>SL_7KL_010_BRINEDRAFT_10000355_pt1 | contig 21584 bp, 16 predicted proteins | sample SodLak_010_BRINE_FD_10663 | JGI IMG/M metagenome (IMG submission 10663)
AAGACGACCAGCCCCACCACGAAGGAGTACTTCGAGAGCGGCTTGACGACCTTCTGCCGCTCACCGAACTGCAGCATCAGGTTCTCGTCACGGCCGATCCACAGCAACCCGATACCGGCGGCGGCGATGATCACCCAGAAGACGAACACGCCCCAGGTGTAGGTGTGGACGCCGAGGACCGCCTCCGCGAGCCCCTGCCCGGCGTCGTCCTGCATGTGGATCGACCAGTGCCTGACGGTGGTGTAGGCAACACCGGCGCGTGACCTGTCTCACATCCGCGCACCGCGCCCGGTGGGCGCGAGACCACGTCAAGCTCGCGTGCACCTGACCTGAGATGCTCCCGCCACCGGACCCGCAGGTACGGCCGGTGGGCCTCGATGACCTCGAGCATCTCCAGCGACTGTTCGACAGTGACCCTGCCGCCGGCGACCTCTTCCACGCAGGGCCGCTCGACGACGGCTGGTACCGCGGCATCGCCGCGGCGGACGGGACGCTGCTGAGCGTGGCCGGTACCCACGTCGTCGACCCGGGCACTGCTCGCCGCAGGCCTGCAGGTCGGGCGCAACGTGGCGGTGGACGACCTCGGTGCGCGGGCGCTCTACGAGTAGGTCGGGTTCGCGTGGGTGCACGACTACGAGGCAGCGGAGCTCGTCGCCCGGCCAGCACCACGATCGTGCCGCTGACCACAGCCTGCGATGAGGGCTACGACCGCCAGCTTGGCCGCTCGCACCGCGAGCGTCGCCTCGCACGCTCGGGGACGGAGGGTCAGCCGTCCCGGGGACCGAACCGCTCCTCGAGGAACACCCGGGACAGCGAGATCCGGCCGTAGACGTCACCGCTGCCCACGAGCATCGAACCGTCCACGGACGCCACGTCGATGACCAACGTGGAGATCGACGGCACGTCCGAGCGCCACGTGGCCTCCGCGATCTCCTCCACGAGGGCGAGCGCCGCGTCGGTGTCGGTGTGCTCCACCTCCGCGAACACCAACAGCTGGCTCGGCAACGGCATTCCCGTCGAGCGGGCGATCTCGGCCGACACCCGCTCCACCCCGTCACGCGACGCCAGTTCCTCGCTCAAGGCCTCGAGCGCCGCCTCGGTCGCTTCCACGTCCACGTCGACCTCCTCCTCGCCACCCTCGACCGGTCCATCGGCGGACTCCTCGCCGCCATCGCACCCAGCGACGAGCAGCACGAGCACGACGATCACGAGCCGGAAGACGTACCGCGTCAGCCCAACCATCGTCACTCCCGCCGGATCGTGTGGTCGGTGATGCGACCCGACTCGATCGCTTGCGAACCGAACTGTCGCTCATCGTCGAAGAACCGGGCTGCATCCTCGCGGAACGCGGTGATCGAGGGATCGGTGCTCGCGTCCACCATCGCTGCGGTGTCGTAGTACTCGGCGGAGTCGTGGGGACCGGTCACCTTGTCGAAGACCTCGGATTCACCGGGGTCGCGCCGCACGGTGGTGACGTTGAAGCGGTCGCGGTCGGCGCGTCCGTCGACCCGGGGGACGATGTCGTTCGTGTGCTCCAGCGCGAGGACCTGGACGTGCTCGGACACCTCGACGTGGGCGATCGGCGAACCGAAGGTGACGACGTTGGTGATGTTGACGGCGTCCGGTCCGGTCCGGGCCGCGAGGTTGGTGGCGGCGATCCCACCCTGGGAGTGGCCGACGAGCATGACCGGATCGTCTCCGACGCCGTGGCTGCGGAGCACCTCCTCGACCGCGTCGAGCATGGCAGCGTCCTGGTAGCCGCTGAGGTGGAGGTTCGTCCCGAAGTCCGCCGGGTTCGAACCCCCGGACAGCGCCTGCGTTCCGGGGATCTGGACGATCCACTGCGACCCCTGCGGACCCGGTACCTCGATAACCCGGATCCGACTGCTGTCCGGGTCGGCAGAGGCCGCCGCCATCAGCGACGCCTGGTTGCGGATCAGGTCCTCGAAGCCACTCGGGATGCGCGTGTCGACGGCGGCGCGGGGCGAGATGTCGTCCAGGGACGCCGGGCCCACAGTCAGGGCCGGATCCTGGACGGTTCCGACCAGGTCGGCGAGTCCGAGCAGGGAGCGGATGAACCCCGGCTGGTCCAGGTGCCGACCGGCGCCGAGCGAGGCGAGAGCCGTCACCGTGTCCACGACGGCGTCCACCACCTGCGGCGACTCCAGGACCAGGTCGCTCCAGTACGCGGTGAGCTGTTCGACGGTCGCCACGCGTGCGTTGCCCGGGACCTCCCCCAACGCCGCCCAGAACGCGTCGAGGCCCTCGTCGTTCCCCGTACGGAACGCCGAGCCCGTTCCCCTCGCCAGGTGGACACCGAACCAGACCGGCGTGGCGAACACCGTGGTCTCCAGCCCACGCCCGAGCGCCAGTATCCCGGTCCCGGTGGCGTGGATCTCCGAGCCGATCCACACCGCCTGATCCGCCCGCTCGACCGCGTTCGCGCGCAGCCGCAGCTGCGCGGTCCGCACACGGACCTGCAGCATCGACGCCGTGACCTGCGCGGCGGCGGTGGCCGCCTGCCCCTGCGCCCGCGCACCTGTGCCTGGCGACAGCGGCAGGGTCGCGACGACGTCGAGGTCGGTGACCAGTTGCGACAGCTGACGCGCCGCGTCACCGAGGTGCTCCGCGACACCGTCACCGATGTCGGCCCGCAGGCGCATGTCATCGACCCGCGCCTCGACACCGCCGGCACCGCCGCTGACCTGCAGTTCATCAGCCATCGCCCGCGCCTTCGTCCGGCGTCTCACCCGCGGTCGCCACCGCGTCGACGGCACGCAGTTGCTCGGTGAGCGCGGCCACCAGCGACGCCCGCACGCTGTCACTGCCGGTCGGCTCGAGCCGCAGGTGCCCGGCATCGGTGGTCGCAGCCTGTCACCAGGACCGGCCATCACCGATCAGCTGTGCGACGGAGGTCCCAGCCGGGCCGGCGACCGTGACGGCGGCCCGTGCGACCAACTGGTCACCGTCGACCAACCCGTCGGGCAGCGACGCGAGGTCATCGGGTTCCACCTCGACGACCTCGCGGGCCGACGGGGCACCCACCGGAGCCGCGGCATCGGTCGCCGCCGCATCCCCGGCGACCAGCTCCTCCTGGACGAGGTCCAGCAGGTCATCGACGGTGAGCAGCTGCAGCTCGACCTGACGGCGACCGACGTCACCCTCCACGTGATCGCGGACCACGACACCGGCGGTCGGGACGCCGGCGGTCCGCCACTGGCCCTGGACCGCGCGATCAGCCTCGACACGCTCGACACCGATCACAACCGGAGCGGTGGTGAGCACGACCAGCGCCGCGTGGACCCGGGGCGAGGGTGCACCGCCGGGCTCCAGCAACCCGACACCCAACAACCGCTCCCGAGCCGCGGCGACCAGGCGGTCCTCAGGCGGGGTATCGAGGAGCCGCTCGACCGGGAGCCCCCGGGTAGCACCGGCATCGCGGAGCAGAGACCAACCGGTCGCATCGAGGTAGATCCGTCGAGGCATCGGAGCAGCGGTCTCAGGGGCCATCAGAACCGCAGCCAATCCATGGAGCCAGGACCCGGCATGCGCGTGGCACGATCGACGACGCGGCGGGCCTGCTCCACGGCTGCCGCGCTGACCTCGCCGGACGCGTTGGCCAACACCCGTCGTGCGTCATCGAGCGCCGAGAGGAAACCGTCCCGTGCAGCGGTGATCGTCGCGAGGGTCCGCTCCACTGCCAGCCCGTGCTCACGAAGGGTGTCCGCGAGCTCGAACGCACGGTGGGCGTCCCGCCTGATGGCCTCCACGGTGTCCTCGAGCTCGTGGCGCCACCGGTCGGCATCGACCGAACGCCAACCGACCTCGGAAAGCTCCGCGATGCGGGCCGCATCCGCCTGGAGCTGCTCAGCGATCGAGCGCGCACGGCGCGAAGCCCAGTGCACCGCCTGCGGATCCACCACGCCGGAGCCCCCATCTCTACCCATACCCAGCGGGCGCCTGCACGCAGAGCCTCGCTCCGCCCATCGCGAGCGTCCATGCCGCAGACGCTGCCGGCATCGGCCCTGCCCACGCCCACTCGCGTGGTCCGCTCCACCGACGGATCCGCTCCCGCCGGCGCCCGCACGAGGCCACAGCCCCGCTGGCCCGGGCCTCCATCGTTCTCTCGTCCGGCACCCACCGGCACGGCTGCTTGCTCGCGAGACGAGAGAACCCCCGCCAAAGCGGGGAATTCTGGAGCGGATGACGGGATTCGAACCCGCGACCTCCACCTTGGCAAGGTGGCGCTCTAGCCAACTGAGCTACATCCGCGTGCAGCGGCTGAAGGTAGTGCGTGGCGCCCCACCGGGCAAACCGCCGGGCATCCGTCGGCCGGCGACGGCCGACCATCGGGGCGCAGCAGCGCCATCTTCGTGCTGAGAACCGCCAGCGTGCCGCAGCTGCAGGCTCCGCTCGTGGGACAGGGCCAGCTCCTCGATCACGGGGCGGTGCGCGTCCCCGTCGAGCCGAACCCACCCGCACCGCGCGGCGTCGCGTCGAGGTCCTCAACCTCGACGACCGCTGCGTGTCCCACACGCTGGAGCAGCAACTGCGCGACCCGGTCCCCCGCCGCGAGCTCGACGGGCTCGGTACCGAGGTTGACGAGCAGCACCTGCACCTCACCGCGGTACCCGGCGTCGATGGTGCCCGGAGCGTTGGCAACCGTCAGTCCGTGCCGTCGGGCCAGACCTGACCGTGGATGCACCAGACCGACCCACCCGGACGGGATCGCAACGGCCAGGCCCGTTGCCACTGCAGTCCGCGCCCCTGGCTCGAGGTGGACCGGCTCTGCGGCAGCGAGGTCGAGACCGGCATCACCCGGGTGCGCGTAGCGCGGCAACGGGATGTCGGGACGAAGCCGCTGCACCCGGAGTTCGACCGCATCGGCGGCACGGTGAGGATCGGGGGTTGCTGCGGGCACGGGGATCTCCTCAGTGTGCACGGTGGGACGTCCATCGGTGCTGCAGCGGCCACCACGTCGGCGCCAGGCGGGGTGTCGGTACCAACCCGGTACTCGCTGTCCGTTCACCTGCTTGCATCGGCGCCAGGCGGGGTGTCGGCACCCGCCCGGACCTCGCTGTCCGTTCACCCGCTCGAGTCGGTGCCGGCGATCGGGGTGCCGTGCGCGTCGAGGTGGAGGGCGTCGGGCTCGGCGCTCGCGGTCTGTCGCTGACGTGTCACCTCCAGGCGGCGTGCACGCTCGGAGACCGCTGCGGCGCTGGCCACCAGCTCAGCCAGGGCGTCGAGCAGCATGGCGGGCACCTCATCGACATCGGTCAGCGCGTCGTAATCCGCGGTGATCCCGATGTTGACCCAGCCGTCCATGGAGGTGACGCCGATGCTGTAGCTGTGGTTGGCGGCCAGGGGCGTGAAGGGGAAGGCGCCGAGCAACCGTGCGCCCAGGCAGTAGATCGGCACCTGCGGCCCGGGCACGTTGGTGACGAGGAAGTTGAACAGCCGGGCGTTGACCGCGACCCGCGCCGCCATGGCGTGCAGGGTCGGCGGGGCGAACTCACCCAGCCCCAGCAGGAACCCGGCGCCAACCGCGGCGTGCGAGGACTTGACGTCGCTCATCGCCTCATGACAGACCCTGAGCCGCTGGATCGGATCCATCTCGAACATCGGGAGGTCGACGAACACCGCAACGACCCGGTTGCCCAGCGCGTGTGCCTCCGAGGCCTGCCGGGTGCTGACCGGCACCATGGCCCTGAGCCACATCCCATCGGTGCGATGACCCCGTGAGCGCAGGTAGCGGCCTGTCGCGTCGGCGACCAACGCCAGGATCACGTCGTTGACGGTGGTGTGGAAGGCGTCCTTGACCGCCTTGACATCCTCGAGAGGGACCCGCTGGATCGCGAAACGCCGATGGCGACCCGGCGCCTGGTTGAGTGGCGAGCGCGGGGCCGGACGCAACAGGTTGGTGCGGGTGACCCGCCCCACACCACGACTGACATCCAACATCTTGCGTGCCGCCACCTTGGGCGTCCTGGCCAGGCGGCTGACGGACTCGACCGCCTGCGCGGGGCTGGTGACCAACTCCTTGGTCGCCTGCACCGCGATGGCCAGCTCCGTGGGTGAGGGCCGTGGCTGCCAGGGCTCGGGAGCGGGCAGCTCATCGCTCGCATCAGGTGCGAGGTCGAGCATCACCGTGGCGATGTCGATGCCGGAGAGCCCGTCGATCATGGCGTGGTGGGTCTTGCCGAGCAGGGCGACCCGCCCCCGCTCGAGGCCCTCGATGACGTAGAGCTCCCACAGGGGCTTGTCGCGATCGAGCTGTCGCGACAGGATCCGGGTCGCGTACTCCGTCAGTTGCGCAGTGGTACCCGGCGCCGGGAGCGCCGCATGCCGCACGTGGAAGGACAGGTCGAAGTCCTGGTCATCGACCCACATGGCTCCCGCCAGTGCGAAGCCCGGCTCGATCACCTTCTGGCGGTAGCGCGGGATGTGCTGCAGACGTGAACGGACGAGCTCGTGGAACCGGGAGAAGCTGAAGGGCCCCGCCTGCGCGGGCGCATCGAAGATGAACAGTCCCCCGACATGCATGTGCCGGGTCGGCGACTCCATCTCGAGGAAGGCAACATCGAGGGAGCTGAGGCGCTCGGCCCACGGCTCGATGTGCCCGGGTACGGGGGCGTACTCCTGTGGCGGCTCACCGCCGGCACCCTGGTGCTCCCCCACGCTCTCACTCCTATCCCGGGGGCTCCCACCCGGAACGACGCTCCCGGTGGTCCGACCAGGGCGTGCACAGAAGCCTACCGGTGGCTACCCGTGGGAGTGGTGGCGCTCACCCCGAGCCACCCGTACGGTCACGCAGCACGGTCACCGCGGGCCCATGCGCAGCGAGCCGTCGAGCCGGACCACCTCGCCGTTGATGTAGGGGTGCTCGACGAGTTGGCGCACCAGCAGGCCGTACTCCGCCGGGTCGCCCAGGCGTTGCGGGTGCGGGATCTGTGCCGCGAGGGCCTCGCGGGTCTCCTCGGGGACACCTGCGAGCATCGGCGTGTCGAAGGTGCCGGGCGCGATGGTGACGACCCGGACCTGGTGACGCGCCAGGTCGCGCGCCGCGGGCAGCGTCATCCCGACCACCCCGCCCTTGGAGGCGCTGTAGGCAACCTGGCCGATCTGACCGTCGTAGGCCGCGATCGAGGCGGTGTTGACGATCACGCCGCGTTCCCCCTCGACCGGCTCCTGCGCCGCGATCGCCTGGGCGGCCAGGCGCAGCACGTTGAAGGAGCCGATGAGGTTGACGGCGATGACCGTGCGGAACAGTTCGAGGTCGTGGGGTCCCTCCCGGGTCAGGATCCGCGACGCCCAGCCCACGCCCGCACAGTTGACCGCAACGCGCAGGTGCCCGATCTCCCCCGCGCGCCGCACAACCTCCGCGACCGCGTCGGGATCGGTGACATCGGCGGGGGCGAAGCTGGCCCGCTCCCCGAGTTCCGCGACGAGCGCGTCGCCGGGAGCGTGCGGAAGATCGAGTAGCACCACCCGGGCCCCCACGGCGTGCAACGTTCTGGCGGCGGCAGCGCCGAGCCCCGAGGCTCCACCCGTCACGATCGCGACGTCATGTTCGGTCAGTTGCATGCAGACCTCCTGCTCCGACCGGCTGCCCGGCCGACCTGCTGGCCGATTGACCGACCGGCTGACGGGCCGACCGGCCAGCTGGCTGGCTGACCGGCCCACCGGCTNACGGGCCGACCGGCACCCTACGCGCCCCGGGCCGCGAGGAATCGCTCCCGTGCCTCACGATGGTCGACCAGCGGCGGCGGGTAGTCACCGGTGGCGGCGAGCAGGGTGTTCGCAGCCTCCCAGGGCGCGTGGATGCTGGCAGTGTCGAGGTGGGCGAGCTCGGGGAGATGGTGGCGCAGGTACACCCCGTCGGGGTCGTAGCGCTTCGATTGGGTCACCGGGTTGAACATCCGGTTCGGACGGGAGTCAGTGCCGGTGCCCGCTGTCCACTGCCATTGGCCGAAGTTGTTGGCGAGATCGCCATCGATGAGGTGATCCATGAAGTGCCAGGCCCCCACGCGCCAGTCGACGTAGAGGTGTTTGGTCAGGAACGAGGCGACGATCATCCGTGCCCGGTTGTGCATCCAACCCTCGGTGACGAGCTGGCGCATCGCCGCGTCCACGACCGGGTAACCCGTGCGCCCGGCCTTCCAGGCGGCCACGGCATCCTCGTCGTCGACCCACCGGTCGTGCTTGGTGCGGATGTCAGCGTGGATGAGGTCCGGCCTGGCAGCCAGCATCTGGTGGTTGAAGTCCCGCCAGCACAGCTCCTGCAGGAAGGCCTCCTGGCCAGGTTGTCGCCGGTCGACCCGGTGGGCAAGCTCCGTGGCGGAGATGGTGCCGAGGTGGAGGTGCTGCGACAGCTTCGAGGTCCCGTCGACACCGAGGTGGTTGCGCGTGTCGTCGTAGGCATCCACCGGCGCCACGGCCCCCGCCGCCCCGCCGTCGGCGGCCACGGCCCCCGCTCGAGCCGCGTCCGCCGTCACCACACCACTCCCCTCCTCCGTCCAGCTACGAGCCGCGTCCTGGCCGCCGCCGAACCACCAGTGCGCACGCGCACGGGCCTGCGTCTCACCGCCGGTCGGAAGCTGTGACGCCAGTCGGCTGACATCGGTGAGCGCAGACAGCGCCGGGATCTGCCCCGTCGCCAGCGTGGTGGGGGTCGGCACGGCGCTCGGCGCCGGCAACGGCTCCCGCCACGGGGCGTCGGCCCAGCGACGGAAGTACGGACTGAAGACCTTGAAATGATCGCCTCCGCTCGGCGTCACCTGGCCCGGGTGCACCACGGTGACCGACGCGTCATGGGCGATCACCCGCAGGCGATCCCCCAGACGCTCACGGGAGAGTTGGCGGAGCGCAGCCTCACGCCGACGCGCATGCGCGCTGACGTCCGCGCTGAGATGCAGCTCGTCCGCCTCCACCTCGACGGCCAGCAGGGCCACCTCTTCGAGGGTGTCACCGTGGCGGACCACCAGTTCGCCGCCACGCTCCTTGAGGTGGGAGCGCAGGTCGCGGACGGCGTCGACCAGTTGGCTGACGCGGTTGGGAGCCGCGTAGCGCGAGCCGAGGATGCCGCGATCGAAGACGAACAGCGGCACCACCCGGTCCGCCCGTTCGCAGGCGGCCCACAGCGCTGGCTGGTCGTGGACACGCAGGTCCCGGGTGAACAGCACGATGGCCGTGGTGGTCATCTGAACGTCCTCATCCTCGTCCTGATCCTGTGTTCACTGCCGACGGCGACAGCACAGCCCTGCACCCGCTGCCCGCCTGTCGCAGGCCAACTGTCCGTGCACCAGCTGCGGTGGGTTCGCACCACCAGCCTCGCTCGTACCGACCTGATGGATCACCCACCTCGCCCGGCTGCGCGACCTCACCCGCCGCCCCTTTGGCCCGCCGCGCTGGTTCGCGCCCGAGCGTGTCACAACGAGAACCCCGCAACGGCTGCAGATCCTGACCCGCCCTCCACCTGCGTCACCGCCGCCTTCAGCTCAGCCAGGAAACCCGCTCGATCCTCCCGCAGCCGGTCCCAGGTGATGCGCAGCACGATCCACCCCGCAAGCAGGTAGGCGTTGTGCTTGCGCTGATCGAGGTCCAACGCGGTCCTGCTCGCGTGGTAGCCGAACCCGTCCACCTCGACACCGACGGGGAGGCCGTGAAGGGTGATGTCCGGGTGCAGCACCCTGTTGGGCGTCGGCACCGTCCGCGGCGGGACATCGAGGTGGAACCCTTCCCGTTGGAGCCAGCCCTCAACCTCGACGACCAACGGCGAGTCGGCGCCCGAGCTCAGCACGTCCCCGCAGGCAGCCAACAAACGTTCCCGTCCCGCCAGCTGGGGCAGTTTCGTGGCGCGCAGACCGAGCAGCTCGACGTCCACGAGGCGGCGCTGGCGTCCGTCGATCAGCAACGCCCGCAGCCGGTCGCGGCTGAGGAAGGCCGCTGCGTCGAGGATCGCACGTTCCGGGACCGCGACCCGCACTCCGCCTGCCAGCTGCCAGTCGGCGGCATCGAGCGTGCGTGTACGGCGGAGACGAACGCCCTCTGGTGCCTGGCGACGGGCCTGCTGGGGGTAGACGATATGGGGGCGGAGCCCATCGGCCTCCAGGAGCCCGTGACCAGCTAGGGACGGCTGGCCGGTGAGGACCGCGTCCTCGCCCACGGACAGCGTTGCGGCGTAACACCGCGTCAGCCCCATCGGAGAGAATCCGGGCAACACCGCGACCCCGCGGTAGGGGCGAAGGAAGGCCTCGCGCTGCAGTCGCTGTCGTACGGCGCTCGCCGACAGCCCGAGGGCGGGGGCTTGCCGGACCGCGAACGCTCCGTGTTGTGCCAGTGCCAGTTGCTGGAGCGCACTCCAGGGGGAGACAGCCGGTGGGGGCTGCCGGCCGTGGACGGTCTGCCGTGCTCCAGTTGCAGCCATGGCGTCCTCGGTCTCGAGGTGGGGTCGGTGCGGCGGCGCGGCGCGGCGCGGCGCGGCGGTCCAACGGTGCGACGCAGCGGTCCAACGGTGCGACGCAGCGGTCCAACGGTGCGGCGCCCGTCGGCCACCGCGGCCGATGGCGACCCGGCGGTCGCAGGAGCACAGTGTCCACCCGATGGCCTCCCGCAGCGACGCGAGCCTGTGCCGGGCTGTGGATAGCGGCCCGGAGCCCGGGGCCCGCAGGCCTCGCCCGGCCAGCTCATGACCGACGTGGCTCAGCCGGCCGGGTCCAGCCCCTGGCAGCAACTCCAGAAACCGCGTCCGTGCAGCGGCTGGGAGTGCCTGTCGCCGTCACTGGGGAGTTTTGCGACCGTATTTGGACGCAAAACTCCCCAGTGACCGGCCTAGCCCCTCGCCAAGGACCCCCGACCCCGGACCGCGGCCGTCGACCGCGGCCGTCGCGCCAACGACCCCCCGACCCCCGACCCGGGACCGCGGCACCCTGCCCACCGCTACCGTCGCGGCGATGGATGATGCGCTGCTCTCCCGGTTCTCGGTCCCCGTCCGCGAGTGGTTCACCACCACCTTCGCGTCCCCGACCGCTGCGCAGCACGCGGGCTGGCCGGCGATCGCCGACGGCGAGCACACCCTGATCCTCGCACCGACCGGCTCCGGCAAGACGTTGACGGCGTTCCTCTGGGCCCTCGATCAGCTGACCCGCCAGCCGCCGCCGGAGGACAAGGACCGGCGGTGCCGCGTCCTCTACATCTCTCCGCTGCGCGCCCTGGCGGTCGACGTCGACCGCAACCTGCGTGCACCTCTGGAGGGCATCCGGCTCGCGGGTGAGCGCCTCGGCATCGAGGTGTACCGACCAGAGGTGGGCGTTCGCACCGGCGACACCCCCACCCGAGAGCGGGAGCGCATGAAGCGCAACCCACCAGACGTGCTGATCACCACCCCGGAGTCGCTCTACCTGCTGCTGACCTCCCAGGCCCGCGAGACCCTGCGTGGTATCGAGACGGTCATCATCGACGAGATCCACGCCCTGGCGCCGACCAAGCGCGGCAGCCACCTCGCACTCTCCCTGGAACGCCTCGACGAGGTGGTCNGTGGGAAGCGCGGAAACGACACCGAGGTGGCGGACGTACCGGCCGAGGTGGTCCGTGGGGAGCGCGGAAACGACACCGAGGTGGCACGGACGCCGCCGGAGCCAGGCAACGCGGCCGAGGCAGTGGTGGGCCCGCTCGCCGTCCGCCCACCGCAGCGCATCGCCCTGTCCGCAACCCAGCGACCGCTGGAGGAGATCGCCCGCTTCCTGGGCGGCTACGACGACACCGGCCAGCCGCGCCCAGTGGAGATCGTGGACGCCGGGATCTCCAAGCCGATGGAACTCAAGATCGTCGTACCGGTCGAGGACATGTCCGACCTCGGCCAGACCATCCAACGGGGCACGGACCTGGAGCTGGCAGGCGGACCTGCTGCCGCCGGGCCGACCCGCCGCTCGATCTGGCCCGCGGTCCACCCGAAGCTGCTCGAGCTCGTCAAGGCCCACCGCTCCACCCTGATCTTCGTCAACGCCCGCCGGCTGGCGGAGCGCCTGGCCGCCAAGCTCAACGAACTCCACGCCGAACAGCAGCACGAGGCGGAACTGCGCGCACAAGGCCTGTCGGGCGAGGAGCTCGACCAGGCGCTCGCGGAAGCCACCACCGACCCGCCGCAGGAGCTGGTCAAGGCCCACCACGGCTCGCTGTCCCGGGAACGGCGGCTCCAGATCGAGGACGAGCTCAAGTCCGGGCAGCTGCGCGGGCTGGTCGCCACCTCGAGTCTGGAGCTCGGGATCGACATGGGCGCGGTCGACCTCGTCGTCCAGGTGGCCTCACCCGGCGCGGTCAGCCGCGGGCTGCAGCGCATCGGCCGCGCCGGCCACCAGGTGGGCCAGCCCTCCCGCGGGGTACTCATCCCCAAGTTCCGCGGGGATCTGGTGGAGACCGCCGTGGTCGCCCGGCGCATGCACGACGGCGCCATCGAGGCGACGCGCTACCCCCGCAACCCCCTGGACGTCCTGGCGCAGCACCTGGTGGCCATGGTTGCGATGGAGACCTGGACGGTCGAGGACCTCGCCGCCACGGTGCGCCGCGCGGCGCCCTTCCACGACCTTGCGGACGAGGTGCTCCACGCGGTCCTCGACCTGCTCAGCGGCCGCTACCCCTCGGCGGAGTTCGCGGAGTTGCGCGCCCGGGTCGTCTGGGACCGCACCGAGGGCACCGTCCGCGCCCGCCGTGGCGCCCAGCGTCTGGCGGTGACCAACCCCGGCACGATCCCCGACCGCGGGCTGTTCGGGGTGTTCCTGGCCGACGGCACGCGGGTGGGTGAGCTGGACGAGGAGATGGTCCACGAGTCCCGTCCCGGTGAGACCTTCGTGCTGGGGGCCTCCACCTGGCGCATCGAGGACATCACCTACGAGCGGGTGGTGGTCTCCCCCGCTCCCGGCGAGCCGGGCAAGCTGCCCTTCTGGCACGGCGACGGGCCGGGCCGCCCCCTGGAACTGGGGCGGGCGATCGGGGCCTTCCACCGCGAGGTGAGCGCCCGTGCCACCGCGGACCGGAGCGCGGAGCTCGCACGCCTCGAGGCGGAGCACGACCTCGATGCCTGGGCCGCCGACAACCTCGTCGCCTACCTCGAGGAGCAGCAGGAGGCCACGGGCGTGCTGCCCGATGACCGCACCATCGTCGTCGAACGCTTCCGCGACGAGCTGGGCGACTGGCGGGTGTGCCTGCTGTCGTCCTTCGGCGCTCAGGTGCACGCGCCGTGGGCCATGGCCATCGAGCGCCGCCTGACCACCGCCGGCTACGACCCCGAGGTGCTGTGGGCCGACGACGGCATCGTGATCCGCCTGCCCGACACCACCGCCTCCTTCGGTGTTCCCGGGGGTGGCGGCTGGGACGCAGACGGCTGGGCCGCCGGGGTGTGGGGCAACGACGGCGAGGTGGCGGCGGACCCAGCCAGCGACAGCGCGGCAGACCCGGACGGCGACGGCGAGGTGGCGGCGGACCCAGCCAGCGACAGCGCGGCAGACGGCGGGAACGCAACGGGCAACGCCGGGGGCGCGGCGGACGGCGGGAACGCAGCGGACCCGGAAGGATGGCCCGCGGACGGCGCTTCCGTCGAGGTGGCAGCGGCCCCGCACCACCTCGACGACGCCACCCTGACCGCCGACCTGCTGCCCGCCGCCGAGGAGATCCGCGACCTCGTTGTGGAGCAGCTCGCCGGCACCGCGCTGTTCACCACCCTGTTCCGCGAGGCGGCCGGCCGGGCCCTGCTGCTGCCCAAGCGCATGCCCGGCAAGCGCACCGCCCTGTGGCAACAGCGCCAGCGCGCCGCGGACCTGCTGCAGGTGGCCAGCCGCTACCCGAGCTTCCCGCTGCTGCTCGAGGCCACCCGCGAGGCCCTGCAGGACGTCTTCGACCTGCCCGGCCTGGAGACGCTGCTGCGTGACCTGCACGCTCGGCGGGTGCGGCTGGTGCCGGTGGAGACCACCTCGGCGTCGCCCTTCGCGCAGTCGCTGCTGTTCGGCTGGGTCGGGCAGTACATGTACGAGTACGACGCGCCGCTGGCGGAGCGCCGGGCCCAGGCCCTGGCGCTGGACCGCGACCTGCTGCGCGAGCTGCTCGGTGGGGATGAGCTGCGGGACCTGCTCGACGCGGAGGTGCTGGCGCGCCTCGAACGCGAGCTCCAGCGGCTCGCCCCCCTGGAGCCGGCGGTGGCCGGCCAGAACCCGATCACCGAGGTGGCGAACCAGGCGCCCGGTGACCAGGGGCCGCGGGACACCACCGCCGCTCATGCCGATCACGGCCTCGACCGCCGCGCTCGCGACGCAGACGAGCTCCACGACATCCTCCGCGAGCTCGGCCCTCTGGACCGCGGTGAGCTCGCCGCTCGCTCCCGAGCAGCTGCCGGCGGCAGCGACGGCACCGGCGACGGCACCGGCGACGGCACGGGCTCCGACGACACCGTCACCGCTGCGTGGATCGACCAGCTTCTCAGCGAACGTCGCGCCATCGAGGTCCGGGTCAGCGACCATCCACGCATCGCCGCCGCGGAGGACGCCGCACGACTCAGGGACGCCGCGGGCATCGCCCTGCCCCCCGGTTTACCCGCTGCCTTCACCGAGCCGGTGGAGGACCCGCTCGCCGACCTCGTCGCCCGCTACGCCCGCACCCACGGGCCCTTCGAGGAGCGCGCCTGTGCGCGCCGGCTCGGGGTGCCGACGCCGCGGGTGGTGGCGACCCTGCGGTGGCTGGCCCGCCAGGACCGCGTCCTCGAGGGAGCCTTCCGCCCCGACGGATCGGGACGGGAGTGGGTGGATGCGGAGGTGCTCCGCCGCCTCAAACGGCGTTCCCTGGCGGCCCTGCGCGCCGAGGTGGAACCGGTCGATACCGCCGCGCTCGGCCGCTTCCTGCCGGCCTGGCAGCAGGTCCGCACGGCCACAGGGTCCCGCCGGCGGGGGCTGGAGGCCCTGCTGGAGTCCGTGGCACAACTGCAGGGCGTTCCGCTCCCTGCGAGCGTGCTCGAGGCCGACGTCCTGCCCGCCCGACTCGAGGGCTACCGCGGTGGTGACCTCGACCAGCTGATCGCCGCCGGCGAGGTGGTGTGGCTCGGGGTCGAACCGCTGGGGCGCAACGACGGTCGGGTGGCCCTGTGCTTCCGGGATCAGCTGGAGGTCCTGGCCCCGTCGGGGCAGGGTGACCGTCCCGAGGACGAGGTCCACGACCGCCTCCGCGAGGAACTCGCCGCACGGGGTGCGTCCTTCTGGCCGGAGCTGTTCAGCGCCGCGGGCATCGCAGACCAGGAACTGGTCCTCGACGCGCTCTGGGACCTGGTCTGGGCCGGCGAGGTCACCAACGACACCTACGCCCCGGTGCGTGGCCTGCGCAGCCGGGGTGCTCGCGGGGCCGGCAGCGGCGGGGGACGTGGGCGTCCACGACCGGGCCGGCTCAGCCGGCTCGGTCCACCGGCTGCCCAGGGACGGTGGTCCCTGCTTCGCCCCTCGGCGCACCGCGCTGCGCCAGCCGATCCGACCGGACCCGGATCGGCCGGCAGGAAGACGGGCGACAGGGAGGACCGACGACAGGAGACGGCGCGGCGGACCGCCCTTGCCCAGCAGTTGCTCGAACGGCACGGCGTGCTCACGCGGGAGGCGATGCGGGTGGAGGCCGTCGAGGGCGGATTCAGCGCGATCTACCCGGTCCTCAAGGCCGCCGAGGAGGCCGGCACCGTGCGCCGCGGCTACCTCGTCGCCGGGCTCGGCGCGGCGCAGTTCGCCCAGCCCGGTGCGATCGACCGCCTTCGTGACGGCCGAGCGCTCGCCGACACCGATCGCGAGCCCACGGTCGTACGCCTCGCAGCCACCGACCCGGCCCAGCCCTACGGTGCCGCGCTCGCCTGGCCCGCCAGCCAGGGCCGGCCAGCCCGCACCGCCGGCGCGCACGTGGTGCTCGTCGACGGCCTGCCCGCCGCACTGCTCGAACGCGGGGGGCACGGGCTGGTCATCTTCGACCAGCCGGCAGCGCCGGCAACATGGCTGCCGGCCCTGCAGACACTGGTCGACGAGGGTCGGCTGCGCAAGCTCGAGTTGACCCGCATCGACGGCCAGGACATCCACCTCTCGGATCCCTGGCCGGCGCGCCTCGAAGAAGCCGGTTTCACCTCCGGCTACCGCGGCTTCGTCTACCGGGGGCGCACGCGGGTGAAGGGCTGACCTCGGCCGGGGGCGACCTCACGGGCAGTGGACCTCGAGCCCGACGCCCGACACCACGGGCGGCTCGTCCGGCGCATGCTGCTCCACGCTGTCCCGTCCCTGGTCGAACCGCAGTTCTGTACCTGGGGTCAGTTCGTCGGCATCGAAGGCCCGACCGTCGCCACAGGAGACCGCGTCCTCGTCGAAGCCAACAGCCACCACCGTCTGTCCCGCGATATCCGTCTGGAGCAGTTCGACGGTCACCGTGCGCTGCTGGCTGTCGGCGGGTTGCCCGACCGAGAGGACGACCGCTTCGTGGCCGCCATCGCCGAGCTCCAGCACCCCGCATCCGGCCAGTCCGACCGCCGCCACTGCACCGACGAGCCCGCGACGCAGGAGGACGCCACGTCCCCTGGCGCCGGCGGCGGTCACACGCATCGTGGCTCCTGTCGCACAGGCCCGGTCGCGGCGCCGTGTGCAGCGTCACGGGTCGACAGAGGGACCTCGCGAGGCCCCTGCGCCCGTCGACGGGCGGCGGTTCCGCCCTGCGGGAACCCTCGTTCACCCGGCCGTTCGCTCCTTGAAGATAACAGTCACGACCAGCCCTCGACCTCGGTGTTGCCGGTCCGTCACGCCGCTGCTGGCAGGTGCTGTGCCCGCTCGGCCGGGGCCGGATACTCGCATAGGGCCGCGGAAGCGCCGTAGAGTGCCGCTGACGCAGCCAACTGGTGTCCGGGTCCCGGGCATCCGGTCCACCCCGGACGGTGTAGCCGTTGCCGGGGGCTCGACGTCCACCGTCCGCGAGGAACCCCTCGCGAATCCGACCACAGGAACCGACCACAGGAGTAGTCACACATGGCCGAGTCGCTTGTCGTCCAGAGCAAGGTCAAGGAGGCCGTCAAAGGCCTGGACCTGCGCATGGACTCCACCCTGCCCGACGCGCTGAACGAGAAGATCGCGGCGATGCTCGCTGACGCCGCGCAGCGCGCCAAGGAGAACGGTCGCGGAACCCTGCGGCCCTACGACCTCTGAGCCTGGAGGCGAAGGACGCTGTGGGGGGCCGCCGGTTGGCGGCCCCCCACCGTTATGTCGCCGTATGCTGCGGCCATGCCTGAAGGTGACACGATCCACCGGGTCGCGCAGTCCCTGCGCGCCGCCCTCTGTGACGAGCCGCTGACCCGTATCGAGCTTCGCCGCGTGCCGCGCCCCCACCCGCAGCCGGGGAGCCGCATCCGTCAGGTGGAAGCGCGGGGCAAGCACCTGCTCCTCCACCTCGACGACGGCCATGTGGTCCATACCCACCTGCGGATGACGGGCTCCTGGCACCTGTACCGACCAGGACAGCGGTGGGCCAAGGCAGCATCGGCGGCCCGGGTGGTGCTCGGGAGCGCAGGGGCAGTTGCCGTGTGCTTCTCCGCGCCCATCGTGGAGTTGCTCGACGCACGCGGACTCGGACGGCATCCGAGCCTGCGTGCGCTGGGCCCCGATCTGTGTGCGCCGGATGCGGATGTAGACGAGGCCCTCCGCAGACTGGTTGCCCTGCCGGTCCCGCCGGCGACGATCGGGGAGACGCTGCTCGATCAGCGGATCGCCTGCGGGGTCGGCAACGTCTACCGCTGCGACGTGCTGTTCCTCCACGGCATCGACCCGGCCACACCCACCACCCGGCTGCCCCTGGCGACGATACGGACGCTGCTGGCAGACGCCAGCCGGCTACTGCGGGACAACCTCGACACCGTCGAACGCACCACTGCCCCCAAGGTGGGACCGGGAGCGCTGTGGGTGCACGGCCGTGGTGGGCAACCGTGTCGTCGCTGCTCGACACCGATCGAGGTCTCGCGTCTCGGCGAGCAGGCGCGCTACGTCTACCGCTGCCCCCGTTGCCAGCCTGCACATCCAGACCCGACGCCAAGGGCACAGGCAGGCTGATGCCGTCAGCGGCTGCGGAGCCCCGGCAGCACCCCCAGCCGGCAGGATCCCGCGGCAGCACCCCCCACTCAGCGCGGACGTCGCCGCGAACCCTCGGTATGGTTGCGGCAGCAAGCACTGCCCCCCGCCAGGATCGAGCGAGGCCGATGCCATGCCCAGCACACGATCGCCGCTCGACGGAGCCGTGGTCCCGGAGCCGACCCCGCCGTCCATGCCCCCACGGCAGCTCGAAGCCTGGAAGACCTTCCTCGAAGCGCATGCACGCGCCATCGACGTCCTCACTCGTGAGCTGAAAGCCGCCGAGGGTCTTCCGCTGACCTGGTACGACGTGCTCGTGCAGCTCTACGAGGCGCCCGAGCAGCGGTTGCGCATGCAGGAGCTCGCGGACGCGGTGCTGCTGTCCAAGAGCGGTATCACGCGTCTCGTCGACCGCATGGAGCGCGACGGGTTGGTGTCACGTAGGAGGTGCGCCGACGATCGACGCGGCACCTTCGCGGAACTGACCGACGCAGGACACCAGCGCCTGCGAGCGACGGCTCCCGCGCACCTCGAGGGCGTACAGCGCTACTTCACCTCACTCCTCGACGATGAGGAAGCCCAGACACTCACCACACTGCTGGGGCGGGTCGTCCAAGCCGCGACGCCGCACGAGTCCCCGGAGTGACCCGTCGGTGACCCGGGCACGACCTCCGGGGCGAACCATCGGTGACCGCGGCACGACCTCCGGGGCGAACCATCGGTGACCGCGGCACGACCTCCGGGGCGAACCATCGGTGACCGCGGCACGACCTCCGGGCGTCCCCGGTGCATCCTGGGATCCCCTCGGCAGCGCGACGGCATGCCCCGGGAACCACCGCAGCACAGCAGGACGTGCTCGTGGCCTTCGAGGGTCTGACCGCCCCTGCCCGGCCCCCGCCCTCATCGAGAAGCGCCCGCAACCTCACGCAGCTCACGACCGTGTCAGCTGCACCTCGATCTCGATCATGACCTGCTTGCTGATGAGCACCCCTCCCGCTTCCAGGGCCGCGTTCCAACTGATGCCGAACTCCTCGCGGTCGATCTCCGCAACGGCGCGGAACGCCGCCTTGTCGTCGCCCGACGTATCCGTGTAGACACCGAGGTAGTCGACAGACAGCGCCGTCGGCAGCGTGACATCGCGGATCGTGAGTTCGCCGGGGATGGTCCAAGAGGCGCCATCACGGTGATGGACACCCAGCGATCGGAAGGTGAGCTCGGGGAAGGTCTCCACGTCGAGGAAGTCCCCGCCCCGCACGTGCCCATCCCGGTCGTCATCGCCCGTTGTGATGGAGGCGGCCTCGATGGTCACCTCAACGGTGGAGCGCTCGATCGGATCCGCTACCTCGATGCTGCCCGAGAAGGCGCCGAACTCGCCGCGCACCTTCGACACGACCAGATGCGTGGCGACGAAGCCAACCCGGGAGTGTGACGGGTCGATGATCCAGGTACCGGGGGCGGGGATGCTCGCGGTTGTGGACACAGCGGTTCCTGTTGTTCGCCGGGAATCGTCGGGCGTGCGTCGTGATCCGGGTGTCATCTCCGGGTGCCGTTCGGGCGTGCGTCGTGATCCGGGTGCCGTCCTCCGGGTGCCGTCCTGCGGGTGCCGTCCTGCGGGTGCCGTCGTGCGGGCCTCGCAGCTGCGATCGGCGGGGGGCACCAGAACGTGCAGCGTCGTCCATCGACGACCCGAACGGAACCCGGCATCTGCGCCGGTGTCGGACCCGGTGGGGCCAGCGCGGTTCCGGCCGACTACCGTACGGCCACGTTTCGAGCGATCCGTGCGACCAGGAGACCCCGGCCTGATGAGCGAAACACAGGACACGCTGACGATCACGGACAACCGGACCGGTCGCAGCTACGACATGCCGATCACCGATGGTGCTATCCGCGCCATGGATCTGCGTCAGATCAAGACCTCTGACGACGATTTCGGCCTTCTCAGCTACGACCCTGCCTTCAAGAACACCGCCAACGTCCGCAGCCGCGTGACCTACATCGATGGTGACGTGGGCATCCTGCGCTATCGGGGCTATCCGATCGAGCAGCTCGCGGAGTCATCGACCTTCCTCGAGGTCGCCTACCTGCTGATCAACGGGGAGCTGCCCGACACCGACCAGCTCGACCGGTGGGTCTACGACATCACCCACCACACCTTCATCCACGAGAACCTCAAGCAGTTCATGGATGGGTTCCACCACGACGCCCACCCGATGGGGATGCTGGTATCCACCGTCGGGGCGTTGTCGACCTTCTACCCCGAAGCCAAGGACCTCGACGAGGCCGAGGCCCGCTATATGCAGATCATCCGGCTGATCGCGAAGATGCCCACGCTGGCAGCCTTCGCCTACCGGCACTCGGTCGGCATGCGCTACGCCTACCCGGACAACGACCTGTCCTTCGCCGGCAACTTCCTCAACATGATGTGGAAGACCACGGAGCTGAAGTACGAGCCGGACCCCGTACTCGAACGGGCGATGGATGTGCTGCTCATCCTCCACGCTGACCACGAGCAGAACTGCTCGACCACCACCATGCGTGCGATCAGCTCCTCCGACGCCGATCCGTACTCGGCCGCAGCCGGTGCCACCGCAGCCCTCTACGGCCCCAAACACGGCGGCGCCAACGAGGCGGTGCTGCGGATGCTGGAACGCATCGGCTCGGTCGACAACGTCGCTGATGCGGTCACCGCCGCCAAGAACGGCGAGTTCCGGCTGATGGGCTTCGGCCACCGCGTCTACAAGAACTACGACCCCCGGGCCAAGGTCGTGCAGGGACTCGCCCACGAGGTCTTCGAGGTCACCGGCAAGAACCCGCTGCTCGACATCGCCGTGGAGCTCGAGCGCATCGCGCTCGAGGACGAGTACTTCGTCGAGCGCAAGCTGTACCCCAACGTCGACTTCTACTCCGGCATCATCTACCAGGCGATGGGCTTCCCGACCTCGATGTTCCCTGTGCTGTTCGCCATGGGGCGCATCCCGGGGTGGCTTGCGCACTGGCAGGAGAACCTGCTCGACGAGGAGCAGGCCATCGTCCGCCCACGCCAGCTCTACGTCGGCGAGGATGAACGCGACTACACCCCCGCCGCCGAGCGCTGACAGGTCGAGGGACCGACCCTCCACGGCGCTGCACGATGCAGCATCGCGTCCAGCACAGCCGTCGGCGGCGCAGCTGTGCGGTCGCGGCCTGCGTAGCGTGTGTCGCCACGCGCCGCACGCCGCGCGCCGCACGCCGCACGCCGCACGCCGCACGCCGCGCGCTACGCCGGCATGGTGGGTGATGGCACAGTTGATGACAGAAACCAGCCACCCGTGGCCGCCCCTTGACACCAAGAGCACAACGTCGAGGTTCCGGTGACAACGACCGGCCACGGGTGGCCGACATCTGACACCAACCCCGCCCGCCCGCAACGGGGGCGGACGACGGCGGGTCGATCCCGACGGGCGTAGGGCCCGCAACGGGGGCGGACGACGGCGG
>SL_7KL_010_BRINEDRAFT_10000356_pt1 | contig 21571 bp, 12 predicted proteins | sample SodLak_010_BRINE_FD_10663 | JGI IMG/M metagenome (IMG submission 10663)
TACTGCCGATCCCGGGTCAGACCGGGAAAATCGGCCACCAGGGCGTCGCGGGTGCGGGTGAGATAGTTGAACAGGGTGGACTTGCCCACATTGGGCCGGCCCACCAGGGCGATCACAGGCTGCATGATGTCGGGACTCCGTCAGAGCCGGCGATGATACGCGGGCGCGGTCCTGCGGGAAACCGATTCGCCTGATCCCGCCAGGCCGATGCCGGTTCCGGCCACCTTGCAAGCCCCGGCACGGGCAGGCACCTTTGACGTCTTCCGCAGGGTGCCCGGCCGACACGCTCGATTCGGTCAGAGCTGCGGCACCCTCAATCAATACAAAACAACGCGGTACCAAAATGGCGAAGAAGAAGCGTAATCCTCTGGCGCAGCCGACCCAGAGCGAGATCCAGCTTTCCGTACAGGCACTGAAAGACGGCTATCCGGAGCAGGCCGAGGTGGCGGCGCGGCAACTGGCGAAAAAATATCCGGCCGCGCTCATGCCGCAGAACCTGCTTGGTGTCGCGCTGGAGCGGCAGCAACGCTTCGCCGAGGCCGCCAGGAGCTACCGCCGGGTACTGGAAATCGATCCAAGCATCGCCGAGATCCATTTCAATCTGGGCGTCATGGTCGATCAACTGGGCAAGCCGGATGAGGCCATTCGTCATTACCGGAAGGCCGTCCGCCTGAAACCGGCACTGGCCGTGGCCCATTTCAACCTCGGTCTGGCACTGCAGAACACCGACAAGCCGGACGCGGCGGTGGAAAGTTACCAGCAGGCCCTCGCCAGGGAACCACGCTTTGCCGACGCGCATTCGGGTATCGGTACCGTGTTGCAGCAGCAAGGAGCCTACGACGACGCCATCGCGCATTATCAGAAGGCTTTGGATATCCGGCCGGATCCGCAAACCTGGTTCAGCCTGGGCACCGCGCAACGCAACCACGGCCTGCTCGATGAAGCGGCGGCGAGTTTCCGCCAGGCCCTGGCTATTGACCCGGAAAACCGGCTTGCCAATTACAACCTGGGGGTTTTCCTTTACGACAACGAGCAGCTGGAGGAGGCAATTCCGCATTTCCAGGCCTCGACGCTGAATGACTGGCGCGAACGGGCCCTGTATTGCCTGTACAAGAGCGAACGCTTCGATGAGTTCCGTGAAGGCCTGGGCGAGGCGCTGCAGCACAACAGCCGCTCGCCGTTGCTGGCAACCCTGTCATCGCATCATGCGCTGAACTTCGGCCTTGATGACCCCTGCCGGTTCTGCCCCAATCCGCTGGATTTCGTCCATCACGGTCAGATCCCGGAACTGGCGGACCCGGACAATCCGCTGTTGCAGGAGCTGCTGGAGGATATCCGGCATCGCGAGATCGCCGAACGGGGCCAGAGCCGCCTGCACCACGGCACCCAGTCAGCAGGCAACCTGCTGCGCCGGCCGGAAGCCTCCTTTCAGCAACTGGCGACACTGCTGGAGCGGACCATCCGCGAGTATCTCCAGATGCACGCGGACGCGGATTGCGAATTCATTCGCCAGTTCCCGGAGCAGATCGAATTCGGCAGTTCCTGGTACGTGAAGATGCGTCAGGGTGGCTACCTGGATTCCCATATCCACGAGGACGGCTGGATCAGCGGTTCGGTTTATCTGGCGATTCCCGAGCGTTCGGCGAGCCCGGAGGAAGGCTGCATCGAACTGAGCATGCACGGCGACCGCTACCCGCAACAACACGACGACTTCCCCACCAAGCTGGTGCCGCTAGAGGTCGGCGACGTCTGCTTCTTCCCGTCCTCGGTCTTCCACCGGACCATCCCGTTCGAGGCCGACCAGGAACGCATCTGCATAGCCTTCGACGTCAAGCCGGCTCCGCTGAACTGACCGCTGCGGGGTAATACCGGCCCGCAGGCTGATAGGGACAGTGGAAGTTTTCGGCTGGCCCTGTTGGACCGCAGGGACGTCAGGCCAGACGAAAGCTTGCACTGGCCCATCCGCTCTCGATTCCGCACCAAACTCCAAGCCCCGTGCCGGGGGAGGAGAAGGTTTTTCTCCGGCCCTGTTGAACCGAAGGTTCGCCAGGACGGAAAAAAGCTTGTCCTCACGCGGCACGAGGCCAGGGAAGCGGATGGATCAGTGAACATCCAGCTTTTGGTTCAGTCGGGCTTAACGGTATCCCGGTCGCCGAGGGCGGCGGCGAGGAGTTGTCGGGTGTAGGGTTCGCGAGGATGGTCGAAGATGGCGTCCGCCTCGCCCTGCTCCACCACCAGACCGTCGCGCATCACGATGATCTCGTGCGCCAGCGCGCGGACCACCGCCAGATCGTGGCTGATGAACAGATAGGCCAGTCGATGCCTGGCCTGCAAGTCGCGCAGCAGGCCCACCAACTGGGCCTGCACTGACCGATCCAGCGCCGATGTGGGTTCGTCCAGTACGATCAGTTTCGGCTTCAGCACCAGGGCACGGGCCACGGCGACGCGCTGGCGCTGGCCGCCGGAGAGTTCGTGCGGAAAACGGCTCATGACGGTCTCGGGCAGTCCGACCTCGCGCAGGGCCTCGGCAATGGCGGTCCGGCGCTCCGCCGCGTTCATGTTCCGGGCATGCACCTCCAGGCCTTCGGCGATCACCTGTTCCACCGACATGCGCGGGCTGAGGCTGCCGAATGGATCCTGAAAAACCACCTGCATCTGTTTGCGCAGCGGCCGCAACCGCCCCGACGCCAGGGAACTGATGTCCTGGCCCAGAAACACGATTCGACCCCGACTGGACTGCAGCCGCAAAAGCGCCAGCGCCAGCGTGGTCTTGCCGGAACCGCTCTCGCCGACGATGCCGACAGTACGCCCTGGCGTCACCTGGAGCGACACGCCGTCAACGGCCCGGACATGGTCTTTCACCGTGCGGAAGAAGCCACCACGGATCGGGAAATGCACCTTGATCTGTTCCGCTGCCAGCACCGGCGCACCAGTGGCGGGAGCCGGATGCGGCCGGCCGGACGGCTCGGCATCGATCAGCGTGCGGGTATAGGCATGCCTGGGTTGGCCCAGCACCTGCGCGGCCGGTCCCTGCTCGACGATGACACCATCGCGCATCACGGCGATGTCATCGGCAAGCCGCCGCACCACGTTGAGGTCATGGCTGATCAGCAGCACGCCCATGTGAAAGCGATCCCGCAGATCGCCGATCAGATCGAGGATCTGGGCCTGCACCGTGACATCCAGCGCCGTGGTGGGCTCATCGGCGATCAGCAGTTCCGGGTTGTTCGCAAGCGCCATGGCAATCATCACCCGTTGCCGCTGGCCGCCGGAGAGTTCATGCGGGTAATTGCCCATGCGCCGCTCAGGCTCCGGCAGCCGCACTAGCTCGAGCAGTTCCAGGATCCGCGCTCGCGCCCTGGCGCCGGTGAGCCGGCTGTGCAGGCTCAAGGTCTCGGCAATCTGTTTTTCCACGGTATGCAGCGGATTCAGCGAGGTCATCGGCTCCTGGAATATGGTGCCGATCCGTCCCCCACGGCAGGCACGAATGATCGGCCCCGGCGCACCCAGCAGTTCCTCGCCGCGAAAACGGATACTGCCGCCGGGATGGAAGGCCCGCGGGTAAGGCAGCAGTTGCAGTACCGACATGGCAGAGACCGACTTGCCGGAACCGCTCTCTCCCACCAGGGCGAGCGTGCGCCCGGCCTCCACCTGCCAGGACACACCCTTGACCGCCTCCACCTCACCGGCCTCGGTGCGGAAGCGGACCTCCAGATCGCGGACATCGAGCAACCTTTCGCTCATCGCATCTGGCTCCCGAAGGTCTTGCGTGGATCAAAGGCGTCGCGGATCGCCTCGCCGATGAAAATCAGCAGCGTCAACATCACCGACAGCACCAGAAACACCGTGATACCCAGCCAGGGGGCATGCAGATTGGCCTTGGCCTGGGCCAGCAACTCACCCAGCGAGGCCGAGCCCGGCGGCATGCCGAAGCCGAGGAAATCCAGTGCGGTCAACGTGGTGATGGAGCCACTGAGGATGAACGGCACGAAGGTCAGGGTGGCCACCATCGCATTGGGTAGCACATGCCGAAACATGATGGTGCGGTCCGGCACGCCCAGGGCCCGGGCCGCGCGCACATAGTCGAAATTGCGGACCTTCAGGAACTCGGCGCGAACCACGGACACCAGCTGGGTCCAGGCGAACAACAGCATGATCAGTAACAGCCAGGCGAAACTGGGCTCGACGAAACTGGCCATGATGATCAGCAGATAGAGCACCGGCAGGCCGTTCCAGATCTCGATGAAGCGCTGGAACAGCAGGTCCAGCCAGCCGCCGAAATAGCCCTGAACGGCGCCCGCGAGTACGCCGATGATGGAACTGGCGATGGTCAGCGCCAGGCCGAACAGCACCGAGATGCGGAAGCCATAGATCAGCCGCGCCAGCACGTCGCGGGCCTGATCGTCGGTGCCCAGCCAGTGTTCCGCCGACGGCGGCGCCGGTGCCGCCACCTCCAGGTCGTAATTGACGGTGCGGTAGTTGTAGCGGATCAAGGGCCACAGCATCCAGCCGTCGTCCTCGATCAGCTCCTGCACGAAGGGGTCGAGATAGTCGGCGGTGGTCGGAAAATCCCCGCCGAAGGTGGTCTCCGGATAGTCCTGAACGATCGGGAAGTACCAGCCGCCATCGAAATGCACGACGATCGGCCGGTCATTGGCCAGAATGTCGGCAAACAGGGTCAGCGTGAACAGCACCAGAAAGATCCACAACGACCACCAGCCACGACGATTGGCGCGAAACTGCTGCAACCGGCGGCGATTCATCGGGCTGAGCTGCATGCCTCAGCCCTCCCGCTTTTCGAAGTCGATGCGCGGATCGATCAGCACGTACATCAGGTCCCCGATCAGGTTCAGGAACAGCCCCAGCACCGTGAACACGAACAGCGTGCCGAACACCACCGGATAGTCGCGGTTGATCACCGCCTCGAAGCCGAGCAGACCCAGGCCGTCCAGCGAGAAGATCACCTCGATCAGCAAGGCACCGGTGAACAGGATGCCGAGAAAAGCGGCCGGAAAGCCAGCGATCACCACCAGCATGGCGTTGCGGAACACGTGCCCGTAAAGCACCGCATGCTCGCTGGCACCCTTGGCCCGGGCGGTGGTCACGTACTGCTTGTTGATCTCCTCGAGGAAGGAATTCTTGGTCAGCATCGTGAGGCCGGCGAAACCGCCGATTACCAGGGCGAACACCGGCAATGCGATATGCCAGAAGTAATCGACGATGCGCATGGGCCAGGACAGTTCTTCCCAGTTCTCCGAGACCAGGCCACGCAGCGGGAACAGGTCGAAGAAACTGCCGCCAGCAAACAGCACGATGAGCAGGATCGCGAACAGGAAGCTGGGTATCGCGTAACCGATGAAGACCACCGCCGAGGTCCAGAAATCAAAGCGGCTGCCATCCCGTACCGCCTTGCGGATGCCCAGCGGGATCGAGATCAGATAGACCAGCAGCGTGGTCCACAGGCCGAGGGAGATGGACACCGGCAGCTTGTCGCCGATCAACTGCATGACGCTGCGGCTCTGGTAGAAACTCTCGCCGAAATCCAGCCGCAGATAGTTCCACAGCATCATGCCGAAGCGTTCATGGGCGGGCCGGTCGAAGCCGTACATCCGCTCCAGTTCCTCGATCAGCTCGGGCGGCAGGCCCCGTGCGCCGCGCGTGGTGTCGTCACCCCGGGATTCGAGAAACCGGGCCGCCTCGCCGGTATCGCCGGCCGCGGTGCCGGTAAAGCGGGCGGTGCTGTCCACCGCCTGCCCCTGCAACTGGGCAATTGCCCGGTCCACCGGACCACCCGGCGCCACCTGCACGATGGCGAAATTGATCAACATGATCCCGAGCAGGGTCGGGATCATCAGCAACAGGCGACGCAGGATGTAGTTGTACATGGGCGATGGGCGCAGCGGCGGGCGAGGCGCCGACTAGTCCTTGTTTTTCTTCCACCAGGTATCGAAGCCGAGCGCAAAATCCGGTGAGATCTCGGGGCGTTCGAACTTGTCCCAGTAAACCAGCCGGAAACTGCTGAGATACCAGTGCGGAATCACGTAGTGCCCATGCAGCAACACGCGATCCAGTGCGCGGGTGGCAGCCACCAGTTCATCCCGATCTGCGGCATAGATCACGCGATCGATGAGGCTGTCGACGACCTCGTCGCAGATGCCGGCGTAGTTGCGGCTGCCACTGGTATTAGCCGCGGCACAGCTCCAGTAACTGCGCTGCTCGTTACCGGGCGAGACGGATTGCCCGATCTGCTGCACGGTCACGTCGAAATCGAAGTCATCCATCCGATTCTGATACTGCGAGCTGTCGACGGTGCGCACATTGGCATCGATACCCAGCCGCTCCAGGTTGTTGGTGAAAGGCAGTGTCACCCGCTCGAAAGACGGGTTATCCAGCAGCACTGTCAGTCGCATCACCTCACCGCTTTCGGTGTGAGTCAGGCCGTCATCGGCAACTTCCCAGCCGGCCTCGCGCAGCAGTTCCAGCGCCCGACGCAGGTTCGTACGCATGCCACCCCGACCCTCGGCGGTGGGCGGCTCGAAAGCCGTGTCGAACACGGCCTCGGCCAGCTGTTCGCGATAATTCTCCAGGATCTCCAGTTCGCGGCCGTCGGGCAAACCACTGGAGGCGAGCTCGGAATTGGAGAAATAACTCTTCGTGCGGGCATACGAATCGTTGAACAGGGTCCGGTTGGTCCACTCGAAATCGAAGGCATAGCCCAGTGCCTTGCGCACCCGGCGGTCGGCGAATTTGTCCTGGCGGGTATTGAAGAAGAAGGCCTGCATCCCGGTGGGGATTTCGTGATCGATTTCTTCCATGATGATACGGCCATCACGCACCGCGGGGATGTCGTACTGCGTCGCCCAGTTGCGCGCGATATTTTCCTGTCGCAGGTCGTACTCGCCGGCCTTGAACGCCTCCACCGCCACCGTGGCATCCCGGTAGTAATCAAAGCGCAGACTGTCGAAATTGAAGCGACCCCGATTCACCGGCAGGTCCCTGGCCCAGTAGTCATCAACCCGTTCGTAGACTATCGCGCGGCCGCTATCCACGCGGGTCACCCGGTAGGGTCCGCTGCCCAGCGGTGGTTCGGTGGTGGTACGGGTGAAATCACGATCTGCCCAGTAATGCCTGGGCAGCACCGGCATCTGGCCGAGGATTAATGCCAGCTCGGCATTGTCAGTGGTTGTGAAGTGAAACTTCACGGCTCGCTCGCCCACTTTCTCGGCGCGCTCCACCTCGCTGTAGTACATGCGAAACTGTGGGTGCCCCTCGCTCTGCAGGGTGTCGAAGGTCCAGATCACATCGTCGACGGTAATCGGCTCGCCATCATGAAAGCGGGCCTCCGCGCGAAGCGTGAAACGCACCCAGCTGTTGTCCTCGGCAACCGCGATGGTTTCAGCAATCAGGCCATAGCTGGAAAACGGCTCATCGGCCGATTGCACGGTCAGCGTGTCAAACACGTCGCTCATGCCTGCCGGCGACGTGCCACGCAGGATGTAGGGGTTCAGGTTATCGAAGGTGCCAAGCGCCGACAACCGCACACTGCCGCCCTTGGGTGCGTCCGGATTGACGTAGTCGAAATGACTGAAGTCCGGTCCGTATTTGAGGTCACCATGGAGCGAGAGTCCATGCTGCCCGGCGGTGACAGACAGCGGGGCAATAATGCTGGCGATCAGGACCAGATCGCGCGTTGCGCGGGAAAGTGGCATGCAAGCGTCTCCTTCCGTGTGATTCCGCGACAGGCGAGACCGGGACCCCGTCAGCTTGGGCCTCCCTGCTCCAGTGCTGGCGGCGGGCGGCGGCATGGGGCAGCAGAATACGCTATAGTCCCCGCCATTCAGAGCATGATCGCCGCCGGTTGGCAGGAGCTTAGACGGACAAAGGCGCCTCAGGTTTCACATCGACATCAGGCGATCCGCTTTCCTGTGTCGATTCAGCCCGTTATCGTCGGTACCTGATAGCCATCAGCCCCCAAGCGACCAGGGAGAAAGCAAGGGATGGGATTTCTCGCCAACAAGAAAGTACTGATCACCGGTGTTGCCGGTAATCGCTCAATCGCCTGGGGCACCGCCCAGGCCATGCATCGGGAAGGCGCCGAGCTTGCCTTCACCTACGCCGGCGACAAACTCAAGCCGCGCGTCGAAAAGCTCGCCGCTGAACTCGGCTCGGAGTTGGTATTGCCTCTGGATGTGACCCGGGACGAGGATTTTGCCTCGTTGTCAACGTCACTCGAGCAGCACTGGGGTCAAGTGGATATCGTGATCCACTCCATCGCCTTCGCGGCTCAGGAAGAACTCAAGGGCTCGTTCGTCGACAACACGACGCGGGACGGTTTCCGCACTGCTCACGACATCAGCAGCTATAGTTTTGTCGCCCTGGCCAAGGCCCTGCGTCCCCTGATGCGGGAGGACAGCTCACTGCTGACCATGACCTATCTCGGCGCCGAGCGCGCTCTGCCGTCCTACAACGTCATGGGCCTGGCCAAGGCCAGCCTGGAGGCGGGGGTCCGCTACATGGCCTACGACCTGGGCGCCGAGGGTATCCGGGTTAACGGTCTTTCGGCCGGCCCGATCAAGACGCTGGCCGCCGCCGGCATTGGCAGTTTCCGCAAGATGCTGGACTACAACGCACGCTCGGCACCGCTGAAGCGGAACGTGACGATCGAGGAAGTCGGCAATGTCGCGGCTTTCCTCTGTTCCGACCTGGCACGAGGTGTGACCGGCGAGGTGGTACATGTGGATGGCGGATTTCACATCGTCGGTCTGCCGGGACTGGATAGCGGTGACGCCACGGACTGATCGTGTGCCGTGTCACGGAGCGTAAAAAGCCCGGCCATTGGCCGGGCTTTTTTAATGGAAGATGCTGCTCGACTCCCGGGCCTCTCCCGGGGGGGATGGCTACAAACGATCCTCGTGGATCTCGATATCCGCCTCGGCGCGCAGGCTTCGCACCAGCCCCAGCAGGGCGTCATCACCGTAGGCCATGCGCAGCTGATCCTTCAGCCGATCCCGCGCATCGGCGTCCATGTCCGCTGCCTCGCCATCTCGTACCGACCTGACCAGAACCACGGCGAGATCACCACCGCCCATTTCCGCAATGCCCGTGCGCACCTGGCCCTCCGGGGGCCGCTCCAGGGCGAACGCCGATTCCAGGACGCTCCAGGGCGCACCGCTGTCACGATCGACAAAGCCTGGCGTGTCCAGACGCACCGCGTCGTGTTCCTCGGCCAGGGCTTCCGGATCATCTCCGTCTGCCAGCCTCTGGCGCAGGGACTCCGCCAACTCACGCGCCTCGTCCATCGCCGCGCGACGCCTCAACTGCTCGCGAATCTCATCGGCAACCTCGTCAAAAGCCAGCTGCTCGGGCGGCTGATGATCCTCGATGCGCAGCGCGAGATAGCGGCCGTCACCAAGGTCCAGCAATTCACTGTTCTGGCGCGCCTCGAGCACCTCTTCGGAATAGGCGGCCTCGACCACTTCGCTGTAGGCGCCGATACCATCCTCGGCGCCGTCGCGGGTAATCCAATCGCTGGTACGCTGCTCCAGCCCCAGCTCCTCGGCCGCCGGTTCCAGCGAATCCGGCCATTCGAAGATCAACTCGTCCAGTAGCGACGAGCGTTCGAAAAACAGATTGCCGACCCGCTCCTCGGCCAGTTCACGCGCCAGTGTGTCACGCACGTCATCAAAGTCCTGCGCCTCTCCGCCATGAATTGCCGTGACCTCGATCAGGTGAAAGCCGAAGGGGGTTCGAACCACCTCGCTGAGCTCGCCTTCATCCAGCGCGAACGCAACCGCATCAAAATCCTCATGCAGATCACCGGCTTCGAGTTCACCAAGGTCACCACCCTGGGCGGCGGAACCGCTGTCCTCGGAATATTCCTCGGCCAGATCTGCAAAGGATTCTCCATCGACGATGCGCTGACGGATCTGCTGCAGGCGTTCCCGGACCGACTCGACCTCGTCACTTTCAGAATCCGCGTCTATACCTAGCAGGATATGCCGCACCTCGCGGGTCTCGGTTTCGGTGAAGCGGCTGTCCCGTAGCTGCTCGTAACGGGAGCGAATGTCGTTCTCGTCCACCTCGACCTCGGTGAGTAGATCGTCCTCGCGCATTTCCAGATAGCGAAGCCGCACCCGCTCCTCCGACAGATAGCTGTCCTGATTCGCCTCGAAGTGGTCACGCACCGCGTCGTCGTCGATCTCGACCGTCTCCAGCAGCCGTTCACCGGAAATTCGCAGATAAGCCAGATCGCGTTCCTGGCTCTGCAGCGCCAACAGACGCTCGAGTTCCTGATCCGGCACCAGCGCGGTATCGCTGACCGCGCCCCGCAGCTGATCCATCAGCACGCCCCGGCGCACCTGACGCTCATACTGACCGCTAGTGAGCCGGTTAGCCTGCAACAACTGTTGATATCGTTCCGAGGAGAAGCGACCGTTCTCATGAAACACCTCCTGACTGCGGATCACCGCAGCCAGATCACTGTCGCTGAGACGGAGGTTATGCCTGTCGATGAATTCAGCAAGCAGGCGTTCCTCGATCACGCGGTTAAGCGCATCGCGGCGCAGCTCATCTTCACTGAACAACGACGGATCGAAGCGGTCACCCAGCATCTCTTCCAGCTGCGAGCGCTGTTGCCGGTAGACACGGTTGACCTCGTCCGGACTGATTTCAGCACCATCGACGGTGGCTACCGCCCGCGGGCTTCCTGCCGGCTCCATGTAATTGGCCAGGCCGAAGGCAGCGAAGGCGGCCGCAATCAGAATGATGACAACCCAGGCGACAATCCCCTTGGCGCGTTCTCTGATGGCAAGCAGCATGGCGTTTCCTGTCTCCTGCTGACCCGGCAGTACAGCTCCGGGGAGCGGTATCGCGGGCGGTAAGCGATTGCTGTGATGGTGTGTTCGCCGCAGTTCGGGCGCTGCGCTGGCCACGGCGAGAGTCAGACAGTTTAGGGAAACGCGGACTTATTAGCACGTCCGTGTTTCTCCAGCGCGTCCGGCCGAAAGGCCGCGAAATTCCACCCACAAACTAACTTGTTCTTCGACCGAAAACTGCTGGCCATGTTTCCAGAAACTAAAAAGGCGCCCCTGTGGGCGCCTTCTTCTTGTTTGGCGGAGCGGACGGGACTCGAACCCGCGACCCCCGGCGTGACAGGCCGGTATTCTAACCAACTGAACTACCGCTCCGAAATACTGCTGGTGGGTGGTGAGGGGATCGAACCCCCGACATTCGCCTTGTAAGGGCGACGCTCTACCAGCTGAGCTAACCACCCTGCCCCTATGGAGCGGGCGCTAGTTTACTGCATCCTTGAGTGCCTTGCCAGCCTTGAAACCAGGAACCTTGCTGGCCGGAATCTTGATGGTTTCGCCAGTGCGCGGATTCCGACCGGAGCGTGCGGCCCGTTCGCGAACGGTAAAAGTCCCAAAGCCCACGAGGCTAACCGTATCATTTTCTTTAAGGGCGCCGGTGACGGATTCAAGCACGGCGTCCACCGCGCGGGTCGCAGCGGCTTTCGACAGATCAGCAGATTGTGCCACGGCTTCGATCAGTTCCGATTTATTCATCCTGTATACCCCTTGGTGTTGTTCTGAAAGGACAACGACTGCGGTTCAGTAGTCGACGACTGGACCAATGTACAAACTTTGGCTGCGGGCGGAAAGGACATTTCTCCCATTCTGGTGGGTTCCGCCGCATTTTCCCCGGGTGACTGATCGCGTGGCGCCCCTTTTCGATCGGGACGTCGACATGCACGGACCTGCCCCTCCCTAATGCAAACAACCGGTGGCGCGCTTCAGCGCGCAGCCACCGGTCACCGCTTTATACCAAGCGCCCAGAAAGAGTGTCAATGTGCCCGCACGTCGCCCTGCTTCTTGCCACGTCGGCTCTCGCGCTTCTTCCCCGCTTCGGGCTCGGTACCGTCGTCCGCCTTTTCCGGCAGCGGCGTCGGTGTCCGCAGCAGCGCAATTTCCAGCACCTGATCGATCCAGCGCACCGGATGGATATCAAGCTTGCCCGTAATATTCTCCGGTATCTCGCTAAGATCCTTCCGGTTCTCTTCCGGAATGATCACAGTGCGGATTCCGCCGCGCTGAGCCGCCAGCAACTTCTCCTTGAGCCCACCGATCGGCAAGACCTCTCCGCGCAGCGTGATCTCCCCGGTCATAGCGACCGTCGACTTCACCGGTATCCCGGTCAGCGCCGACACCAGCGACGTGCACATGCCGATACCCGCACTCGGCCCATCCTTCGGGATCGCACCCTCCGGCACATGCACGTGAACATCCTTCTGATGGTAGAAATCGGGATCGATGCCAAGCAGTCGTGCCCGACTACGGACTACGGTCATGGCCGCCTGGATCGACTCCTTCATGACATCGCCCAACTGCCCTGTCTGGGTCGAGCGGCCCTTGCCCGGCATCACGGCGGATTCGATGATCAACAGTTCGCCGCCGACCTCGGTCCAGGCCAGTCCGGTTACATGGCCGATCTGATCCTTCTCTTCAGCGATGCCGTAACGGAAGCGCCGCACGCCCAGGTATTTGTCCAGATTCTGCGCGGTTACCTTCAGCTTTTTCACCCGCTTGCTGGTTACAAGCTCCTTCACCACCTTGCGCGCGATCTTCGCGACCTCGCGCTCCAGGTTCCGGACCCCGGCTTCGCGCGTGTAGTAGCGCACGATGTCGCGCACCGCGCCCTCGCTGATGGTCAGTTCACCCTCGCGAATACCGTTGGCCTTCAGTTGCTTCGGCACCAGGTAACGCTGGGCGATGTTCACCTTCTCGTCCTCGGTGTAACCCGGCAGCCGAATCACCTCCATCCGGTCGAGCAACGGTGCCGGAATGTTCAGCGTGTTGGCGGTGCAGACGAACATCACATGGGACAGATCAATATCCACTTCCAGATAATGATCGTTGAAGCTGGCGTTCTGTTCCGGATCCAGGACCTCAAGCAGGGCCGAGGCGGGGTCACCACGGAAATCCATTGCCATCTTGTCGACTTCATCGAGCAGGAACAGAGGATTCCGCGCGCCGGCCTTTGCCATGTTCTGCACGATCTTGCCCGGCAGCGAACCGATATAGGTACGCCGGTGGCCACGAATCTCGGCCTCATCCCGGACACCGCCCAGAGACATGCGCACGAATTTCCGGTTTGTGGCCTTGGCGATGGACTGCCCGAGCGAGGTCTTGCCCACGCCGGGAGGACCCACCAGGCACAGAATCGGCCCCTTCAGCTTACGCACGCGCTGCTGCACGGCGAGGTACTCGACGATGCGTTCCTTGACCTTCTCAAGACCGTAATGGTCGGCATCGAGCACGCCCTGGGCCTTGTCCAGATCATGCCGAACCCGGGTGCGCTTCTTCCAGGGCACCGAGGTCAGCCACTCGATGTAGTTGCGGACCACGGTGGCCTCGGCGGACATCGGCTGCATCATGCGCAGCTTGTTCAGCTCATTGCGCGCCTTGGTATGCACTTCCCTGGGCATACCCGCGTCCTCGATCTTCTGCTCGAGTTCCTCGGTCTCGTTGGGCACGTCTTCCAGATCGCCCAGTTCCTTCTGGATCGCCTTGGCCTGCTCGTTCAGGTAGTACTCGCGCTGGCTCTTCTCCATCTGCTGCTTGACCCGGCCGCGGATACGCTTCTCGATCTGCAGGATGTCGATTTCACCCTCGATCAGGCCCAGCAGGTGTTCCAGCCGGTCCCGCACATCCTCGATCTCGAGGATCTTCTGCTTGCCCTCGATCTTGAGCGCCATATGCGCAGCGATGGTGTCGGCCAGACGACCCGGATCATCGATGCCGGCCAGCGATGAGAGAATTTCCGGCGGCACCTTCTTGTTCAGCTTGACGTACTGGTCGAACTGATTGACCACCGAACGGGCCAGCACCTCGACCTCGCGGTCGGCGCTGTAATCATGCTCGGTCGGCACCACCACGCTAGCGGTGAAATACTCGTCTTCCTGGCGCATGCCGAGCAGGCGCCCGCGATGCAGGCCTTCCACCAGCACTTTGACGGTGCCATCGGGCAGCTTCAGCATTTGCAGGATGGTCGCCACCGTGCCCTGGTCGTAGAGATCCTCTTCGGCCGGATCATCCACCTCGGCACTTTTCTGCGCCACCAGCAAAATCTTCTTATCGTCTTCCATCGCGGCTTCCAGCGCCTTGATGGATTTGTCGCGGCCAACAAACAGCGGGATAACCATGTGCGGGTAGACGACAACGTCGCGCAGCGGCAGCACCGGCGCGTGATGCATCGATTCCTGGAGCACGTCGGACGGATCTTCATTCCGGGACATGGACTGGATTCCTCATTTGACTGCAGGTGCGGGCATTGCCGCGTCTGACGGGGATATGCGGACGCCGCGGCAACGTTTCAATACGCTGCCGGACTGGATTGGCACGAAAGCGACGCGATCCAGCCGTGCCCAGGGCCCGGGGATCGCGTCGCCGATGATCAGTCGGATACGGCCTTGCTCTGCTCCGGGCCGTCATAGATCAGGTAGGGCGTGGATTCGCCGCGGATCACGGCGTCGTCGATGACAGCCTTGCTGACATTCTCCATGGACGGGATCTCGTACATGGTATCGAGGAGAACATTCTCGATGATTGTACGCAGGCCGCGCGCACCGGTCTTGCGCGCCATCGCTTTCTGGGCGACGGCCCGCAGCGCATCTTCGCGGAATTCAAGCTCACAGCCTTCCATTGAAAACAGCTTGGCATACTGCTTGGTCACTGCGTTCTTCGGCTGCGTAAGAATTTCCACCAACGCATCTTCATCCAGCTCATTGAGCGTCGCCACTACCGGCAGGCGACCGACAAACTCCGGAATCAGTCCGTATTTAATCAGGTCCTCCGGCTCTACCCCCTGCAGGGTCTCGCCGAAACTCTTGCGCTGTTCCTCGCCCTTGACCTGGGCCGAGAAGCCTATGCCGCCCTTCTCCGACCGTTCCTGGATCACTCGATCAAGGCCGGCGAACGCGCCACCGACGATAAACAGGATGCCGGCGGTATTGACCTGCAGGAACTCCTGCTGCGGATGCTTGCGACCGCCCTGCGGCGGTACCGAGGCGACGGTGCCCTCGATCAGCTTGAGCAAAGCCTGTTGCACACCCTCACCGGACACATCGCGGGTGATGCTCGGGTTATCCGCCTTGCGCGAGATCTTGTCGATCTCATCGATGTAGACGATACCCGTCTGCGCCTTCTCGACGTCGTAATCGCACTTCTGCAACAACTTCTGGATGATGTTCTCGACATCCTCACCCACGTAACCGGCCTCGGTCAGCGTCGTGGCATCGGCAATCGTGAACGGCACATCAAGCAGTCGCGCGAGCGTTTCCGCCAGCAAGGTCTTGCCGGACCCCGTAGGCCCGATAAGAAGGATATTGCTCTTGGCGAGCTCGACGTCGTCCCTGCCCTGACTCGCCTCAAGTCGTTTGTAGTGGTTGTAAACCGCCACCGACAGGACTTTCTTGGCGTGGTCCTGACCAATCACGTACTCACCGAGCACACGGTGAATTTCCTGCGGCTTCGGCAACTTGGTATTACCCGTACCACCCTTCTCCTGCATTTCTTCACGAATGATGTCGTTACACAGCTCAACACATTCGTCGCAGACAAAGACGGACGGGCCGGCAATCAGCTTGCGCACTTCGTGCTGACTTTTGCCGCAAAAAGAGCAATAGAGGAGCTTTCCGCTATCGTCGCCTCTGGACTTGTCTCTGTCGCTCATGACCGATCCTCGGTTGTATGCGGTGCCTTGCGTCGGCGGCAAACTACCGCCGCGTTTCACTGAAACCTTGCCTGCATTTGGCAGGTCACGCAAGGAATTGATCGCCGTTCCGGGGCTCCCTCATCGGCAGTTTTCACCCCGTTCCGTATGTCAGACCACCAGTATCACTGACCGTTCGGTCGAAGTGCACGGATCAGCGACGCGGAATGCCACCCAGCCGGTCACTTCACGTTGCAAGGACCGGGTCCTGGCCAGCCCCCTGCCGGCATCTGCCGTTAGCCAGCGACCATCGAGGCGCGGTCCTTGAGAACGGCATCGACCAGACCGTATTCCACCGCCGCCTCGGGACTGAGGAAGTTATCGCGGTCGGTGTCCTGCTGGACCTTTTCCAGTTCCTGGCCGGTGTGATGAGCCAGAATCCGGTTGAGACGTTCGCGGATGGAGAGGATTTCCCGCGCGTGGATGTCGATATCCGAGGCCTGCCCCTGATAACCACCCAGCGGCTGGTGGATCATCATGCGCGAGTTGGGCAGACAATACCGTTTGCCGTCGGCGCCACCGGCCAGGAGCAGCGCTCCCATGCTTGCGGCTTGCCCCAGGCAGACCGTGCTTACGTCGGGCCGGATGAACTGCATGGTGTCGTAGATCGCCATACCTGCCGTCACCGAGCCACCCGGCGAGTTGATATACAGGTTGATGTCCTTGTCCGGATTCTCGGACTCCAGGAACAGCAGTTGCGCGACCAGCAGATTGGCCATGTGATCTTCCACCGGCCCAACCAGGAAAACGACCCGCTCCTTCAGCAGGCGCGAGAAGATGTCGTAGGCCCGCTCGCCGCGGGAGGTCTGTTCCACCACCATCGGCACGAGGTTGGCGAACACGGCGTTCGGATCCTGGCCGTCGCTGCTGTGACTCATTACTTGCTTTCCTCGCTGCTTTCGTCGTCGGCGGCTGCATCCTGGGACGGCCGCCTGGACGGATTGAGAAGATCCTCGAGTGCCATGGAGACATCTGTGACCGTCGCCTGTTCCACCGCCCAGTCGACCACCTGATCTTCCAGCACGTTGATTTCCAGCGCCTGCATCAACTGTCGATTCTGCGTGTACTGCTTGATCACTTCTTCCGGCTTTTCGTAGCTGGCTGCCATTTCCCGCAGACGCTGACTCAGCCGCTCATGATCGAGCCGGATATCGTTATCGGCAATCAGCCGATTCATGACCAGCCCCAGGGTCACGCGGCGGCGGGCTTGGCCTTCGAAGATCTCGGCCGGCAAATCCCGGTCGTCGGCATCACCCGTCTGCTGCTGCAGACGCTGCTTCATCTGCTGCTGCAGGGCCTCTATCTCGCCATCAACCAAAGCCTTCGGCAGGGTCAGTTCGTTGGACTGCACCAGATGTTCGGTGACCTGCTCCTTGAGCCGCGCGTTGGTGGCGCGAGCCGACTCGCTCTCGAGATTCTTCTGAATCAATTCACGCAAGCCCTGCAGGCCGCCTTCCTGAACCCCGATCGCGGTGGCCAGCTCGTCATCGAGCTCTGGCAGGCGGGGCTCCCGCACTTCCTTGACCTGGGTCTTGAACACCGCCGTCTTGCCTGCGATTTCCTGGGTCGGGAAATCCTCACCGAAGGCATATTCAATATCTTTCTGATCGCCAGCCTTGAGCCCCTTGAGGGCGTTCTCGAATTCGGGTGGCATGGTTCCGGAGCCGATTGTGACGGGCTGATCCTCGCCGCTGCTGCCGGGGAATTCCTCGCCCTCGACGGTGCCCACGAAATCAACGATGACGCGATCGCCTTCCTCAGCCGCACGCTCTACCGGCTCGAAATCGGCGCGCTGCCTGCGCAGATCCTCCAGCACCCGATCCACGTCGGCCTCGGTGACTTCGGCAACCGGTCGCTCAAGGGTCATGCTGTCAATGCCCTGTACCGCAATATCCGGCATCACCTCGAACACCGCCTCGTACTGCAGATCGCCCTCAACCAGGCCCTGCTTGACCTCGACCTGGGGTGCACCTGCCGGATTCAGCGCCTGCTCCTGCAGGGCTTCGCCGTAGGTCTGCTGCACGACCTCCGACAGCACCTCATTACGAACCTGGCCACCGTAGCGCTTCTCAACGACCTTCAGCGGCACCTTGCCGGGCCGGAAACCGTCCAGGCGCGCCGTGCGTGCGAGATTCTGCAAACGGGCACGAACCTCGTCATCAAGTCGGGCAGCCGGTACCTGGACGCTCATGCGGCGCTCCAGGCCTTCAGTGGTTTCAACGGTCACTTCCATCAGAACATCCTCTTCATGTCAGGATCCGGTCGCCCTCGACGGTAACGGCCGTATTCCGGTGTTGGTGCGAAAGGAGAGACTCGAACTCTCACGGGGGATTACCCCACTGGAACCTAAATCCAGCGCGTCTACCAGTTCCGCCACTTTCGCCTGTGCCATTCCAGCCGCGCCGCCAGCTCCCGGAAGCTGTACCGGGGCAAGCCGTCCGGCAACCAGGCTCCCAGAAACGAAAATGGCCTACGGACATCGCCCGTAAGCCAATCTTTGGTGACTCTGCCGGTCTTGTCTCGAGCATTGCCTCCAGCATGTCTGCGCGGCAACGTCTGCTGACGCCTGCCCGCCCATGCGGATCGAAACTGGTGGGCCGTCAGGGACTCGAACCCCGAACCTACTGATTAAGAGTCAGCTGCTCTACCAATTGAGCTAACGGCCCAACACGGACTCAGGAAGCCCGTCAAAAACTGGGGTGGACGATGGGACTCGAACCCACGACGACTGGAATCACAATCCAGGGCTCTACCAACTGAGCTACGCCCACCATTGAAACCCGTGTCGGCGCCGGGGCCGGGCGCTGGCACGCACCTTTCGCGGTCCGATAACGGCGAAGGAGTAGAACACGCCATACTTCCAGCGTCAACCGCAGGCGCGGCGCGCTTCCGTACCGGGGAACGGGGCCGTACACTTGGCGTCGTAAGGACAGTGAAGCGGCCCGGATGCGCCTTCGGTACCGGCCAGCCGCACACGGTTCCAGCCAGCACGAAGGTGACATATTGACCCAACATGATCGGTATCGCCTGGACCGGGATCGCTTCCTGCGCGGGCCATTGCGGGAACTGACCATTCATCAGCAGCAGCCGGGTTCGCAACTGCGCCACGGTGAGCCGGTGCCCGAGTACTTCAGCGCCTGACCATGGCAGCGTTTCTGGATAACTTTCACGATCTGCATGATCCACTGCCGGAGGCGGTCCTGGTGTTGGACGCGCAGGGCTGTCTGCTCGCCGCCAACAGCGCCTGCCGCCGCCTCCTGCTCCCGCGTGCCGATGACTTCGTCCCCGGGATGCCGATTGAGCCACTGCTGAAGACTCCATCGGATGCCCGCAGGCTCCGGCACATGCTGCCCCAGTGGTTGCAGACCCGGCAGGCGCTGCCCGTCCGGCTTGTCTTCCGCGGCGAGGGGCAGACGGATCACCATGGCATGACCTGCATCGGCTTCAGGATCGAGTCCAATGCGGAAGACGTGCCAGCCGTGCTGCTCCGCTGCCAGGCCCCGGAAAACCAGCTGAACCGCAGTCTAACTGCCCTGCGTCAGGAGCTGGAGCACATGGGCGCTCAGGAGAGCCACGCCAGTTTGAGCGCCGCCGCCCATGAACTGCTGGCAGAACTATCCGGCCGCTTCATCAACGTCAGCCCCGCGGAAATGACTGCAGCCATCGACCGGTCCCTGGAACAACTGGGAGCCTTCCTGGCGGCAGATCGCGCCTATGTGTTCCGCTACGACATGCAGGCACGAACCGCCAGCAACACCCATGAGTGGTGCAGGACCGGTATCGAACCCCAACGGGGCTCGCTCCAGGACCTTCCGATTGCAATGTTCAGTGATCTGTTCGACGACACGTTGAACGGAATCATCACGACGATCGAGGACGTGGCGGCGCTCCCCGCGGATGACCCGATCGCCAGGATTCTGCAGCCCCAGGGGATTCTCAGCCTGCAGCTGGTGCCGATGATGGACGGCGAATCGTGCCTGGGATTCATCGGCGTCGACTTCGTCGCCGAAGGCCATCGGTTCACGGTCGGCGAAACCGGAATCATGCGCGGCTTCAGCAATTTGCTGCTGGACGCGCTGCGACGGATCGAGAGCCTGCAACGCATTCAGGAACAGTCCCGCTTCATGTCGGACCTCATCGAGCACAGCGGTTCGCTGATCGCGGTCAAGGACCGCTCCAGTCGATACCGGATGGTGAACCAGGCGTGGCAGGATGCAGTGGACCTGACGGCAGAACAGGTCATCGGCCGCACCGACGCCGAGCTGTTCCCGGCCGAAGTGGCCAAGCAATTCATGCGCAATGATTCCCTGGTGGTGTCCAGCGGCCGGACCATGCACCTGGAGGAACAGATTGATGACCCAGACGGGTACCGCTATTTCATCACCACCAAATTCCCCACCCTGGACAGCAGCGCAGAGATCAACGGCCTGTGTGCCATGATCATGGAGATCACTGACCAGCGTCGTGCCCAGGAAACCGAACGCATGCGTTCCAGGACCCTGGCCGCGCTTGCCGAGGGGCGTGATTTCGACGAGGTGCTTGGCACCGTGACACGGCTCATCGAGGGCCATGTGAAGCATGCCATCTGCTCCATCATGGTCCGTGGCAAGGATCCGGAATACCTGGAACTCCTGAGCGGAAGCGCCCTGCCGGCGGATTATCGCAGTGTCATTGCAGATTTCCGCATCGCCCCCGGGGCCGGCGCCTGCGGCAGCGCCATGAGCAGCGGCAAACCGGTCTACTGTGCCGACATTTCCACCGACACGCGCTGGCGTGATCTCGGCACGGTTCGGGAGCTGGCGCTCGAGGCCGGCTTCAGTGCAGTCTGGTCCTACCCCTTCGGCAATAGCGAGGGTAAGCCGGAGGGTACGTTCGCCATCTATCGCACGCTTGCGGGCGCGCCATCCGCAGCGCATCAGGAGCTGTTGCAAGACACCGCACAGTTGCTCGCGCTGGCTTTCCAGCAGCGCATACTGGCGCGGCAACAGGTCGAACTGGAAGCCGCACGAGCCACCAGCAAGGCAAAAAGCCTGTTCATTTCCAGCTTCAGCCACGAGCTGCGAACGCCGCTGAGTGCCATCCTCGGTTTTTCCCGCCTGCTGGCAGAGGGTCCAGGGCTCTCGCAGGAACAGCGCAGCCAACTGCATCTGATTCGCCAGAATGGCGAGCAACTGCTGCGCCTGATCAGCGATATTCTCGACTTTGCCAGACTGGAAACGGAGCGCCCCGTAATCCGACCGACACGGATTGACCTGCATGCGCTGCTTGAGGATCTGGAGCAGACCTTTCGCCAGCGGGCCAGGGGAAAGGGGATCGCACTCGCGGTGGGGATGCTGGCCCCCGGCCCCACCATGCTTGCGGCTGATCGGGGAAAACTGCTTCAGATTCTGACGAACCTGCTGGACAACGGGCTGAAGTTCACGCCAAGCCACGGCCGGGTGGAGCTGACGGCCAGGCTGAAATCGGCAACGGAAGGGCGTCGGGCGGAACTGCGCATCCGGGTCCGCGATACCGGCCCCGGGCTCTCGCCGGCCGAGCAGCAGCGCGTGTTCGGTGTTTTCGAGCAAGGGGAAGCGGGCATCAGGGAAGGCGGCACCGGCCTGGGCCTTGCCATCTGCGATCAGCTGATACGGCTCATGGGCGGTAGCATCCGGCTCGAGAGCAAGGCCGGCAGAGGAACCACCTTCGATATTCGCCTGCCCGTGGACACGCTCGACACGGATCAGCCCGGCGCGGATGCGGAAACCCGGCTCAAGCCGGTGGCTATCGCCGCCCCGCGGCGCTCGCTGCGGCTCCTGCTCGT
>SL_7KL_010_BRINEDRAFT_10000357_pt1 | contig 21535 bp, 13 predicted proteins | sample SodLak_010_BRINE_FD_10663 | JGI IMG/M metagenome (IMG submission 10663)
GATGGCCGACTCATTTCCTCGGCACCGGCATTGGTGGTCATCACCAGGATCACATTTCGGAAATCCGCCTTGCGGCCGTTGTTGTCGGTCAGCGTGCCGTGATCCATCACCTGCAACAGCAGGTTGAAGACATCCGGATGAGCCTTCTCGATCTCGTCCAGCAAGACGACGGAATACGGATGCTTGAGGACCTCCTCGGTCAGCAACCCGCCCTGATCAAAGCCGACATACCCCGGGGGCGCGCCGATCAGTCGCGAAACCGTGTGCCGCTCCATGTATTCCGACATGTCGAAGCGAATCAGCTCGACGCCAAGGTGCATGGCAAGTTGCCGCGTGACCTCGGTTTTGCCCACGCCGGTGGGTCCGGCAAACAGGAAGGAACCTGTCGGCTTGTTCGGCACCGCGAGACCCGCGCGGGACATCTTGATGGTCGAGGCCAGGGTGGAAATCGCCGCATCCTGACCGTAGATCAGGGCGCGAAGATCGCGCTCCAGCGTCTCCAGCACTTTCATATCGGAACTGGACACCCGCTTCGGCGGAATGCGAGCCATGCTCGAAACCACCATCTCGATGTCCGGTACGCCGATGGTTTTCTTCTGCTTCGACGGCGGCAGCAGTTTGAGCCTGGCGCCGGCCTCGTCGATCACGTCGATGGCCTTGTCCGGCAAACGCCGATCGGTAATGTGCTTGCCCGCCAGTTCGGCCGCCGCACGCAACGCGGGTGCCGTGTACTTGACGCCGTGATGTTCCTCAAAGCGGCTTTTCAGGCCACGCAGGATGTGCACGGTGTCCTCGATGCTCGGTTCCGCCACATCGATCTTCTGAAAACGCCGCGCCAGCGCGCGGTCTTTCTCGAAAATGCCGCGATACTCCTGATAGGTGGTTGAACCGATGCACTTGAGTTCGCCATTGGCGAGCATCGGCTTGATCAGGTTGCTGGCATCCATCACCCCACCGGAGGCCGAACCGGCACCGATGATGGTGTGGATCTCGTCGATGAAAAGAATCGCACCCGGCGTTTTCTGCAACTGCTTCAGCAGGCCCTTGAGCCGCTTCTCGAAATCACCACGGTACTTGGTGCCCGCCACCAGGGATCCCAGATCCAGCGCGTAGATCGTGCTGCTGCGCAGCACTTCGGGCACGTCACCGTCGACGATCTGCTTGGCCAGACCTTCGGCAATGGCGGTCTTGCCCACGCCGGCCTCGCCCACGTAGAGGGCATTGTTCTTGCGTCGACGGCAGAGAACCTGAACGGTCCGCTCGACCTCGGCACGACGGCCAATCAAGGGATCGATCCGGCCGCGCCGCGCGCGCTCGTTCAGATTGGTCGCGAACTGATCCAGCGGCGATTTGCCGGCTCCGGATTCCTCGCCGTCGTCCTCGCCCTCCTGGGCACCACCGACCGAATTGCCCGGATCCTCCTCGCCGGCCACCTTGGAGATGCCATGGCTGACGTAGTTGACGACGTCCAGTCGGGTAATGCTCTGCTTGTGCAGGAAATAAACCGACTGCGACTCCTGTTCGCTGAAGATCGCCACCAGCACATTGGCGCCCGTGACTTCCTTGATGCCGGCTGACTGCACATGCAGGATCGCGCGCTGCAACACCCGTTGGAAGCCCAGCGTTGGCTGCGTCTCACGGCTGTCATCCGGCGGCAACAGGGGCGTGGTTTCATCAAGAAACGACTCCAGATCCTTTTTCAGGCGATCCAGATCTGCGCCGCAGGCCTTCAACACGCCGACCGCGGTGGGGTTATCTGTAAGGGCGAGCAGCAGATGCTCGACCGTGAGGAATTCATGCCGCTTCTCCCGCGCCTCCTTGAAGGCCAGATTCAGCGTAAATTCCAATTCCTTGCTCAGCATGCACTCATACCTCGGTTGCCTGCGGACCGGACTGATGCGTCATTTTGCCGATCCCCCTCGGGACCGATCTGGCGGGCGTCGTGATCATGGCAACACGACGCAACCCAACTTATCCATCGGACTGGTCACGCAGGCCAGTGGTTCCGCCCCGTGATTTCCGACCTCGGCATCCCTGCCCCGTGCCTCACGCTTCCTCCATGGTACAGAGCAGCGGGTGCTGCTGCTGGCGCGCATAACTATTGACCTGTTCTACCTTGGTTTCAGCCACATCGCGACTGAATACCCCGCAAATGCCGCTGCCCCGCGTATGTACCTGCAACATGACCTGCGTGGCCTGCGAGCGATCCATCGAGAAATAGGTCTCGAGGATCTCGACGACGAATTCCATCGGCGTGTAGTCATCATTCATCAACAGCACCTTGTAAAGCGGCGGACGCTTCGTTCGCGGCTTCGCCTCCTGCACGGCAAGGCCGTCATCATGCTGTTTGTCGTGATCCTGGCTCATGAGCTGTCTGTCCGGGAAAGGCCACGGAATCACAGGGCTCCGTGTCCTGAAGTTTAGGCGGGGGCAACGCATTCCGCATCGCCCATGACCGCATTTTACGAGCGTCGGGGGGGCGCATTCCAGCTTTCCTTCAATCCCTTTGATCGGGCCGGAAGGCAGACGTTTCAAGCGCTGGAAACAAAAACGCCCGCCCGGATGTCCGGGCAGGCGTTTCGGAGAGAGGCTGGTCCGTTTATTCGCCCATGGCAAACAATGGCCTGCCTAGAACTGCTCTTCTTCGGTCGAGCCGGTCATCGCCGTGACAGACGATGCGCCGCCCTGAATCACGTTGGTCAGGGCATCGAAGTAGCCCGCACCCACTTCGCGCTGGTGACGCGTTGCGGTGTAGCCGTCCTTCTCCGACGCGAACTCGGCTTCCTGCAACTCCGAGTAGGCGGCCATCTGGCGCTCCTTGTAGCCCTTGGCCAGCGTGAACATCGAGTAGTTCAGCGCGTGGAAGCCTGCCAGCGTGATGAACTGGAACTTGTAACCCATGGCGCCCAGTTCGTTCTGATACCTGGCGATGGTGGCGTCGTCCAGGTTCTTCTTCCAGTTGAAGGACGGCGAACAATTGTAGGCCAGCATCTGATCCGGATATTCCTTGTGGATCGCGTCGGCAAACTTCTTGGCAAATTCCAGATCCGGCTTGCCGGTTTCGCACCAGAGCAGGTCGGCATAAGGCGCATAGGCCAGACCGCGGGCAATCGCCTGATCATCACCGGCCTTGGTCCGGTAGAAACCTTCCGCGGTCCGCTCACCGGTAAGGAACGCGTGATCCCGCTCGTCGATATCGGAGGTCAGCAGATCGGCGGCCAGCGCATCGGTGCGGGCAACCAGAATGGTCGGCACGCCCATGGTGTCCGCGGCCAGGCGGGCGGCGATGAGTTTCTGCACCGCTTCCTGAGTCGGCACCAGAACCTTGCCACCCATGTGGCCACACTTCTTGACCGCTGCCAGCTGATCCTCGAAGTGCACCCCGGCGGCGCCCGCCTTGATCATGTTCTTCATCAGCTCATAGGCGTTCAGCACGCCACCGAAACCGGCCTCGGCGTCGGCCACGATCGGCTGCATCCAGTCGATGTCGTGATTGCCTTCGGCATGGTTGATCTGGTCGGCTCGCAGCAGCGCGTTGTTGATACGCTCGACCACCGCCGGCACGGAATCGACCGGGTAGAGGGACTGATCCGGATACATGGTGGAACCGGTGTTGGCATCCGCCGCGACCTGCCAGCCGGACAGGTAGATGGCCTTGAGGCCGGCACGAATCTGCTGCACGGCCTGGTTGCCGGTCAACGCGCCCAGGGCGTTGACGTATTCCATCTCGTGCATGTTCTTCCAGAGCTTTTCGGCACCCATGCGGGCCAGCGAATACTCGATCTGCACCGAACCGCTCAGGCGCACGACCTCTTCGGCCGTGTACCCGCGCTCGACGCCTTTCCACCGGGGGTTTTCCGCCCAATCCTTTTTCAGCTGATCGATAGTCTGCTGATTGCTCATTGCTTGTTCTCCCGTTTCAGGCGGCAACACGCCACCTGACTGTTTGTCACGGCACCACGTCTCCAGGACGGGAACCGCAGGATTCCATGCTCCGCCCAATGGGACGGCTCAGGACGAAGTGGGTGATACCTACCGGTACTCGGGTACCGGTTTGCGGTGCGACGAATCGATCCACACGTTGTTACGCAGACCCGCCCGGTGAACCACCCTCTTGAGGCGGCTGCCACCGATCGATTTGCCTTGCACCGCGCATCGCCATCGCGATGCCACCCCTTCGCCAGGAATGCCTTCCGACGAAGACCGCGGCTGCGGATCGTCAGGACACCCACCGGCACGGCAACATTGCCAGTCCTCGCGGCCACAAACCGCTCCGGAACGTGATCGACAGTTGGTCGACCTGACAATGTCGCTTTGGGTCAGAATGTTCATATCGCGGCCGCCGACAATCTCCGGCCACCACAACAGGGTGCGGATTGTATTGCGGCGGCGCAGCATCTGACAATGGGGGCGAGTCAATTCTGAGCATTGAATTTTTCAATATGATCAGCGATTCTCGGTTCAACAGTGACGCCGGCACACGGAAAACAGGTGATAGGCATGGGCACCACTGGCCGCTTGTATTATCGAAACAACCGAATCAAACAGCTCCGGGCATTCTGTTACACGTCCCAGTCCGGAAGCATCTCCCGCGCCGCGGAACGCCTGAAACTGAGCCAGCCGTCAGTGTCACTGCAGATTCAGGCCCTGGAACGGGAGATGGAAATCACCCTGTTCGAACGCCGCGGCCCCAAGATCACTCTGACGCCGGACGGCAAGACCCTCTACGAGCTGGCCCTGCCTCTGGTCGAGGGTATCGATGCCCTGCCCGCCCGCTTCGCGGCCCGCAACGAGCAGATGCAGAGCGGCCGGCTGGACATCGCCGCCGGCGAATCCAGCACGCTTTACCTGATTCCGGACCTGCTGCAACAGTTCATGGACCTGTATCCGGACAGCCCGGTGAAGCTGCACAACCTGATCGGCGCCGAGATGCTCCATGCACTGCGCCACGACGAGGTGGATTTCGCGATCGGCTCGATGCTGGATCTGCCTGACGACATCAATTACCGCCCGGTGTATTCCTTCGCCACGTCACTGATCACGCCGCCCGAGCATCCCCTGGCGAAACGAGTCGCCATCACACTTGACGACCTGGCCTCGGATGCGCTGATCCTGCCGCCGCGCCACCTGACCACGTGGCGGCTGGTTCACATGGTGCTGCAACAGCATGATATTCCCTACCAGGTCCGGCTTGAGGTCGGCGGCTGGGAAATCATGAAAGCGTATGTCGAACGGGGTTTCGGCATCGGCATTGCCAGCAACATCTGTCTGACCGGGCGCGAGAACCTGGCAGTGAAGCCATTGCCGGATGTCTTTCCACGTCGCACTTACGGGGTCATGTGGCGCCGCGGAAAATACCTTTCACAGCCGGCCCGGCGTTTCATTGAACTGATGAACCCGGATTTCTTCAGCGCGAGCGGTGACAGCCAGTTCGACCACAATCACGAACCCAGCGGCAACCAGGTCTTTGTCGCGGCCGGCGGCCGTCCCCGTGGCGTCCGCGGCAATGACGCAACTTGAAGCCTCACGGCCTTGAAGCCTTACACTGGCACCCCGATCAATGCCGCACGTTTCAGCAACCGGTCAAACCTCGATGTCGGACGTAGATCCCCGGAAAAACACTGTCATTGTCGGATTGTCCGGCGGAGTTGACTCGGCGGTTACCGCCCTGCTGCTGCAGCAGCAGGGTTTTCGCGTCGAAGGCCTGTTCATGCGCAACTGGGAGGACGATGACAGCGACACCCACTGCACCGCCGAGGCTGATCTGGCTGACGCCGCACAGGTCTGCGAAACGCTGAATATCCCACTGCATCAGGTGAATTTCGCAGCGCGCTACAAGCAGCAGGTGTTCGACGACTGTCTCAGGGAGTTCACCGCCGGACGCACCCCCAACCCGGACGTGCTCTGCAATCGCGAGATCAAGTTCAACGCCTTTCTCGACCATGCCCTGCGGCTCGGCGCGGACCTGGTGGCAACCGGACACTACGCACGCATCCGCCGAGGGCCAGACGGAGCCGAATTGCACCGTGGACTGGACGCGCGCAAGGACCAGAGCTATTTCCTGCATCTGGTGCGGGAGGAGGCCCTGGCGCGCACCCTGTTTCCGCTGGGCGAGCTGGAAAAAACCGTCGTGCGAAGGATGGCGGAGGATGCCGGCTTCGATAACTTCGAGAAGAAGGACAGCACCGGCATCTGCTTCATCGGCGAACGGGATTTCGCCGATTTTCTGAGCCGTTACGTGCAGGCGGAACCCGGCATCATCGCGACCGTTGATGGTCACGTCGTCGGCGAGCATCGCGGCTTGAGTTTCTACACCCTGGGCCAACGCCAGGGCCTGGGTATCGGCGGACGTCCCGGCAGCAGTGGCCCCTGGTACGTGGTCGACAAGGACATGCCGGGAAACCGGCTGATCGTGGCCGAGGGACATCAGCATCCGGCACTGTTCGCGCCAGCATTGCAGACCGAGCCCGTGAGCTGGATCAACGGGCCACCAGCGGAGACAACGTTCCGCTGCTCGGCGCAGATCCGCTATCGACAGCCGGCCCAGGCCTGCACCGTCACGCAGGACNCGGATGGCTGCTGCGGCGTCCGCTTTGATACGCCGCAACGCGCCATCACTCCAGGGCAATCCGTGGTCTTCTATCGCGACAGTCGCTGCCTTGGCGGCGGCATCATCGTTACCCCCACCGACACCGCCGGACAACAACGGGAGCACACCACACAGGCATGAATCATCAGGCTGAACAGCAGGTGCTGGCGCTGGCTGCAATGACCATGGCACTGGCAGAAGTCCGTCGCATTGCCAACACCGGGCGCCACGACGCTGACCAGGTCCGCCATTGCTATGCCGGTCTGCTCAACACCTATGAAGGCGATCTGGAACAACTCTATGGTGGTCTGCCGCCACTGGCTCCAGGACTTCGGGAACTCCGGACCCAGCTGTCGAACCCGCAGAACATGGATCAGACCCGCCTGTTGATCGGTGCCGTCACCATCGAGCGCAAACTGCTCAAACGTCGCGATATGCTGCAAACGCTGGCCCAGGGCCTCAACATCGCCCGGAGCCAGGCGGAGCACTTCGGCATTACCCATGAAAATGTCACGGCCCGGCTGGGGGACCTTTACAGCGAGACGGTCAGCACGCTGAAGCCCCGTATCCTGGTACCCGGCAAACGCGAATGGCTGGAGGATCCGAGAAACGCCCGCCTGATCCGCGCACTGCTGCTGTCGGCAATCCGTGCAGCAACGTTCTGGCGCGATAACGGCGGCAGCCGCCTGAAACTGATCTTCGGCCGCAACCGATTACTCACCACCATCGACACCCTGCTCGAACGCAGCGAATGGACGGCAGCGCAAGACACTGACATCTGAACCCATACCTTTTCGGGTCGGCAAGTGCAGATTCGATCGCGTCGGGGGCAGTGCAAGCTTTCGCCTGGCGCGACGCCCCGTTGGTCCAACGACGCCACGCGAAAACTTCCACTGCCCCTGCCAGACTGCTCAGTGTTTCCTCAAGCTTCGCCTGGACGGAAAAAAGCTTGTCCTCCCGCGGCGCGGGGTTCGGTGCGGTTCACCGAGCGTCCGGGCCAGCTACGTTGCACTGCCGCAAAACGCCTCCTATCGTGTAGACTGGCGCGCGCCAGGGGAACACTGATGTATTCCCTGAAGAAAACGTTTCAGGGCTGGTTGATTGGTGCATCTGCCCCGCACAGCTAGGCTGATACGTTGATGACCTGACACATTCGGTACAGCCCGGACGGACGGAAAGTCCGCTTTGGCCGTTACCCGTTTAGCGTAAATACGGGAGGTAGGATGACTAACAGTTTCAATACACGCGCAACCCTGGACGTGGGCAGCAAGCAGTACGAAGTCTTTCGCTTTGATGCCCTGCGCGAGAAAGGCTACGACGTGGATCGTCTGCCCTACTCCCTGAAAGTCCTGCTGGAAAACCTGCTGCGCACCGAAGACGGCGTCAACGTCAGCGAGACCAGCATCAAGGCCCTGCTGAACTGGGATGCCAAGAAGAAACCGGAAGACGAAATCGCCTTCACTCCCGCCCGGGTGGTGATGCAGGATTTCACCGGGGTGCCGGCGGTGGTCGATCTGGCCGCCATGCGTGACGCCATGCACAAACTGGGTGGCGACCCGAACAAGATCAACCCGCTGTCGCCGGCCGATCTGGTGATTGACCATTCGGTGATGATCGATCACTTCGGCAAGGCCGACTCGCTGGACCTCAATACCAAACTCGAGTATCACCGGAACCGCGAGCGCTACAAGTTCCTGCGCTGGGGCCAGTCCGCATTCTCGAATTTCCGCGTGGTGCCGCCTGGTACCGGGATCGTGCACCAGGTCAACCTGGAATACCTGGCGGACGTTGTCTTCACCCGCCAGATCGACGGCAAGACCCAGGCCTACCCGGACACCCTGGTCGGCACCGATTCCCACACCACCATGATCAACGGCGTCGGCGTGCTGGGCTGGGGCGTTGGTGGCATCGAGGCGGAAGCCGCGATGCTGGGCCAGCCCGTCTCCATGCTGATTCCGGAAGTCATCGGCATGCGCCTGAACGGCAAGCTGCCGGAAGGTGCCACCGCCACCGACCTTGTGCTGACGGTGACTGAATTGCTGCGTGCCCATGGTGTGGTCGGCAAGTTCGTCGAATTCTTTGGCGACGGCCTCGCCAACCTGCCGCTGGCAGACCGAGCCACGATCGCCAATATGGCGCCGGAATACGGCGCCACCTGCGGCATCTTCCCGATTGATGGTGAGACCATTCGCTACCTGGAACTGTCCGGCCGCAGCGAGGAAACCATCGCGCTGGTCGAGGCCTACGCCAGGGCCCAGGGCATGTGGCGCGAGGACGGTGCCCGGGAAGCGGATTACACCGATGTTCTGGAACTGGACATGAGCAGCGTCGAACCCAGCCTGGCCGGGCCCAAGCGGCCGCAGGACCGGGTGGCGCTGAAGAACGCGAAGCAGACCTTCGCCAGCAACCTCGATGCCTTCCTCGACGAGCACCACTCCGGTGAGGAAGACCGGTTTCTCAGCGAGGGCGGCGATACCGCCATCGGTGGTCAGATCGACCACGAGAGGGGCGCGGTGGAAATCGAGCTGGATGGCAGGAAGGAACTGCTGCGTCATGGTGCGGTGGTCATTGCCGCCATCACCAGTTGCACCAACACCTCCAACCCGGCGGTGCTGGTGGCGGCAGCCCTGGTGGCGAAGAAGGCCCACGAGCGGGGCATGCAGGTGAAGCCCTGGGTCAAGACCTCGTTCGCACCGGGCTCCCAGGTGGTGCCCGCCTATCTGCAAAACGCCGATCTGATGCAGCATCTGGACGCGCTTGGCTTCAATGTCGCCGGCTTCGGCTGCACCACCTGCATCGGCAACTCAGGACCCCTGCCGGAAGCGGTCGCCGATGCCATCCGCGACGGTAATCTGATGGTGGCCTCGGTGCTTTCCGGCAACCGCAACTTCGAAGGCCGGGTACATCCGGATGTGCGCACCAACTGGCTGGCCTCGCCGCCGTTGGTCGTGGCCTACGCCCTGGCCGGCAGCATGACCATCGATATCACCACCGAAGCGGTGGGACAGGATGCGGATGGCAAGGATGTATTCCTCAAGGACATCTGGCCCAGTCAGCAGGAAATCGCCGACGTGGTGGGTGCGAATATCAGCCGTGCCATGTTCCAGGAGCAGTACGCTGACGTCTTCGCCGGCGACAGCAACTGGCAGGGCATCGAGACCACGGAAAGCGAGAATTACGACTGGGCACCGTCCACCTACATTGCCAACCCGCCCTACTTCGAGGGCATGAGCATGGACGAGCCCGGCGTGCAGGAGATTCAGGGCGCACACTGCCTGGTGTTTGTTGGTGACTCGATCACCACCGACCACATTTCACCCGCCGGCGCGATCAAGCCCGACAGCCCGGCCGGCAAGTACCTGCAGGAACAGGGCGTGTCGCCGAAGGACTTCAACTCCTACGGCTCACGCCGGGGTAATCACGAAGTCATGATGCGCGGTACGTTTGCCAATGTGCGACTGCGCAACAAGATGGCCCCCGGCACCGAGGGCGGCTGGACCACCCATGTGCCCAGCGGGGACGTGATGAGCATCTTCGACGCCGCTGAAAAGTACCGCGCCGAGGACACGCCACTGGTGGTACTGGCCGGCAAGGAATACGGCACCGGCTCCAGCCGTGACTGGGCGGCCAAGGGCACCAACCTGCTGGGCATTCGCGCGGTGATTGCCGAGAGCTTCGAGCGCATCCATCGCTCCAACCTGGTCGGCTTCGGTGTGCTGCCGCTGCAGTTCAAGCCCGGCGAAACCGCCCAAAGCCTGGGTCTGGATGGCAGTGAGACCTTCTCTTTCGCCTCGCTGGATGGTGAGCCGGGCGAGATCCGCGTCACCGCCACCGGCAAGGACGGGAAGGACAAGAGTTTCGACGCCGTGGTCCGGATTGATACGCCGAAGGAATGGGATTACTTCCGCAACGGCGGCATCCTGCACTACGTGCTGCGCAACCTGGCCGCGCAGCCCGAAGCTGCCTGACCGAAGGGCGTTCCAACGCCTGAGTGACCAGACCCCGGCCACACGCCGGGGTCTTTTTTTGTCTGCTCCATGGCCGCAAACGTTAATGCGAATGATTCGTATTGTCGCCTAGGTTTTTGTTCGCTAATCTCCGTTCTGACATTTCATTCACTTGCTCTCACGCTCTCGGGGAAGGTCAGAATGCACAACAACAGCGATCGACCAGTAAGCCTTGTCACCGCCGCCCTCGCCACCGCGGCGGTGGCGCTGGCTGCCAATGCCACGGCTCAGGACGAGGCATCAGCAACGACCAGCCGCCAGGTGCTCGAGCGCATCACGATCACCGGCGATCCGGATCGAATTCAGGACATCCCCGGCTCCGCGCAATCCCTCGACCGGGAAGAACTCGACCGCTTCAGTTACGGCGACGCTCACCGGGTCCTGCGTCAGGTGCCGGGCGTGAACATCCAGGAAGAGGACGGTTTCGGCCTGTTCCCCAACATCGGCATGCGCGGCACGCGGGTCGAGCGCAATACCCGAATCACCGTGATGGAAGACGGTGTGCTGGCCGCCCCTGCGCCCTACGCCGCGCCGGCCGCGTACTACTTTCCACCCATCGGCCGCATGCACAACGTCGAGGTTCGCAAGGGCTCCAGCGCCATCAAGTACGGCCCCTACACCACCGGCGGCGCCCTCAATCTGGTTTCCACGCCGATCCCGGATGCCTCGTTCGCCGCCAGTGCCGACGTGATGTTCGGCAGCAACCGCGGGCGCCGCAATCACGTCTGGCTCGGTGGCAGCAGTGGGCACTGGGGTTGGCTGGTCGAGGGCTATACCCAGTCCAGCGACGGCTTCAAGAAACTCGATACCGGACGCGGCCGCAGCAACAACACGCCAACCGACGACACGGGGTTCGATCAGGAGAACTTCCTCGGCAAGCTGCGCTGGAATAGCGCGCCGGATACCGCCATCTATCAGGAAGTCGAGCTGAAAATCGGTATCAACGATACCGACGCAAACGAAACCTACGTGGGTCTGACGCTGGACGACTACCGCCGCGACCCGTTTCGCCGGTACGCCGGCTCCCAGCGGGACCAGATCGCAACCGAGCACGAGATGTATCAGGTACGGCACTACATCGCTCCCACCGATAACGTGGATGTCACGACGACTGCCTACTACAACGAATTCAAACGCAACTGGTACAAGCTGCAATCCGTGGATGGCGTCGGCCTCAGCGCCATTCTGCAGAACCCGGACGATAACGAAGGCGCCTTCAACTGGATTCGCGGCAACCGGGATGCCGGCGCTGACGGCGTCGTTGGTCGGGTCCGGGCGAACAATCGGGAATACTATTCCCGCGGCATACAGACCGAGATTGGCTACCTGTTCAACACCGGCGCGATCGACCATCAACTCGAAGTCGGTCTGCGGTACCACGAAGACCAGGAAGACCGGGAACAGTGGGAAGACGGATACGAGATGCGCAACCGGGACATGTTTCTGGTCAGTCGTGGCGAACCTGGCACCCAGGCCAATCGCGTGACCGACGCCCGGGCGCTGGCCGGCTTCGTCCAGAACACCATGCGCGTTGGCAACTGGACCATTGTCCCCGGGCTGCGCGCCGAACGCATCCGCATCACCCAGGAAGACTTCCAACGCAATCCACCGACCCGAAGCGTCAGCGAGGGCAAGCAGCGCAGCAATTTCGATGTGCTGCTACCGGGGCTCGGCGTGGTCTACCAGATCAATCCCGAGCTAAGCGTGCTTGCCGGAGCTCACCGTGGTTTCGCACCCACCGGTGCGGGTGGTGACGGCGAGGAGGAACGCAGCATCAATTATGAAGCGGGCCTGCGCTATCAGACCGGAGTGTTCCGCTCGGAACTGATCGGCTTCTTCAATGATTACTCCAACCTGGTGGGCGTCTGCACGGAATCCAGCGGCGGCGGCTGCACGGTCGGTGATTCCTTCAGTGGCGGCGAGGTGCAGGTCGGCGGTATCGAGGCGACGGCCCTGTACGATATTGGTACCGCTCGTGGCTGGGCTTTTTCCGTGCCGTTAAGCATGGCCTACACCTGGACACCGATCGCCGAATTCCGCGAGGCCGGGGATTTCAGCGCCTACGATCCCTGGGGCGTGGTCGAGAAAGGGGATCGACTGCCGCAGATTCCGGAACATCAGATCAACGCCAGTGCAGGTATCGTGAGCGGTCCGTGGGCCGGCAATGTCACCGCCAACTTTGTCTCGGCCAGCCGGGCAACGGCCGGCCGTGGCTCGATCCCGCGCAACGACAAGCTCGAGTCACGTCTGCTGCTGGACGTCGCCGGCGAGTACGCCTTCAACGACAACGTCAAGGTCTTCAGCAGCATCGAGAACGTGACCGACCAGGAGTACATCGCCGGTTGGCGCCCGGCCGGGGCCCGGCCCGGACTGCCGCGGACCTATTGGGCCGGCGTCAAGCTTCGTTACTGAGAGGTCAGGGCATCCACCCAGGTGTGATGGGGTTTCTCCGGACCTTGTGATGCCCTGACGCTCTTGATGGGAGGGGGCGGGCTGAAGTGCATCGAAGGATTAAACCCGACGGGCGGGCGCCGGATCCTCGTCGCCCGTGTGCCGGGCACCTGCACCCGGCCCGCCTGCTGAAATGGCGACGGGAGAGGGCAAGCGCTCCGGTTCCGATGACACCGCAACACCATTCCGCAATCGAGGCAATTCCCGCTCCACCCAGAGCGGAAGGAAGATCACCAGATCGTAAAGCTGGATCAGCAGACGGCCGGCGACCTGACTAACGACGCCGGCGAAGCGCGCCAGCGTCGCGACCAGATGCAGTAACAGCGTCAGCACCACACCAAATGCAGTGCCGCAGTTCCTGACCAGCCAGGTCAGGGGCAGGCCGGTCAGCGCCAGAGCAAAAGGCAGAAGAAAGACCATGATCGCGTTGCTGGCCGTGCCGAGGACCATCATCAGTGTGCTGTTCTCCGGGAACAGGCTGGCCGAGGCAAGACTGACCGCAGCGCCCTGCCCCAACAGGTAATACAGCACGGCGCCGGAGGCCGACAACAACAGCATCAGGCCGAACGCGCAGGCGAATACCAGCCGGCGGACAGAGGCTTCATGACTCGAAATCACTGCCAGCAGATCAGTCCCGCGCAACGAGGCCAGCATCAGGAAACCGAGCAGTAACTGGAAGCCGACCAGTATGCCGCTGGTCACCAGATAGGTCGGCACGTCGGCAACCAGCACGGCGCCACCCAACAAGGACTGCATCGGCGCGGCAACGAGGTTGAAGAAAACCGCAACCCCCGCAGCCGCCATTAACAGACCGATAATTGCCAGGCCGAAATACCATACGCCGCGGGCCACCAGCGTGACCACCTGACGCTGACTGGCCTGGCGCAGGCTGCTGAACTCAACCATGCGCCGGCGCAACAGGTCCACACGGGACTGCAAGCTGCCCAGCCGCTGCTGGATGTCGTCCATCAGATCATGCACCTGACGCCAGCGCGGCAGCATGCGATAGAGCAGCAGATACCGACGATGCGCCGCCTCGCGCTGAGTCTGACGCGCATCGGCTCGATACTGGGCCATATTGTCTCGAATATCCGAGAGAATGCGTTGCGTCTCGCCGGTCTGAGCCTCTTCAGCAGAGATCAGGGCATGGCTGATTCGGCCCCAGGCCGGCGGCTCGGCAGGAACATCAATGCTGCGATCAAGGCTTTCTTCAAGTTCGGCAATCTGGACCAGAAACCGCTTTCGCAACTGCGGCAGATCGGCGAGATCCTGTTCCGCACGGCTCACCAGCCGGTCGTAATCCCAATGCACCGAGCGGTTGAGACGGCGCCGCATCTCGTCCAGCGCAAGAGCCGCAGTCCAACCTCCGGTACGCGCCGCGTTACCGCCCGCATAGCTGGAAATCAACCGAAAAACACGCTGTAATTCCCTGAAAACAAGTGCGATCAGTTGATGCGCCGGACGCCTTGCCAGATAGGCCAGAAGGACAATTGCCAGCGCCAGCAGAAGCACCGACAAAGCCGGATAGGGTGTAATGGAGAGCAGCTCATTCATCGGCGAATCCAGGGAAACAGGACTGCGTGGTGGGTGGTGCCACGTGGTGCATTATGAGTCGCCTTTTCGACTCGGGCAAAACCATGCCGGCTGTTGTCATCAGCCTTTCACCGCGCAGGGCGTACACTGACCATAAAAACACCAGCCAAGACAGGTAGGCGGAATGGACGCAGCAGGATCGACAGAGACGAACGGGACGAATACCGACAGCACGCCGGAGCAGACGGATTTAAAGCAGCCGGATCTGTACATCAATCGGCAGCTCAGTCTTCTTGAGTTCAACGCACGCGTTCTCGAACAGGCCCGCGACCCGTCCGTTCCCCTGCTCGAACGCCTGCGGTTTCTCTGCATTTCCAGTACCAATCTGGACGAATTCTTCGAGATCCGCGTCGCCGGGCTGAAACAGGTTTTCGAACTGGGCTCGACGCAGACCGATGCCGATAATCGCACGCCACAGGAAGTCCTGCGTGCGATCAGCGCACGAGCCCACGAACTGGTCGACCTGCAATACAAGGTACTGAATGATGAGCTGACGCCGGCGCTGGCGAATCAGAATATTCGCTTCATTCGGCGCGGTGACTGGAACGAGGCGCAGCGACGCTGGGTGCGTCAGTATTTCGAGGACTCCCTGCTGCCGGTGCTGAGTCCGCTCGGCCTGGATCCGGCCCACCCTTTTCCGCGCATTCTCAATAAAAGCCTGAATTTCATCGTCAGTCTGGACGGCAAGGACGCCTTTGGACGCAACAGCGGCATGGCGGTAGTTCAGGCGCCACGTGCCCTGCCCCGCCTGATTCGCCTGCCCGGAGAACTTGCCGATGGCGAGCACGAATTCGTGTTCCTGTCCTCGGTGATTCATGCCTGTGTCGATGATCTGTTTCCAGGCATGGAGGTCCAGGGCTGTTACCAGTTCCGGGTCACCCGCAACAGTGATCTCTATGTGGACGAGGAAGAGGTCGACGATCTGCTGGTGGCCATGGAAGGTGAACTCCAGTCCCGGCGCTATGGCGATGCAGTGCGCCTTGAAGTGGCTGCCAACTGCCCGACAAAACTCGCGCGTTTTCTGCTGGACGAGTTCGAGCTGGAAGAAATAGACCTTTATCAGGTGGACGGACCGGTCAACCTCAACCGCCTGATGGCCGTGGTCGACGGCACCGATCGACCTGACCTGATCTTCCCGGGATTTACCCCCGGAATCCCCAGCGCCATCGCCCGCAGCAGCAACATCTTCAAGCTGCTGCGCTCGCGTGACGTGCTGCTGCACCACCCCTTTCAGTCCTTCGCCCCGGTGATCGATTTCCTGCGCCAGTCGGCCAAGGATCCTAACGTGCTGGCGATCAAGCAGACGCTTTACCGGACCGGCCCGGATTCGGCCATCGTCGATGCCCTGGTGGCCGCGGCCCGAGCCGGCAAGGAAGTAACGGTTGTCATCGAACTGCGGGCGCGCTTCGACGAGGAGGCCAATATCAAGCTGGCCAACCGGCTGCAGGATGCCGGGGCCCACGTGGTCTACGGCGTGGTCGGGCACAAGACCCACGCCAAGATGGTGCTGGTGGTGCGCCGTGAGGAACAGGGTTTACGCAACTACGTGCATCTTGGAACCGGCAATTACCACTCACGCACCGCTCGGCTCTACACCGACTATGGGCTGCTTACCAGCGACCCCACCTTCGGTGGGGACCTGCATCGGATCTTTCAGCAGCTCACCAGCCTGGGCAAGGTGTCACGGCTGAACAAGCTGCTGGAATCGCCGTTCACGATGCACGAGAGTCTGATCCGGATGATCGAGCAAGAGGCCGCGCACGCCGAAGCCGGCCGCAATGGACGCATCATCGTCAAGGTCAACTCGCTGGTCGAACCGCGCTTCATCCAGGCCCTGTATGCCGCCTCCTGCGCCGGCGTCAGCATCGACCTTATCGTCCGCGGCATGTGCTGCCTGCGCCCGGGGGTGCCCGGCGTTTCCGACAATATCCGCGTGCGTTCCATCATCGGCCGCTTTCTCGAGCACACCCGGGTCTACTACTTCGCCAATGACGGCAAACCCCACATGTATCTAAGCAGCGCTGACTGCATGGAACGAAATTTCTTCCGCCGCGTGGAAACCGCTTTCCCGATCTGCGATCCGGACCTCCAGTCCCAGGTACTGGACGACCTGGAGAGCTANCTGCGAGACAACGCCCAGGCCTGGCTGATGCGGGACGACGGTGGCTACGAAAGGGCTATCCAGCAGGATGGCGANGAGCCATTTTCGTCCCAGAGCGCNCTGCTGGAGCGCTGGGCGGAGCGTGCCTGATTCCACCTTGTTCCTGACGCCTATCCCGGAGGACCATCATGCGCTGGCTTCTGACAGTTCTTGCCGCCCTGGCCGCAACATCCGCAATCGGAGACGAGCTGCCACATCGGGACGATTTCCGCATGAATTCGATCAGCGGCGGCGATTTCCGGCAGTACGTTCTGGAACACATCGTCGAGGACGACGGCTGGGCGCACAGCCAGCAGACCCTGGGCGTGCTGCACAATCACATGCATGAAACGATGACGGAGCTGGCCCGTTACGGCCGGGAAACCGGTGACGCCGAAGCAGTCCCGGATTTCAACCGGCGTCTGTCGGGTGGTCAGTGGAGTGACTATCTGGCCGCCCTGGAAGACCGCGATGGCGACAGGCGCTGGCATGCCCTGGTGCAGCTCACCGACATCATGCATGACCGCGTTCATCACATGATGGTGAGCGCCGTGCTCTATGATGTGGCGAGTCGCCAACGCGAGGTCGACCTGGATGCCCTGCTCGCCGACCGGATGACATTCGATCAAACGGAAACCCTGCCAGAGCGCGATCTGGATGGCCCACCACCGATCACCGGTCAGGCATTCCGCAAAGCCGTCTGGTCAACGGAGTTCGACCACCCTCACCTGCACGCTGCAATGCAGTATATGGCCGCTTTCGACGTACTCATGGACGATGTCATGACCCAGCTCGCGCAATACGGCATGGCCAAGGCGGATGAGACGTGTCGACCACCCCGCCTGACATCGCGCATGACTCGGGAGGACTGGACGGCCTATGTCGACCGGGTGACCGCCTGCGAAGACGAAGCCTGGCAGCATCTGGTGATCGTCGCGGGCCGGGCGCGGGAACGGCTGTCCCAGACGATGGCCGCGTTGCTTGAATATAGCGATGTCGAAACACCGGTCGCCCGCAGTGTTGCCGGCCCGCATTGACGGAGTCGCCTGACGAGCGCCAGGGAACGGTACGAGAGGTTTTCCTGGCATTTCTGAAGCTGGGACTGACCTCCTTCGGCGGACCGGTTGCCCACCTGGGTTTTTTCCAGACCGTTTTCGTCCGCGAGCGGCAATGGCTGGACGGTCGCGCCTACGCCGAGCTGATTGCCCTGTGCCAGTTTCTGCCTGGTCCGGCAAGCAGTCAGGTCGGCATGGCGATCGGTCTGCACCGAGCCGGTCCTGGTGGCGCCCTCGCCGCCTGGTTCGCATTCACGGCGCCATCCGCCCTGCTGATGATCGTGGCCGGACTCACCCTCAGCGGCACGGACCTGAGTCAGCATGCCGGTCTGCTACAGGGGCTGAAGGCCGCCGCGGTGGGTGTAGTGGCCTGGGCCATCTGGGGCATGGCGCGCAGCCTGACGCCGGATTTCCGCCGGCTGACGATTGCTGCTCTCGCCTGCCTGCTGGCGGTTTTCGTACCAACCGTACTTGGTCAGTTATCAGGCATCGTTCTCGGTGCTGCCCTGGCTCACTGGCTGGTGCCCGAGTCGGACACGACCGCTGGAGGCGGCCTGCGTCTGGCCATCGGCCGCCGCGGCGCCGTGCTTGCCGGTGCGCTGTTCATCACCGGATTACTGGGGCTGCCGCTGCTTGCCGGACTCGGCAGTCAAATGGCACTGACAGTGCTGGACTCCATGTACCGGGCCGGCGCGCTGGTGTTCGGTGGAGGTCATGTCGTGCTGCCCCTGCTGCACGCCGAGACGGTGCAGACCGGCATGATCTCTTCGGACAGTTTCCTTGCCGGATATGGCCTTGCCCAGGCCATGCCGGGTCCACTGTTTTCGTTCAGCGGCCTGATTGGCAGCAGCGCGGGAGGTGTGGGCATGGGATTGTTGGCGGTGGTCGCGATCTTTCTGCCCGGCAGCCTGCTGGTACTCGCGATCCTGCCATTCTGGGAACGGGTCCGCGGAAACCAACGCGTGCGCCGACTGCTCGGTGGCGTCAACGCCGCGGTCGTCGGAATTCTCGCTGCCGCCTTCTACGATCCGGTGATGACCGCGGGGCTATCGCAAGGACGGGACCTTATCGTCGCGCTGGCAATCATCGCGGCGCTGGCCTGGGGACGGGTTCCGGTGTGGATGCTGATCATGCTCGCTGCCGTCGCCGGCAGTCTGTTTCTCTAGGGAAACACTGATTTATTCCCACGTCTGCGCCGGAGATCGGTTTCAGTCACCGGGCAGGGCGCAATGCCGATTCGGTCATGGTCATTCCGGGGGCCCGAACTCCAGTTCCACATCCAGGCCCTTGAGGTAACGTGCCTCTTCCTCCAGGTCCGCCTGCACCAGGGGATGCGCCTCATACCAATCGGCGTCGAGCGCCAGACTCAGACTTTCGCCGTCACTCCCCAATGCCAGATCGAAGGGAGGCACACCATCCTGGGGGCGCCCCCGATGCAGAACGACCGCCAGCCGGAGCAGGATTGCCAGGCGACTGACCGGCTGTTGCAGGCTGTCCGGCAGCTCCTTGAACAGATTTCGATTGAGCTTTCGCCGGTGCGTTCGGATCAAGGTCGACAGGATCATCTGATCGCGCTGGGAGAAGCCCGCCATATCAGCGTTACGGGCAATGTACTCGCCATGCTTGTGGTACTGGCTATGGGCGATGTCGAGACCGATCTCATGCAGCTGGGCGGCCCAGGACAACCACTGCTCCATGTCCTGATCCAGCCCCCAGGTTTCAGCAACCTGTGCCAGACAGTCGAACGCCGTGGCCTGGACATGGGCCGCCTGTTCATCGTCGACGTGGTAACGCTTGGCCAATGCCGCCACGGAACGGTCCCGGATGTCTTCCGCCGTGAAACGGCCAAGCAGATCGTAGAGCAGCCCCTCACGGAGCGCGCCCTCGGACACCTCCATGGCATCGATGTCGAGACTGCGGAAGACGCCCTCAAGCACCAGCACGCCGCCAATGAAAACCGGCGCCCGGTCACTGCCCAGTCCCTTGAGGTCGAGCTTCTTCACGGAACCCGCCTTGAGCACGGCCTTGACCGTCTGTGCCAGCCCATCGGCGGTGATCGGCCCTTCGCTCCAGCCCTGGCTGCTGATTACCGATTGCACGGCGCGGATGGTTCCGGATGTACCGACCGCCTGCTCCCAGCCCGCCCGGCGATAGCGGCGCTCCACGGGCTCGAGTTCCTGCAGCACCGCTCGTCTCGCCTTTTCCACCGAAGCCTTGTCGAATTTACCGTTGGCAAAGAACCGCCGACTGAGGGATACGCAGCCCATTTCGAGGCTTTCCATCACACGCGGTTCATGGCTGGCGCCGATAATCAGTTCGGTACTGCCACCGCCGATGTCGACCACGAGCCGCCGCAGGCCGTCATCGGCCAGGCCGTCGGCAACACCCAGATACACCAGGCGCGCCTCCTCAACGCCAGAGACAACCTCGATCGGATGCCCCAGGGCCTGCTCGGCCTGCTGCATGAACTCGCGGGCATTGGCTGCATTGCGGAGGGTATTGGTGCCTACTGCCCGCACGCTGCCCCGAGGCAGTTCGCGAACCCGTTGGCCGAAGCGTTCGAGGCAGGCGATGGCCCGCTCCACGGCATCCGTTGCCAGACTATCGTCTGCCTCCAGTCCAGCAGCGAGTCGGACCATTTCCTTGATCCGGTCGAGTACTTTCAGCGCGCCCTGTTCCTGGCGTGCAACAACCATGTGAAAACTGTTCGAACCAAGATCGACCGCAGCGACGATCTCCGGAGCGCGGCGCCGTCTGCGTGGCAGCAGGGCCATCAGGTGGCGGGTTTACGGGTCAGATGCGATGGCGACAGCAGCCAGCGAAGCTCCGCCTTACCCGGTGCCGCCCGATCAGGAAATTCGATCATCCCGGCACCCGCCTTGCGGAATACCAGAAACCCTTCGGCGCTGCCGGTGAGTGCGAGTCCGGCGAGAAGATTCAGATGGGGCTCGTGACCGACCAGGACCGCCAGTTCGGATTCATCATCGGCCAGCCAGTCGAGCACCGCGCTGGGATTGGCGGCGGGCTCCAGCAAGCTGGTTTCTTCCCGCCGCGGTACATGCAGATGCTCGTCGAGAATGTCCGCGGTCTGAACGGCACGCAGCAGCGGGCTGCTCAGCAGGAGATCCACGGAGCCCAGCAAGGTGCTCAAGCCGCGGGCGGCTTTTTCCGTTTTCCTGCGACCCTTGTCGGTCAGTGCGCGCGCCGTGTCCGCGATTTCGTCCGAGGGATCCTCGGCCGGTCCATGACGAAATAGCACGATCCGCTGCATGCGTTCTGTCCTCCAGTCTCTCCGTTACGCGTCGGCCTGGCCGGCCAATCGCCCGGCTTCTTGTTGGTGGAAACCATGAACCGACGGCTAGCGAAGCGGCACCACACCTTGCCAGATGACCAAAACCGGTCTCGGGCATAGACGCGGAAATACATCAGGGTTTCCGTCGAGGACTATAACCCGTCCGGTCCGCCCCACGGAAACCCCTGGCGCCACAATGAAAACAAGGCGAAATCGGGTTTGTATCTGCCTGTCGAACAACGGATAATGCGCGCGGCTCGCATGTCGCGCCGCAACAACCAGTGGAACCCCAGTGATTCAGAATCTACGCAACATCGCCATCATCGCTCACGTCGACCATGGCAAGACCACCCTCGTGGACCGGCTGCTGCAGCAGTCCGGAACCCTGGAAGGCAAGGCCGCCGCCGG
>SL_7KL_010_BRINEDRAFT_10000362_pt1 | contig 21435 bp, 28 predicted proteins | sample SodLak_010_BRINE_FD_10663 | JGI IMG/M metagenome (IMG submission 10663)
TGCGATCTTGTATTGCAGGGGTGAGAATTATTCTTTTACCGTGTTCATCTGCATACTGCGTTAGCTTCTTCATTGCTTTGCTTCCGAGACCTTTCTTTTGTTTGTCTTTTCCAATAATTATGCTTGAAAGGTATATATCATCGCCGCGATCTTGTAGTATGAACGTGTTAAGGTTTAATTCTTGTTTTACTTGGTCTGCAAAAGCCTCAACAGATTCACTAATTGGTTCCTGCAAAACTTGTTTTAGATCTGGGTGTTTTTCTGTTGCCCTTAGCAACTTTTTCACTGAACTGATGTCATCTGCTGAAGCCCAATCACCCAATATTCTTTTGGCTATTTCGTCTTTGTTTAGTGTTATCAGTTCATCAGTTTCTCTGCTAACCAATCCTCTGTATGGACTTAGTTTGTAATCAGGGTCTGCGGCTTTGGCGAGGTCTGAAATCATTGGAAACAGAGCACCACCTTTCATTTGTGGATCTTCGCTATAGTCATGTTGATGAAGCGGTGCTACTTGTGCAGCATTGTTAACGGTCATTATATCTACTTGTGCTATCTGATTGCTTTCTGCGGTTGGAATTCCAGCATGCACACTAACACCACTTTTTGACGTCTTCAAGCCAAGATTTTGTAGTTCTTTTTCAAGTTTGAGTCTTGCATCTTTTGGCTTGGTTGTGTCAGTGACACTCATCAGTTCAGCGGTATCAACAAACACATCAACGTCACTACTCAAAGGCTTTTGGCCTGCTGAACCAACAGGATAGAAATTTAATTCTGGAAGCATATTTCTTAAGTTCTGCATAACCACCACAAAAGACTCTGGTGTCACAGGCACAACCCCTTCTATTGCTTTTCCACCTTCTTTTAGAATTTCGCTTATTCTCATGTTATTCCTGTTCTCTTAAAACTTTCTTTACTTTTGCGTATAGTTGTCTTTTTATGTAAAACGCTTCCTCGGCATGTATCATCACTTCTCCTAGGCTTCTGAGTCCTCTCATCAATGTGCCGTCATCACCTTGCCATGAGTTAACTAGTTTATCCGTGAGTCCACTTGGTGGACTAAAAGTGTTATCCATAATATTAAAATACAACCGGGCGTTTTTTTCGTAATAATGGAACGCATCTTTGAATAGTGTTGACCAAGTATAATTAAACTCACCCATTGGGATAGTCACTACGACTTCATTAAAATCACCAAACATATCTGGATCATATAGCAATGCGCTTTTGTTACTGGTAACAAACAATGAGTTAGATCTATTAGCTACTTTGCCAGCTTTTTGTATTGTTTCATTATAGTATTCATGTACTGCTAACGGTGTGTCACTTGGTTTTCTATCTTGCCTAATGCTCGCTACACGGTAACCATTTCGATCCAAATCCATGCCGGCTTTTTTTAGACCTCTATATGCAGTCACACTTAAGTTTTGTGTTTCTCTTAGCCAAGGCTGACATTCGTTCTTGATTCTATCAGCAAGGTGAGTCACAACATCAAATTGTCTTGCTCTCATTCGTCTTTTTCCTTCTTTATTTTGCGTACTTGCCTCATGAATCTATTTGGATCTTTGTTTTTCACAGCACTAAAAAACCGTTTCATTAGTACATCAGCTTCTTCTTGTGAAAAGTTTTCCTCAATGCTCTCAAGTAGATTTATAGCAGATGAAATAACATGGCTGCCTCTGCTCTCTAATAGATTAAGCTTGTTTTTAGGAGTGTTGCTACTTAATTCTTCAAGTATGCTTTTAGAACTATGCTGTAGTCTAATTCTATTGCTCATGCTCGTCCTTCACTGGTGATAAGTTCCATACAAACAATGAAGCATTTCATGACCAAGAGTTAGTGTTCCTTGGTCATTTACGTTAATTGGTTGTATACTGTGTATCTCGCACCAAAACTGTTCTTTTAATTCTACTGGATTTGAGTCGGTGTCATACCATTGAGGCCATGAAGCAAAACCATACAACATTGGTACTTCGATATTACTATCTATTCCATGTATATTTCTGTATGCTTCTGTTACCTCTTCAACAGTCTCATAAAAGTATACTTTAACTTCTATTGGTAGTTCAGTTCTGTCTATTGTTTTTTTAACGGGCTCGTGGTGTTCTACTGGATCACACCCAAATAACAATAGAATAACAAGTACAACAAATATAAAATATTTCATAATGGTATTTACCGGAAAGTTAAAAAATCAAATCACCAGTGATTGATTGTATTAGCCATGATGAAGAAGCATGTTATGAAGTTGACTATCACAATCACAGTTCTAATGAGCGCAACCTTATCTGCTTCACTGTTGTCTTCGCTGGCTTTTTCTCCAAGTGCTTTAGCCCAAATCTCCAATACTTTTTCATAGTTCCACTATTTTCCTGTGCTCACTGTGCTTGTTCTTCTGATTAAATCCCTGAGTTGCATACTGCTTTTTACTGGCGCTGTTTCTTCATGTCTTTTGTCTTGTGATTTGTCATCATCGCTCACTATGTTACTCTTGTTTAACTGATTTAATACCGTTGCAGTAGTAGCACTGATTGCATCCATTTCTTCATCACTGAGGTCACTGATTCTAAGTGTTTTGTTATCAAATTTCAAATCTACCTTCTGACCAACACCAGCACTACTTCTTGTCTTCAAAAATTGTATCTGATAACGACCACTTTCTTTCATTGAAATAGTAGTGAAAATTGCCATAACATTGTCGGAAGTGTTGATTTTTGAAATCCCACCGCTTATATGAGAATGATCGAAGTCATGTGTTTCAACAGATTGTCTATTAAGTTGTGATGCAGTTGCCATCAAGCAGTTTAGTTCTACAGCTAGATTTCTTAGTTCCTCACTGACGTACTTATCCTTCACGAACAGATCAGTTGGTGATACTTTTTTATTAGCTGGGAAACAAAGATCAAGATAGTCAATAAGTATTGCATCTACCTTGACACTTGTTTGTATTTCATATTCTTTAATATATGCTCTTATGTCGTTTGCATTGCACCCAGTTGGTAGTTGCTTTATTTGTAGTGAACCAACATTGCCAGATTTTTTAAAGGTTGATACTTTTAAGCTCACATCACTTATGTTTTTCATTATTTCTTTTTGGCCGTAACCGCTGGTCATGGAATCTATTCTCATACTACATAGATCCTCACTTAGTTCTAAACTGATATAAACAACGTTGTATCCCATTTGCGCCCAGTTTAGTGCTTGGTTTTGCAGAAACAAGCTTTTGCCACTTCCGCTTTGCCCAGCCCATATATTCAGTTCACCTCTATTGAAACCACCGTATAGTTTTTCATCTATGTGTTTCCAACCTGAACTTACGGTGTTTTTTCTATCTCTCATGCTTTCTAGTCTTGCTTCTGGATCAGAGAAATAGTCAGTACCAAGGTCTTTTACAATACCAAGTTCAGAAGCAGCTTTCAGAGCTTCAACGACTTCGCCGAGGCGGTTTTCTTTTATTAGATCTATGCTCTTGTGTACAGCTTCTCTTGCTGCTTTTTGTTGGCAGAATCTTTCAATATTTTTTAGAAACCAGTCTACGTGTTCGTCATTTATGTCTTCTATTTTTTCAAGTTTTACGCCTGTTATTGACCTGATTTGTTCATTTGTTGGAATTGATGAGTGATCGTCGGTGTAGTCAATTAGTAGCTTTACAACCTTTCTTGTTACTGGATCATCAAAGTAAGATGGTGACAGAATGTTCTTGATTCTGACGAACATCTCTGGGTCACTATACATGAATTGAACAAACAGATGTTCTATTTCTTCAGTGAATTCAGTTATTTCCATAAAGTCCTTAATCTTAGTTTAGTACTTACCTTGGTCTATTTTGCGCCATACTTTTATTTTATCTGGATCATTTGTTATATTATAGAATACACTTCTTATAGAGTACAGTAGTCCGTACTTTTTTGCTGCATCAGTTAAATCTTTTACTCCTCTTCCCCATGGTGGAAAGCTCACATACCAACCGTATTGCATAGCAGCTTCAACCAGTGGCATACCGCTTGGGTCTCTGTCTGGAAGAACCACTTTTTTTGTATGTATGGTATTGATCATTTGTGCTTGTGATGTGTTTATGCTATTACTGAGTGTTGCAATACCATCACACAATAATGCGTCAAATGGGCCTTCTACTATTATAGTGTATTCTCTTTCGTAGTTTCTTTGTGCATCTAAATTATACAAGTAACGATCTGGTGTTATATGATAATATCGGTTTTTTGCGTTGGCTTTGTCAGCCATTCTTCCAGTATAACCAACGATAGCATCACGATGGTAGTAAGGCAGTATCAACCTGTAATTGGTTCGATATTTTTTATATGGTGTCCACCAGACTTTACTCAAGTCGTATATCTTTCTGCTCATTGCATATTGTGCAACTGTTAAGAAAGCTGGATCTGTGCATTCATGTTCAGCCCATACACTAATCGGCAGTGAGTCAGGTGGTAGACTAACTGGCTCCCACTCTTTTATGTCTTCTAGTATGCTCAGAGTCGGTATTGGAATGTTAGTTTTTTCCATATAAGAGCGGAAGTACAGATTTTGTATCTGTGTATCAGGAACACCTATTGTTTCCATTAACTCTCTTATGTCCCAAGAAATTTCTGAACCAGTAACCCATAGTGCACTGAACCCGCAGTTAAAGCAGTTCATACCTATCATGTCAGATGAGAAGTTAATACCGAATCGCTCTCTTTTGTCTCTTGTTTCTCCACGGCGAACGCACATTGGACAGTTGGTTTTTTTCCAACCGCTTGGTGTGCTTTTCAGTGGTGGCAAGTAAGAAGAGAGTGTATTGGATAAAGATTGATACAGTGACATACTCAATAATATATCACAGTTCAATCTTGTTGTAAAGAGTTACCTTAGTATAATTTTTTTTACTGTTCCAAGTTCAAGTGGTACTGTTCTACCAACAAATGCTGAGTCTTCGAAAAAGAATCCAGGCCTCTTAACAAAAGTCAACCACATAAAGTTAGCGGTAAAAGAAAAAGACATACTTCCTGTGTACTCAAAGAATTCAGCATAATTTGTTCCGCTGGTTAAGTCTACTGGAAACCAGTGTATTAGTTGTTCTGGTGGTTGCAATTCTAATGTAGCATATACCTGGATAGTACCAGTGAAATTCTCAGTGAATAAAGCAAGTGTATGTAGTGCATTTATATGGTTTCTAACTCTGGAACCTGGCACTGCACTAGTTTGATACTCATATACATCATTTTGTAACTGAGTAATCTTTGATGGCTGCTTAATAAGTCTCCAATCATCTTCATCTATAACAAAAGAAGGATTTGGTGTTTTGTCTGCGGAGTCCACAACCTCAACTGTTGTAACAATACTATTTCCTGTGTCAGTGTAAAATGGTGTTCTGTAATTCTCAAGATCAGACCCAGGAACTAATGGCTCTTCTCCAAGTATACACAGTGAGTATAGGCCAGGTGCAATGTTAACTAAATCACCTTCTAATATGCGTAGTTGCATAAATCCTTTTTGCGGACTTATACTCAAGTATCTTAGTAATACTTGTTCGCCATTTTGCGGACTGGTTAGCTTCGCAACAACAGAAAGATGATCAACACTAACAGGTTTTCTATCTTGATTGAAAACACGAAATCTTATTTCATTGTCTACGCCTTTGTGTAGTTTTATATTATTTCTATTCATGGGTGTATTATCGGTCCTGATGTTTTGGAAATTAACGTTGTCAACTCGCATCAAGTCAACTGTATGTTTGTTTCTGTATAGCTTGAATATGTTGCTCATCTTACGTGTATTTACCTGTTTCACGTAGAAAACTACACAAGCCCAGACTCAGAAGTAGTTAACCACCCGGTAAATAATTGTTATCATGAATTTAGAAATAATAAAAAACAACTACCCATTTCTTTCTTGTGTTAGGTACGCAAACACAGAATACATATGTGTGATTCAAAACTCAAGTGACCGATTAATAACTTTTTACAACTACGGTGAACTAAAATCATCAGATGAAAAAAGATTATTCTTGGAATTCGGAGACATTTGGTGGAATGAAAGCAACAGACTGGTACCCATTAATATATTCATGCGAGGCCAGATGGACCAGTTCAAACACATACTAAAGACAGTCAACAAAAAAGATGCTGAGATTATTTTCGGCCCATCTATTTCTCTTGGTGATATCATACAAAAAAGAATCAAGCGTCGTCAGATCTCTCTAGTACGGAAAATAGATTAAACCTTTCCGACAACTGTAAGTTGTATAGCTTGCGAACGTTTTCTTTAACATACGCATCTAAGTGGGTGCGTATGTCATCATACCTTAGTTGTATGATCAGCATGTCTTTGTCAGACAACGTAACAATGATTCTACTGGTATCACTGCGTTTCAATTCAATGTTTTTCATTCTAAGACTATCAAAAAACAACTTAACAAGTTGTAACCTTGGAGGTGTATAAACCACGTTAGTGGTTATATCATGTGTCATTTTGTTCCTCTCTAATTAGGTTTAATTGTACGACTATCACCATAGCAAAAGCATAGCTGTGTGACTTCTTGAAAAAGTACCCACTGTCTGTTTTTTCTTTTTTCCACACGTTCTTTTCAACAACATCCCAGGGTTGATATCGCAAGTAAGACTTTGCTGGGCGTATAAGTGCTAATAACATAGCCAGATGATCAATACACATAGGCTTCATCTTTGTTGTGAGTTCTACGTGATTGTTTAAATGAAACAATTCCTTAACTATTTTTGGATCTTCAAGCATATCCCAAGTTGGTTCGCGTTCTAGTAGTGCATTTAGATGATCTTCAGATTCTACTTTCTGATATATACTGTTGTTAAGTAAATCTATCTTGAAATACCCAAGCTCCGCAGCACGATTATGATCTATATTGGCCACGTTTTCAAGTGGATTTAGTGGGATAGGTTGAAAGTAAACACCACTGTTGTGTTTTTCTGGCTTATCTTTTCTTTGTATGCTGGCTGGTACATGACGTAAATGACATAATAAATCGTTTCTGTTTTTCATGTCAATGTCAATGTCAGCATAGTTTATCATAGTCCTGCCTCTTGTAGTATTTGTTTCACGTATTCTATTTGATTTGTTTTTACTTTGAAAATCTTGGTCCAGTTCTTTAACTTAACAACTTTAGAAATTATTTGATCTTGTTCTGGAGACAATCGTTCTATTAAGCTATCTGATGTTTCCGCAAGATACAATGCCCAAGGTGATATTCTTCCATAACGTATTAAGTTGGTTGCTTCACCAGTAGACACTTCTTTGAAAAAATCACTAAAGTGCTTACCATTTTCTTGTGCCCACTTTGCCATAGTTTCAATGCTACGTTCAAGTGCTCTATCAGGATTTTCTTTTTCTAGTAAGTCAACAATATAATTTTCGTAGGTTTTATCTCTGCACCACAGATTTTCTTTTATACCGTTTGTGAATAAGTAATCAATAAAACGGTCTTGATCAATGGGTCTGAGGTCCATTATGTGTCTTGCCAATTTTATGAAAGACACATAATATCTACTTGTAACAAAATCATTGAATGTTTTTGGTGTTTGAGAATTAGTATTAAGTTCATAAAACCGCCTGTATAATTCAAGGCCCATTCTGCTTGCCACTGTGTCTTTTTCTAGATGTCTTCTTTTTATTGGGCACATGTGAGCAGAAAGTGTTTTTTCATTTCTGAAATCACGCTGACAAAATCCGCACACAAATGGTTTACTCACTTTGCTATATCCTTTGCTTGTTTCTTATCCAGTCCACTTTCTAGGCACAATTGTATTAGCTCTTCTTTAGACAGTATATCACACAAATCTTGTACATCTTTTGGATTCATTTGCGGATATGTTTCCAATAGAAAATCATATGCTTTTGAACGCTTGCCTTTCTTCGGTGGTGCAATCCATGGGTGAAAGCTTTTAGAGCCAGTACCACACAAAGATAGCAACTTCCATTGTAGCTGTGGGTGATTTCTAATCGTATTGAAATCAACATTCACCAAGGAGTTTACCATGAGCAAATAGTGATATGCGTCTGATCCCGTTGCTGAACTAGCATAGCGCATAGAAAGCCAAGCACTCCACTCTTTCTTTTGTTCTTCACTGAGGTTTTCATAGAAGTGCTGGTCGTTGTTATCAATTGCGTGTAGCATCTTATCTAGAGGAATCTTTTTACTCATGAAACTCCTAACTCGTTATATATTGTTCTTCTTATTTCTTCTTGTCCAAGTGTGTCACTCACAATATCACATACTTGTGAGTCTGTTAATTCTAACAACTCCTCACTGTGCTTTATGCGATTCAAAAACAACTCTTTACCAGAGATATGTTCGTCTCTCAGAATAATATAAGGTCGATTATCAATATACACAGTACAGATACAAAAATTGATCATGTGCGTATTAATAACAAGCGACAAAACAGGCAAGTCTGCTGTTGACAACTTAGACAGTGAAATCATTCAAACAACAACCCAACGTCTATTGGATCAGGTACTTTGTTTCCTTCTTTAACAAATAAACTGCACCACGGATCATTTTTCGAGTCAAGTGGGTGCACAAGTAAATTGCTATTCTTTAGTTTAGGAAAGTACCACTTCACATCCGCATACACATCTGTGATGACAACTTCTTCAGTCTTTGGTACGTTGTTGCTTAGTGGGTTGAATAATAGTGTATGAAATCCTCTATCATTTAGATCAACAAGCGGCATTACTTCCAAAGATGACATATGTTCATCACAGACCATAATACTCCAGTCCAGCGGCATTTGTATAGTGTTATTACCTACTTGTAATACAACTGCGGGTGCACTAAAGCTTTCCAGAAATATTAGTGGCAACCAATAAAAATCGGTGTGCTTTATATTTGAACAGTCCCAAACGCAATACCTTATATCGTCTTCTGTTGTGTCAGGTATACAGTCTAAATTGTATACTGTGTTTTCTTCAGTTAGTATAAAAATTTTAACCTCCTCGCTAATCAATACAGTTTTGTATAATGGTCAATGAGAATTGTCGCTCTAAATAATACCAAATATTCTCACCAGTCTTTAACTTGTGATGCATTTGTTTTTTTTCATCTATGTCTATATCTATAGAAAGACGAAGCACAGGAACAAAAAACTCTGGATCGATATGTATTTCTGCTTTTGTTATCCTGGCATTTTCGTCAAAATCACGAAGAATTGACTCGATGGATAATAGGACTCCGAATGAGTCAGGATTAGTACTGATATATCCATATTCAAATACTTTTTCGGGTAGTGATATGCTAAATTTTTTAATCATAATGGCTTCTTAATCACTTTAAATGGATAACCTTGTTCTCGGTAATATCTCTTTCTTTCAGTTAAGTGTCTTTTACTATACTTGTGATTAGAGCAAATATCAAATACATTCACAAAGTCTTTATCTTTTGCGGTTCTGATTCCGCGACCTATACTTTGTATTACTCTGATGAAACTTTTTCCCGGTTCAAACAAGTACAAGTTGAAAATTCTTGGAATATCAATGCCAACGGCTGCAACACCATATGTGGCTATGATCACTTTGTTATTTTCTTTCTGAACACTTTCATATTCAGACTTTCTTTGTTTGCTTTTTACAGCACCACTAATAAACACTGAATCAGGTATAATATCAAGTAGTTTTCTTCCGGACTCTACTCTGTTAACCAATATTAGTGTATTACCTGAGTTAGATTGTGATATTGCGTGACTAGCCAAAAATTCTAACACATCGTTTGAAGTGGTAATATATTTGTATTCATCTGCAAAAGTCTTGAATGCTTTTATATTATCTTGGAGTTGTAATATATCTATCTGTAAGTTAGCCAGCTTGCCTTTCTCTTGTAGTTCAGTTGCTTTTATTGAGTTAACAACAGGACCAACAGTAGCAGTGAGACACAGTGCGTCAGCTTCTTCTTTTGGTATTGTTCCAGTCATTCCCCATCGTATAGGTATGCGAGAAAAGGCAGTAGTCATTAATTTCCGTAATACTTCGGCTCCTAGTCCATGTGCTTCGTCAACTATAACACATATTACATCCTGTGTAAAGTCTTCTATATCAAAGCTTTCATCGTAGTGTTTACTTTTTTTGTTTAGTACTTCCAGGCTTTGCCATGTACACACAGTATGTGTTTTATTGTAGTCTTTTCTGTCTCCGTAAAACACACCCACATCCAAGCCCATGTTCAAGTACATTTCTTCTGTTTGTGTTACCAAATCTTTACTTGGAACGATAACAATGCTTCTGCCGTAAGGCTCCACTTTATTAGACAATATACCTGTTATCAGTGTTTTACCAGATGCAGTTGGTAGTTGTTGCATGCACTGGGGATTTTCAAGATATGAGTTGATTGCATCAACTTGGTGATCCATGACTTCTATCGGTTGGTTTTCAAACTTATGACCGGCTGGCCACTTAATATGACTATAACTATCTTTTGTTATTTTCTCAAACTGAAAATCGTAGTGTTGTCTTCGGTCTTCTATTTCTATTTGATAACCAGCATCATTAACTATAGGTATTAGCCTGTCAAGTAAGTTTATGTTTGTTCTACCACCTATATCACAAAATCTAATACAACCGTCCCATCTTCCTAATTTGAACGCTGGTGTATGTCTTGCATAAGGTAACATAAACTTAACTTTGTTTGAAAGCTTTCTTCGAGTTGTAACATCTAGTCCTTCAAACTTACAATTACATTCATCAAGTATTATTAATTTACAGTTTCTCATGGTTTACTATTTTAAGTCCTTTTCTGAGGAAAGTCAAATATTTTTTAAGAGGCTATCTATTGATTCTTGAAAATCAAGTTCTTCTTCTATGGAAATGATTAAATTGTCATCACCTGGAATTAGTCTGTGGTAATGATAATGGGGGATAAAGATTTGATCGCCTGGAACGATTGGAAACGGCAGTTCGTTATCAAACTGAAACCTCCAACCTGTTCCTTGTTTTACAGTTATAGTTCTGTTGTTTTCGTCTCGATGCCAAACATAGAGATCAGATAGTTTAACATCAAACATTCTTATTGTTTCAGTGTTTGTTTGTTTTTCTATGTAAGGTTTACCACCACTGACCACTGCCGCTCAACCCCAACGCATCAGCGTACCTTGGAAGTCTACATGACCAGTAACCTGGTTTTGTTTTGTCGTTGTGTCTACCAGCACTGCATCCATGTCTACTGTCATAAGCTTTTCTTCTTTCTGGGTCATCTAACTTAGCAGGCATACCACTTCCAAACTCCACTTTGATTACATTTCCAGTGTCTGGGTTTCTCACGTATACATAATATGATTTACTACCACCGCGCTTTGGTTTGTTTAGTTCAACTTTTCTTCCTTGGTATTCTGCTTCAGTTAAATCTTTGTATGTGGGTGAGAACTTTCTTGGTAGCTTTTTTTCTTCTACTAGATAGTCAACAAATTCTTTTAGTAATTCTACACTATGTCTCTGGGATACTGCAACAAGATTTTCATTAACGTTTTCTTGATCTACACATTCATTTAAAAATTCAATTAGCGCAGACATATATTTGTCTTTGTTTTCTTTCCATATTTGCTTGTGTATTATTCGGGATTCATTTGGGTCTTCGTTTAGTTGTGGAAGATCAAGAGGAACTAAATTACCATTATATTCACCATACTCACCGATATCAGTTTGGAGCAAGGCCTCTGATATTTCATCAAGTTCTGGGAGTTCTCCTCTTTCACGCATTTCTTTTGCTTCACTGAACACTTCAATATAGGCCTCTGAACCCAATCTAAACAAGCTGTTGTTTAGAGGTATTCTTCTGCTTATGTGCTCCTGTATGACTTGTGAAATTGTTACTGCTTCTTGTGAAGCTTCCATTAGTTTTCTAAATTCTTTCATTGGTTCTTTTCTTCCCAATCTAAACTTATTTTGTCTGTTGTTATAGGTCCACCTTTTGCCCATGTTCGGCATGTTCTTGCGCTGTGGCATTTAAAGTGGTGCATCCAACAGTACCCAAAGTGTCCGTCTGCATCAGATATTTCTCCGGGCATACATTCTAACATTCTTGGTGAAATATCAAAAGCGGCGCAATTTTCACAGAGGCTTGATTTGGCCGCTTCCACAGTGGTGTCCCAATGATCAGCAATATCTTCCCAGTAACTGCCAGGCTCATCAACATTCAAAGGACCGTACTTCACATGATCTTGTTGGATCGCGTCGTCTCTGTTGTTTGTGTTCACTTCTAAATCAACAGTTGGTAAAGGACATCCGCTCTGAGCGGATTCTACGATAAGCTGATACTGTTTGAATGTTTTCATCCTTTCTCTCCTGGTACGCAGTTGGGAACTTCTTTTCCATCTTTTGTTTTTGTACCGCGCATTGTATAACCAGGCCAACATGGATCTTCATCAGCAGTTATTTTGTTTGTCTCTTTGACATCTTTATCGTAGACAACATCAATTGGTTGACCACCTGGCCCCATGACATCACCTTTACCAAGCTTCAGTCTTGCTTTGTGGTTTTGTATTCTTGTTTTTAGTTGATCTATCATACGTTTGTCGTCGTGTTCTTTTGCTACTTCAAGATATGCAGTTAGCTTTTGTAGTTGCGGACTAGACTCATATGCTTGTTTAGCCAATTGATGATTGACACCCCATAAGCTTGCTAGTATTGCGATTGCAGCTATGCCTTTTCTGATGTCACCACGTGCTTCATTAAGAGGATCTTGAATTTCAAGGGGTATATTTTTTATGTCTTCTGATTTAATATTAACGAGTCTTGTGGTTCCTCTTGCAAGCTGTTTGAATACACCCCGTTGATGGAAATTCATAATCACATAGTACATATAATCAGGAAGTAACAAATCAGTCCTTTCAATCTTTACGCCAATGTGCTCTGGTGAAAATTCTTTGGTAGGTTGTCCAACTGTTTCTTCACTACCTCTTCTAACTATCCAAAAATCTGCATCTTGAAAGTTTGTCTTTATGGTAGCTATATCACCAAAGCGTATATGTGAACTTTCTCTAATGCTTTTTGTTAAAAGGCTCTCTTCCTTGTCTGTTGTTTTGGGTGCATTACTAGTGTACTGCTCAAAATCATCAACTAATTCTACATCAAATTGCTTTCGTAATTTTTCAAGATTCTTTTTTATCTCTTCTGGTGTGTCACTTTTGTGAACTGGCTGATCCTTTTTGGGGGTGGCGCTTTTTGCATCTATGCGAACTTTTGCTGACTTGTTCTCTGTTAAATGTGGATTCGCTAACAAATACTCTCTGAAACTTTCAGCATGTACTGCCTCAACATCAACAAATTCACAATCTTCATGTGAATTAACACTCTCAGACAATGCATATTCGTATGGTTCAGGTTCTGCAAATATATCAACATCACTCACATGCTGTGTTGTTTCTTGAAATAAGTCTGCTAATTGATTCTTTAACTTTCTAATGTCACTCATTTTTGCTCCTCTGAGGTCTGTTGATGTATATTTACCCAACACAGGTAAATACTAATACTACAACACAATGTGAGGATTTTAGTACAATGTCTAAAAAATTTCTAAACTACTATTTTGAAGAAGCTGATAAAGAATATGAATACAAGCTAAAGTTTGCTTGTGACGATATAACTGATGAACAAGTTGAAAAGCTTGAGTCAGCACTGTCAAAGTATGATCTAAAGTCAATAACACCGTTTTCAAGAACACCTATACAAGAACATCCACTTGACTTTCCAAACATAAAGAATAGCCGAGTATATATAACAACGATTAAGTTGTCATATCCAGTATCACACGATGTGTTGCGTCAATATGTGGCTGAACATTCTTGTGTTCCATTGGGTGCTGTTGCTGTGTATGGAGAAAACGATATAAGAGACAGCTATACAGAACACATGCTTGAAATTGCAAGTGATGAATGGAAAGAGAACTATGAGCCAAAATTAGGTTCAGATCATGAACAAGAAGTTGATGTTACTAATTTATATGGTGACAAGTACAATCAAGAATTTTTAGAGCGTGAGTTAGAGCGTCGAAAGAACAGAAGGATACACAAAGTAACAAACAAGTTAATCATTGACCAAGTAACTGATGATGCTGGGGTGGCAGAAAAAGACCCAGGTGAGCATGGTGGTTTAAGTGTATTGGGAGGGAAGGGATAATCCTTCCCTCAGAGTGTTGCATCATCTAACCCAACTGCACGAAGTTTAACAATGTTGTTTATTTGCCAGTGAATTATATCAAGTGCTTTGGTTAGTCCAATCCATTGATTCCTAACCAAAGCAAACTCATTAACTAACAAGGCCATAGTAATCACTTCACTATCACCATCCACGTACTTTTCCACATCTCTTGAGCTTAGTGCTCTTTGATAGTTTTCCAAATATTTTCTGAAAGTCACACTCCTTTGTTTCTTGAGTTCAATGTTGAGGTACTCTAGTATAGCTTCTATTTCTTGTAGTTGATTGTATCTATACTCTACTGTGCCTGGCAAAACTGTGGCAACTTTGGTAATTTCTTGTCCTCGTATTTTGAGGTCAGTATTTCTTGAAGACTCTAACTCTCGGTTGAAGTAATCAATACAATCAGGCAACAGAGAGATGTCATTCACAACTTTATTATACCAAGTAGCCATTTTATTTTAGACCTCGTTAAGAAAGGATATCACATTTTCAGGAGAAGTTTCACCGTATGGGTCGTCTTCGCAATTATCACTCTTTCCTGGTTCAACAAACATTTTTTCTACGATTCCATTATCAACAACCGCAGCATATCTCCATGAGCGATATCCAAATCCGAGATTGCTTTTGTTCACAAGCATATCCATGCCTTTAGTGAACTCTCCATTTCCGTCTGGGACCATTTTGATGTTCTTAATGTTTTGTGTTTGTGCCCATTTGTTCATAGTGAATGAATCATTTACGGATACACAATATACATCGTCTACACCCAAAGATCTAATGGTTTCGTAATTTTCTTCAAACCCAGGTACTTGATATGTTGAACAGGTTGGTGTGAAGGCCCCAGGCAATGAAAAAATCACCACTCTCTTACCGTCAAACAATTCTGATGAAGTGACTTTTTGCCAACGATATGGATTGTCACCACCAATTGACTCGTCTCTTACTCTTGTCATGAATGTTACATCAGGTACTCTAACCAAGTTATTCTTCCTCCTTTACTTTGCTTAGTCCATTTTGCATTGCTTTCACAAATAACAATGCTCTTCTCTGTGCTGTAGATACGCGATTTTTAAGCATCATAGCTCTCTGTGGAACACCAAAGCATTCACCAATTTGTTTGTGTAAATCAGTAATAACAGGGGGTGCTGTGATTTCTTGTATTAGTGATGTGTCTTTTTCAGTAATACTCACTGAGATACTTTCTAGTGCGTTCTTAGTGTCTGCTAAGTTTCGCTCTGTTAAGGCTTCTTTTAGTTGCTCAATAAGTGCATGTGACATATTATTGTTCCTCTTCGTCAATGCCAAAGTGTATTAATGCTGCGGTCAGCAAGTCTTTGTCAATATCTGTTAATTGGTCTAGTCCATCTGCATACCCATATTCATCCAATACATTAATCAGAACATCTGCTGCTACACCTCTGTCTTTTTTTGGTATATATGGTTTGATGGCAGACCATAAGTCTATTACAAACGATTCATTCATTTTCTTGATTTTCCTCTTCTACGTCTTCATCTGTTTCTTGCGATCTGGAGTGAAACTCGTTCATTACCAAATCTAGTATACCATTGGTGTTTTTATACCACTCTTTCTTGAAGTATAAATGTTCGTCACCGTTGTTATCTGTGTATAGATATCTGTTGCCTCTCTTAGCAAGAAGACCTTTCTTTTCAAACAGTTCAAATAAACCACTGTAAGGGTCAAGACCACTTTCATAAGGTATTTTTAGTTCAATGCTTTCAAATGGTTTGCTGTAGCGACTTTTCATCACTTTACATGCTGAACGAATGCCTGTTACATCAGTGATTTTTGTTCCGTTCTCATCTTCTTTTAGTTTTAGTTTTCGCATTGCGATTACAATAGAGCTTGCAAAAATGAATCCAGCACCACCACTCAGTTTTGGATCAGGATCAAACATATCCATACTAGCATATGTGTGGTTTGTGCAAACAAGACCAATATCCCATTGTGCAATAAGATTAACACTGTTTCTAACTAATGCAGTAAGGCTTTTGGCTTTTCTACCCAAGTCGCCTTTCATATCACCCTTATCGAATTGGTCCACATCTGTTGGTGTTAGCAACATACCAAGACTATCTACCACGAATAACACTTTAGGTCGATCTTCTTTTTCCATGTGACCATAATCGTCTTTGTATTGTTTAACGAAGTCGGATATGATCTTTGCCACATCATCGATCATACTTACAGAGAGTCGTAGTAGTTTATCTTCAGATGTATCTACACCAACTGCTTCCAACCAAGATTGATCCAATGCATTTTCTGAGTCTATTAGAACCACGAAAATACCTTGGTCTTGTGCATTTTTGACTAGATTTCCTGATGCAATAAACGATTTTCCACTTCCACTTTCCCCACCTAGAACAGTGACTTTGCCCATTGGGATACCACGGTAAAAGTCATTAGAAATAAGGTAGTTTAGACCATAACTTCCTGTGTGTATCCAAGTGTCTGGATCATTGAATCCTGCTGCGATGTTTGTAATACTTTTTGTAATGCCCTTCCTGAACTTTGAAGGATCAAAGGTTTTTGACATAATTTCTCCTGTAGGAAATAGTGAAGGAGTCCAGAACGAACTCCCCACTACGTTTACACTTTATCAGATATAACTTAAGATGTAGTACGACTGCGGATTTTAGCCAGAATATCTTCTGCACTAGTTCCGCCACCAGATGGCTTATCAGCAGTTTTTTCTTCTTTCTTTTGTTCTTCTACTACTGGTTCAGATTTCTGTTCTGGTTCTGGTGCTGGTTCAGATTTTTGTTCAGACTCGTTTCTGTTAACTGCTTTTGGCACATTAACAGAAGCAGAAGTTGAAGCAATATCTAGACCGTATGGCTTATAGAAACGACCCCATTTTGCTGGGTCATACATTTCACCATTTACACTTGCTTCAAACATTTCACTGATAACTTGAACAGCTTCTTGATCTGGCTTTTCTGGAAGCCATTCTTTTAGATCAAACAAACCATATGTTTCAATAGCTTGTCTCTGTTCGTCAGTCAGCGAAGATTCACGCCTTGCATACTTACTGGTGCTATAATCGTTGTATCCGCCTTTGCTGGCTTTAACGATTTGGAAGTTAACACCGTTATCATAATCAGTTGGGATATATTCCATATCTGGATCAAGAAGTGCTGCCTTGATGATATTGAATATTTGTGGACTAATTATGAACTTTCTGATTGGATTTTCAGGTACTACTTTTTCGTTTAGTGTGTCATCTAAAACAAAACCTTGCAAAAAGTAACTACGCTTTTTCCAATACTTTCGTGCAGTTTCTTCCAGATCTGGATCTTTCCACCATGGACGAACTTCATTTAGTATTGGACAAGATTCACCGTACATTTCCATACATGGGACCTTAACAAAAATACTCTTGTCAGTATTCCCGCCAACAACACCTGGAAACTCCAGATTAATTTGTTGTCTTTCTCTCCAGAAAAATGTGTTATCAGGATCTTTATCAGGTAGGAATCTCAGTGAGACTGTTGATCCTTCTTCAATATTCCAGTGGGGGTAAACTAGTGAGCCTTCTTCTTCTTGGTTAGCGTTATTATTGTTTCTGTTGTCCATGCTTTTTAGTTTTGCACGGATGTCTTCTAATGTTGGCATTTTTATTTTTCTCCTTATATGATATACCTAAATGCGATTTAACTGCCTTTTATGAATCAAATAACACGCATTGGATTATTTGACTTTAACTATTGTAGAACTTTATTTATTACTTGTCAATCGTTAATTTAACATTTTCTAAAAAATTTTTCATTATTTTTTTATCAAACTCTGTTACTGTTTTTCCATTCATTAACTTTTCAGCAACGCCTTTTATATATTCGGATAGTTCGTTTTGTTCCTGTGCGCTATTAATAACACACTCTAATTTCTTGCCAAGATTGATTTCTGGTGTATAGTACCTTATTACTTCATCTTCTGGCAATAGTTGTTCATTCCTAACATAAAACGGTTTTTCAGAAAGTGCTTGTATTCTTTTTTCTCGCTTTAGTTTTTCCTTTATTATGTTGTTAATGAAGGGAAGTGCCGCTTCTACTCTTTGATCAATGTGCTTTACAGTGAACAAGTCTTTTACGTCATCGCTGTTATATGTTACCTCAGTGTCATCACTTGCGGTTGCTTCTTTGCAAGCGTCTTCATACGTTCTCTTTCCGCTATACTTTTTTAGCTTTTCTTTTGCTATTTTATATTGTTGTTTGGATAAGTTTAATATCTCATCAGACTGTTGATTATGGTTTAGTGTTCTGGCATATGTGTTGAATTCGCGTAAGTTCACCATCTCCTCAGTAAGTTCCATTATGTGTTGACCTATCTCATCTTGGAAATCACCTCCTTTACTTATATGTCTGGCCATTGCTCGGGCAGCGGTCAATAATGGATAAGGAAAACGTGTTCTTTCACCGTTTGCTTCTATATAGATAGACTTTATGCCTCTGCTTCTTGAACCTTTTTGTTCTTCGTCTACGTCTTGTTTATGCTTTACTACAACTTTGACATCCTCTAGTGCTTGGTAGCTAGTCTTTCTAGTTCCATACATTGCAGACTCTAGAACTTCATCACTCTTTTTTGCTTTTAGTCTTGCTTGCATCGCATAATCTTTTGGCTTTATTTGTCTACCGAATACTTGAAGATTTGTTTTCAGCATATGCCTGTTACTAAGCATACGAAGCTTTTTCATCAGTTTGCTGAAGTCTTCCAGATCAGTGTGCTTGTTTCTATTGACAATAATCTCTCTGGAATCTTGGTCCAGCGTCACCATATAGTTTGGATCACTAACAAAAAATCTACGAGCTTCAGTTGGATCTGTTGTTTCAACACCTTCTTCAGTGTACATCCTTGCTTGGTGTTGTTGTCCAGTTATTATGCCGTATATTCTATTGGAAACATCTTCAAAATTAGTCATAACTGTATTTACCGGAATCAAAAAGAAAGCCACACGAGCCGTGGCACTGTGGATGAATGCGTCTATAGATGATCATAACGTTATTTATCGTCATTCCGCAGAAAACCACAAGAGCCGTGGCTCAGCAGTAGTTCACCGATTATACGATAACTGGCATCGGTTCGTTATCGAATTCCTCATCATCAGAGAAACGATAGTCCATCATATTTTCTAAACCCTCTTCCCATTGGGATATGTGTTGTGACATGCGTATATTTACTAAAAGACTCATCACCAAATCATCAGTTTCACCAGCACAAGCACTATAAGAATTTCCTTTTGCGATAAAATATTTTAATTCGTGAATCAAACTTTTACTTTTTATTGAAATCCTATCATTCTCTACTAAATGCTTTAATTTAGCACACGCTTCAAGTTTATTTTGATTTGTTGTGTTATATCCTTTTCTTTTTATTCCGGTGGACTTTCTTTTTGGATCATGCATAAAAGTGCCCGGGAAGGTTTCTTCATCTTGTTCTCTTATGGCAACAAGACACGCCTCTCCTATAGAGTTATTTTCAACTGTCCAATAAATCTCACTTTTTGGTGCTGTTTCTTGTATTTCTATTGCTATGCTTTTTAAAACTTTTAATTGATCTTCGATTCTTGTTTTATTATGCCTCCATTCAGCTACTTGTTTTAGAGAAGGCAATTCCAATACTTGGATTGCACTATAATCACCGCCTGTGCCCATACTTGGGTCAAGTGTTATGGTATAAATCTTTTTATCTTTTATGGGTTCATACCAACGAACTTGTCCTGTTTTTCTGATTGGTTGTTCGTGTTCAAGTTGCAGCAATTTAGCACCTGATATAAGTGTTTCTGTGTATGAAACAAATTCACAAAGATGTTCGCGCTTGAATCGATCAGATCCAATTTTTTCAAACTCTACTCTGGCCCATTCTTCATCACGTTCTGGGTGTGATTCCCAAGTTGCCAAGTAACCTTTGAATCCATTTGCACCTATATCTTGTTCATTTCCATATTCATCTATAGTCTTTTGTGAACCAAACCAAAGTTCAGCAAATTGGTTGTCGTCTTGGTTTGGTGTGCTTGTGATGATAACTTTACCACCTGTACTTAAAGTAGGACTCAATGATGTCCAAAACTCTCTGGCTATGGTTGGTCTAACAAACGCAAATTCGTCAAGGTATGCGCAGTTATGTACATCAATTCCGTTGGCTATAAATGATTGTGTATCTTGTACATTGATCAAATCTGACACTGCATGTGTTTCTGTTTCTAAGATTCCAGTAATCGTATCACTACCACATTCGGTTCTAATATTTTCACCAATTAAAAGTTTATCACAGCTCTTCCAACAATTACCATCTATTGAAAAAAATTCATGATCTGGTGTACACTCAATTTGATACTTTTTTGTTGTAAGCAAAACGCAACTTTTAAGTGCAACTGTGATACCTCCAAAGTCTTTGAAACCTTTAATCGTTAGCACTTCATACTTTGTGTTTTTTGTTAATGCAACGTCCTTTGACAAATCCTTGTTCTTTTCAATTCTTTCTTCATTGCTTAATTTTATGAGTTCTCTTATTGTGCTTTTTTTAATTTCGTCTGTTTCTTTGTCTCGTACGGTAACTATACTCTTGTCTGTTCTAACACAACTAATACTCATACCGCGACCTGTGTTTTCTGTTGTTGTTTGTGCAATAACTCTGGAGCCATTGTCAAACTCTACACTTCCTTTGTTGTATGATGTAACACCACAACGTATATGATCAGGAACAGATTCATATGCAAATCTAAGTCTTTGCATTATTTCTTGTGCCCCAAGATATTTGTGTGCTGCTATTAAGATTGTGCTATCTGGGTTGAACATTGCAAACCAAAGCAAGTATGCTGAAGCCAACACTGATTTGCCCATTTGTCTACTAACCATAGCGATAGAGTTTCTATAGTTATGGTATACATCACACAATTCATATTGATATGGATATAACTTAAAAGGAACACGACCTTTAGTTGGGTGCTGGACATATACGAAGTTTTCAATAAAGTATGTTGGACCAGTAACTTGGTTCATGCACTGTGATAGCTCTTCTATCATCGTTTGCGTGTATGTTATCTTTTTGTATGGCTTTTTGACTAGGTTTATATCTACACTCATAGTAAGATTATTTATCGTCATTCCACAGAAAACCACAAGAGTCGTGGCTCAGCAGTAGTTCACATATGACTCTGCTTCTGGTCAACGATCACCAATGATATCTCGTGCATAACGATATGCCCAATAAGGATCTCGCATGATTGCTGGTTCTGCTTCTGGCCAGCGATCACCAATGACATCTCGTGC
>SL_7KL_010_BRINEDRAFT_10000363_pt1 | contig 21408 bp, 20 predicted proteins | sample SodLak_010_BRINE_FD_10663 | JGI IMG/M metagenome (IMG submission 10663)
ACCGTTTCTACTTGAAACAAAGCAATGAAAGTAATTAGGATTGGGATAATTACTACCGATTTAAACCGGTAAATACTTGGAGATTCTTGCTTGTTTAACATCATAATTCTTGTTTTTATGGTTGAATTTTTAAAAAAGTAATGACCTACCAAAACAGGTTGGTCAGGCTGAATATAATTGAGTAAAGCGTATTGGTATTGCTTTTTGTTTTCTAAACGATTTACCGTTTCTTGGTCGGCAATAAATTCTAAATTTTCATCCAGCATTTTTCGATATAAAAACATCAGTGGATTAAACCAAAGTATAATTTGCGCTAAATTGGCTAGCATTAAATCTACAGAATGCCATTGCTTAACATGAACATATTCATGCGCCAATACACTTTTTAACGTATCTTCATCCAATTCATCTGGACAATAAATCACATAATTAAATATTGAAAAAGCATTAATTGGTTGCTTTGTTTGATAATGAATAACTCCATCTATAGTTTTTTTGGTCGCCGATTGAAGCACTTTCTTTAGCATTAAAAATTGTTTGCTAAATTGAAACAGCATAAAGGCAATACCAATTAAGTAAATTCCAACAAGTATATTATTCCATGGAATATCCACAGAAGATTCTGCCACAGGAATTGCCTCAGTCTCCTCTAAGGTGTTAGCTTCCATAAGGGCTTCATCCAATTCAAACGATTCATAAACAACCTCTTCTTGTTGAGGTTCAGCTTCTATAAATTCGATTTTCTTAAGCTGAAGCGCTGGCAGAAAAAAGCTCAAACACAAGCCCAAAAGCAAAAACCTCCTATTGAATTTTTTAAAACTTTCTTTGCGTAACAATACCCCGTAGCTTAAAGTAAATAAAATTAATAATCCACTGACTTTAATAAGGTAAATCAAGAATTCCATTAGCTTTTGTTTTTTTCAATTAAGTCAATGATTTCTCTAAGCTCTTCTGTGCTAATCTTCTCTTCCTTAGCAAAAAATGAAACCAAATTTTTGTACGAACCTTCAAAAAACTTTTGTGCCGTAGAATTCACAACCGTTTTAGAATATTCTTCTTGACTAATCAGTGGAAAATATTGGTGGGTTTTTCCAAAAGCCTGATAACTAACGTAGTTTTTTTCTTCTAAATTTCTAACTAGTGTAGAAACCGTATTGTAATGCAACGTTTCCTCCAATTCGGGAATAACTTCTTTCACAAAAGCTTTCTTTAGCTTCCATAAAGCGCGCATTACTTCTTCTTCTTTTGAGGTTAATTTTTGCATAAGAACTACATTTTTTACAAATGTAAACTATTTTTTTAGTTATACAACTATTTAAATAGTTAATAAACTATTTTTTTAGTTGTTCAGAGGCCAGGTTATTTTTTTTTCTTAATTTAGCCATGTAATATAGTAAAAATGAATTCAAAGAAAATTACTTTAATCAATGCAGAAAACCAAAAAGGAAAAAGGTATTCTGATTATTATAACTTACTTTTCTTTGCCTTTGGGTTTTTGCTTTGGTATTTTAAAGATGATTTACTGATGTTAGGTCTAAGTTTGGTTCACCTGCTGTTTTTTATATCCTCTATCTACTTAGGTCCTTCAAAAAACTACTACGAATTTACAGACAAAGGAATTTACGAACCGCCTTCATGGCAATTGAGCAAAAGAAAATATCTTGCTTACGAAGAAATCCAGGAAGCTATTTTTGTGGTGGGAGATTATGTTTTTAGAAATAAACACTTAGAAATTAGATTACCTAAAGAATTGGTTAAAGAACAAGATGTTCCTTTTTTAGAAGAAAAATTAGCTGAAATACAGGATGAAATTGTGGAAAAGTCTTGTGTTGAAAAGGCTTAAAACCACAGCTTGGTTATTCTCATTTTTTAAACTGAATACCCTTACTTGATATTGATTTTGGATTAAAATTGAGCTCAGGCTTGGCAGTTGTCTTTTACCCTTTATTCTTGATCCAATTTCAACAAAATTTGAGCTGTTAAAAAAGCATCACCGCTTGCGGTATGTCTATCTTGTTTTGGGATTTTAAAAGTGTCACATAATTCATCTAAACTATATCTTTGCTCCAACGGAATTCCTCTTTTTTTGAGATAGTACTCATTGGTGTCTAATTTTTTGTTTTTCAAACGGGGTAATTTCATCCGCTTTAAAGCCTGATTAATCATAGCAACGTCAAAGTTTACATGATGACCTACAAGCGTGTGGTTTTTTATTAATCTTAAAAAAAATTTTACAGCTTCTTCTTCTGTTAATTTTTCAAAGTCATTTTCTTGTGTAATGCCGTGAACGCTTGCCGATTTAGGATTAAAATACGACTGCTTAACATAGATTTCTAGGCTTTCGTTAATTTTAATTTTCTTATTTTTAACTGAAACAGCTCCTATGCTTAGAATTCGGTCTTTTTTAGGATTAAGTCCCGTGGTTTCACAATCAAAAACAACAAAATTTCCAGATTTGCTTTGATTTTTGAAGCATTTTAGATAAGCTTCCCAGAAGTCAGGATAGTCTTTAGATTTAAAAAGTTGTTGAAAAAAGTTCATTAGGTAAAATAAGTAAGTTTAAATCTGTTTTTTAAAACCGATTGAATTTCAGCAATAGGCTGAAAAGCATTTTTAAGTGCAATTTTTTCTTGTTTACTTAACTTTTCTAAATGTAGGTATCTACCCGAGTTTTGTTCATCAATGCCTTCAATAGTTCGATGTTTAGAAAATAGCAAAAAACTGGTAGCGCATTTTTCAAACAGTGTTGCATTTTGTGGTTCTTTTTTGGCTAACATTAAAAAACGTTCTTGTGTATTGTTGATTTGAGTATTTTTTTCAGCTAAGCACAATATTCTTGCCGCATCTACTAGAGGCATAATTGCGCGAGATTTCAAATCAAATAAATCTTTTTCTTTTTCATGGTCTTCCAGTAAAAATTGTTTGAAAATTCCAAGAGGAGGTGGGTTTCTTAAAGCATCAACCCCTAGATAAGCAAAAAAACGTTGATTTCCTTCTAACTCTTTGTAAATGTGTTTATTTAATGTTTGTGTTAAATCTTTTTCGCCAAAAACCCGTTGAAAGTCAAAAAAGATACTGCACATCATAATACTTTTTTCAGATGGGTTTGTAATCCAATTAGAAAACTGCTTTTTCCACTCACTTAAACTTAAACACCACTTTGGGTTACTTGCCATCATTTCAGCTGGGCAAAAATCGTAACCAATTTGATTCAAGGATTGAGTTACCTTTTCGGCTAGTTTTAAAAAGTAACTTTTCACATCTTCTTTAGGAAGGGCAATGTCTTCGTAAACTAGAGCGTTATCTTGATCGGTGAGGAGCAATTGTTCAGTTCTTCCTTGACTTCCTAAATTCATCCAAGCAAACTTGCAGGGAGGTTTCCCTATTTCTTTAATGGTTAATTCTATACATTTTTGGGTGATTGCTGCATTAATTTCACCAGCAACTTTCATTAGGTATTCAATTGGCAATTGTGCATTTAAAAAACTTTCAATAAGAAGTCCTAACCTAAAGCGAATGTGGTTAAGTTCATTAACGTCCTTACTTCGTAGCGCTCGTCTTAATAAAGCCACAGGGTTATTGGCTTGTGCCGCAATTAAATCGTGTTCAGATATAATACCCAGTAAAATAGATTGAGGTGTTCCGTCTTCAGTAATGCAAACATGACCAATATTATGTTTGAGCATAAGCAATTGTATAGTGGCAATTTGTACTTTAGAAACGCTACAAACCACAGGAGAGCTCATTATTTTTTTGACAGGAATTTGAATATCTATTTCACCGGTGGCTACTTTATTTCGCATATCTTTATCAGTAACAATTCCCCTTGGGTAATTATTTTCAGTAACAATCACCGAACTAATATGGTGCTTTTTCATGAGTTTTGCCACTTCTTGAATACTAGTTTCTTCATTAACATGAACAGGGTTTTTGGTAAATGATATGAGTTGAAAATAGCTTAATTTTAAAGCATCTGTTTCTTCATATACCCTGGATTCTGGAAGTTGACTTTCAGCTTGTAAGGTTTCTTTGGGATGTTTTGCATTCGCAGCAAAAATTTCTAAGAGGAATTGTAATACTTTAAAGTTTTCCTTTAAAATAGGCTTAAACACTTCAATAGGAATTGCATAAATCATACAATCTTTTTGTGATTTGGCTTGCAATGCATATTTGTTTTCTGCAAATAAAGGACGGAGTCCTAGTAAGTCTCCAACTTCACAAACATCTACTAAGGTGTTTTTTTCTTTGGTATAAAGGTTAATAGCGCCTTGTTGGACGATATAAAAAAAAGCTTTAGTGGCTTGATTAATTTCAAATAAAACTTCATTTTTAGGTAAATAAAATACTTCTACCTCGTGCGCTATCTTCACTAACTCTTGTTCAGAAAGTAGATTAAATGGCGGATACTGTTTTAAAAAATCAGCGACGCGTTCTACAATTGTATTTTTACTCATTTCCAAAAATTGATTTTCTAAAAATACATAATTAAAATGAATTTAATTTGGATAAAGCTTGAATTTAAAGGACAAGACCTTGGTTATTGGATGCCCTTTGTATGGCTTATATCTTAAAACACACAAACAAACCATAAGTTTAATGTGCAATGACTTAGCACAGAAGAAGAAATAAATGTCTCTCTACCAATTTTTACTCGCTTTGAAGCCTGTAAAACTTCTTAAATAATTAACTTTGCAGTCTATTAAAATTTGAAGATGTCTAAAATCAGAATTACTAAAGAATTTACTTTTGAAACTGCTCACGCCTTACATGGGTATGATGGAAAATGTAAAAACATACATGGGCACAGTTATAAATTGGCTGTTACCGTAATAGGAACTCCTATTGAAGACTTAAATAATGTAAAATGTGGAATGGTAATTGATTTTGGCGATTTAAAAAAAATTGTAAAATCTGAGGTTGTTGATGTTTGGGACCATGCAATTATTTTGAACAAAAACACGCCCCATGTTCATTTAGCGCAACAACTGAAAGATTTAGGTAATCATGTAGTTTTAGTTGATTATCAGCCAACAAGTGAAAAAATGATTGAAGATTTTGCCCAAAAAATAGCAAGACGTTTACCTGAAGAAATGAAGCTTCATTCGTTAAAGCTTAGAGAAACAGAAACTGCTTTTGCAGAATGGTATGCCAGTGATCAAACAGACTAAAATATACTATATTTTAAAAAATTAACACATGTTAGTTTTGAATTCTGACTTATTATTTTAGTTTTAAGCAAATTTATTTTAAATATGTTTAAAACTAAAATATTTGCCTTTACTGCATTTTTATTTTTTATTTTTCAAGTCCAAGCGCAACGTTATGAAACAGTCATTCTAAATCATCTATCTGATAATTATTCTAAAGAAGCTTTAGAAATTAGTGACGTTGAAGAAATCAAGATTTTAAGTGCTCATCATGACAAGAGCATGGGGGTTGATTTGGTTTATGCAGCTCAGGCTAAAAATCAAGTTCCTGTCTTCAATGCCGTAGGTACTTTTGCCATAAAAAATAACCGAATTGTTTATTTTTCTCATTCATTTCAGAAAAGAATTCAAACTAGAATTAATACGGTACAACCGCAGCTTAGTCCAGAACAAGCCATTACCGCGGCCGCACAGCAACTTCAAGCTGGAACTCCTCAAGACTTAAAAGTAACTCAAGCCAAAGGGACAACGGAGTTTATTTATAATAAAGCAGGAATATCACATGACCCTATCCAAGTCAGGTTAGTATTACAACCAAATTATAACACGGATATAGATGATGAAGAAATTAAACTAGCATGGGATTTGTCTATTCATACCGATGAAAATTGGTGGAGTGTTAGAGTTGACGCCATAAATGGCGAAATCATTGAAAAACATAATTGGACATTAACTTGTGAGTTTGGACATAATCATGCAACAGACACATCTCCACACCTCCAACCCAAACTTACTAATGTTGGTTTAGTAAGAAATTCAGGTACAGCTACTACCGCTTTAGTTAATGAAAGTACTGATGAAACAGATAGTGTTCCTAATTCTTATCGGGCTTATCCCTTAGGAATTGAATCACCTAATCATGGTGTTCGAGACCTTTTAATTGATCCTGCAGATGAAGACGCCTCTCCATTTGGGTGGCATGACACAGACGGAATTCCTGGTGCAGAATTTACAATAACTCGTGGAAATAATGTTTGGGCACAAGAAGACAGAAACGGAAATAATGGAATAGGGTATGCGCCAGATGGAGGTGAAGACCTTATCTTTAATTATCCCCTAAGCTTTGATGCACCACCAGAAGTTTACGAAGATGCTTCAATAACCAACTTATTTGTTTGGAACAACTTTATGCACGACGTTTGGCATCATTATGGTTTTGATGAGGTAGCAGGTAATTTTCAAGAGAATAATTACACAAATGAAGGTTTTGGACAAGATTTTGTCTTTGCCGATGCTCAAGACGGGGGAGGTGTTAATAACGCTAATTTTGCCACACCTCCAGATGGGTTTAATCCAAGAATGCAAATGTTTTTATGGAATACCCAAGGAAGTCCTGAATCTGTATTAAGTTTTAATTCACCAAGTGTACTAGAAGGAAGTATGGATGCGCAAGTTTCTTCAAGCTTTGGTCCTATTATTACCACAGAGCCAACTACTGCAGACCTTATTCTAGTAGAAGACGAAATTCAAGATCCTAGTGATCCTTACTTGGCTTGTGATGATTTAAATAACTCACAAGCACTTAACGGTAAAATTGCTGTAATTAGACGTGGAGGCTGTACTTTTACGTCTAAAATAGAAAAGGCTCAGGCTGAAGGAGCCGTTGCCGTGATTATTTTAAATAATCAAGGTGGTCCACCAATTGATATGGGAGGTCAATCAGATAGTATTGAAATTCCCTCACTAATGGTCTCTCAGTTCAATGGAAACCAAATCACCACTGCTTTGGAGTCTGGTTTTACCGTAAATGCTACAATAGTTAATAATGGTCCTTTTTTATTAGACGGTGATTACGATAATGGTATTATCGCTCACGAGTATGGGCATGGTTGGTCTAACCGCTTAACTGGTGGTGCAAGTGAAGCAGGTTGCTTGTTCAATGAAGAACAAATGGGTGAAGGCTGGTCTGATTGGATTGGATTAATAATGACCATGACCGAAGATGACTTTGCAGAGCAAGGACGAGGTTATGGCACTTTTGCAGTCAACCAGCCAATCACAGGAAACGGGATTAGGCCAGCTAGGTATTCAACAGATACATCTGTCAATCCAGTTACTTATGACATCACTAATAATCAAAACCTTATTTTTATTCCTCATGGAATTGGTTTTGTTTGGGCAACCATGATATGGGATTTAACCTGGGCACTAATTGATGAATATGGTTATGATGATAACCTCTATACAGGCAATGGCGGAAATAATATTGCTATGCAGCTTATTAATGATGGATTGAAATTACAAAATTGTAATCCAGGTTTTATTGATGGTAGAGATGCTATATTAGCTGCAGATGCATTAAATTTTAATGGGGAAAATGAATGTTTAATATGGGAGGTTTTTGCAGAAAGAGGATTAGGTTTTTCAGCTAGCCAAGGCTCTGCCTTTTCAAGAACTGACCAAATAGAAGCATTCGATTTACCTTCAAATTGTACATTTAGTAGCGAAGACTTTAATAAAAATGAGATTAAAATATGGCCAAACCCAGTTGATAATTTTATTAATTTGGATGGAGGTAATCAGTTTAATGGAGACACTCAGTTAGAATTATTTGATGTGAATGGAAGAAAGGTACAAAATAACACAATTAACTTGAGCCAACCGGCAAGAATTGAAGTTAACTTACCAAAAGGAGTGTACCTTATCCAATTAACTGATGGTAATGAATCCTATAAAGACAAGTTGATTGTTCAATAAATGAAATTCAATCTTATTAAAAAAGCTACTTTGAAGTTTATTTTTAAAGTAGCTTTTTGATTTTAAGAACTATTTGAAATGAGTTATTTATACCAGTAATTTCAATTGATAAACGGTGTTACTATAGTTTAAGTTTTATTTCTTCATTTTCCTCTAAATTGAATCTTTTCTTTAAACTAAAAACAATAGCATATAAAAGAGGAGTGTCTAGAAGAGCAACCAAAACTTTATAAAGAAAACCACTCAAAAGTAGGCTGTAAAAATTAGTCCATTCAATTTTGCCAAAAAAACATAAAAGTGCTAAAACAGATAGCGTATCAATAAATTGTGAGCTGAAGGTAGAAAAATTGTTTCGAAGCCAAAGATGTTTCCCTTTGGTGAGTTTTTTCCAAAAATGGAAAATGTGTATGTCCACATATTGAGCTAATAAATAAGCAGTCATTGAAGCAAAAACAGCTATTCCAGTAGCTCCAAATACCAAGCTAAAAGTAGTATTATCAATGGGTGACCAAGCAGTTGCTGGAACGGCATCTGAAGCTAAAATAATAAGCAAGGAGAAGGCAGAAGCAAATATTCCAGCGGTAACCACCAAATTAGCTTTCTTTTTCCCGTAGATCTCACTAATAGTATCGGTAATTAAAAAAGTAAGTGGATAAGGAAGTATGCCCACCGAAACTTCAAAGGTGTACCAGCCAAAAAAATCAAAATAAAAAAACTTCTGAAATATTAAGTTAGAGGCCACTAAAGAAGCAATAAATAAAGCAGCTAAAATTAAATAAATTCGAAAAGCTAAAGTCTTGTCGTTTTGTTTCAAGTGATTTAAGTTAAATTAAACTTGTAAAAATCAAAGTTAGAATTATTCAGGCAGAAAGTGAATAGCAACACCTCCTTTTTAGAAAAGATTTGTAATGATTAGACTCCAATCTTATTTATTAATATCCCTCATCTTCAACGAAGATAAAACAAACAGAATTACTTTATAGTTTTAAAATCAAGTAAAGCTCATTAAAATTTCTTTGAAAACTCATAAACTAAGTGATTCATTTCAAATTTGCTTGTACTTTTGTGTAAAATTTGAATAATTATGACTCGATTAAGCGTTAATATAAATAAGATAGCAACCTTAAGAAATGCCCGTGGAGGCAATATTCCCGACCCTATTGCAGCAGCTAAAAATATTGAATCGTTTGGAGCTGAAGGAATTACTGTACATCCAAGACCAGACGAAAGACATATTAGATACGCCGATGTTGACCAACTTTCTAAAGTGGTTAAAACTGAATTTAATATTGAAGGTAATCCTATGGATAATTTTAAGGATTTAGTTTTCAGAAATCAGCCCACACAAGTCACTTTAGTTCCAGATTCTACAGAGGTATTAACTTCAAATGCAGGTTGGGATACGCTTAAACATCAGTCTTATTTAAAAGAGGTAATAGCCGAATTTAAATCGAAAGGAATTAGAACCTCCATTTTTGTGGATCCAGACTTAAAAATGATTGAAGGAGCTAAAGCAACTGGCACCGATAGAATTGAACTATACACTGAAGAATTTGCTGTTGGCTATGCAAATGGTAAACGAGATGAGGCTATAAAACCTTACCAAGAATGCGCAAATTTAGCCTATCAACTTGGTTTGGGAATTAATGCTGGTCACGATTTATCCTTAGATAATATTCGTTTTTTTAAGCAAAATATGCCTTATTTAGACGAAGTTTCTATTGGTCATGCACTTATTTCTGAAGCCTTATACCAAGGTTTAGAAACAGTTGTAAAAAAGTATCTTGAGTTGTTGAAATAAGTTTTTGTCGCAACATAAACACTCTCGTAAAATTGAAAATAAATTATGAAGTTACATTCTAAAATAATAGGCAAAGGTCAACCACTATTCATTTTACATGGTTTTTTAGGGATGGGTGATAATTGGAAAACCTTAGGCAAAGAGTTTGCAGAACTGGGTTTTGAAGTACATTTAATAGACCAAAGGAATCACGGTAGAAGTCCGCATACAGATGAATTTAGCTATGACTTAATGGCTGATGATATTAAAGAGTACATGGAACAAAAGCAAATAGAAAAAGCTACTTTGCTTGGTCATTCTATGGGAGGGAAAAACGTTATGCTGTTTGCAACAAAATTTCCCGAATTGGTCAATCAATTAATTGTAGTAGATATTGCACCAAAATATTATGAACCACATCACCAAACCATTTTAGAAGGTCTTACAATGCTCAGTAAAACTGAATTAGATTCGCGTGGAAAGGCAGATGATTTACTTAAAGAATATATTTCTGAATGGGGAATTAGACAGTTTTTGCTGAAAAATTTATATTGGAAAGAAAAAAACAAACTTGGTTTTAGAATGAATTTAGAAGGTTTAAAAGCTAATATTAATCAAATTGGTTTGGCTCTACCTGAAAAAGCTAACTACGACCAACCTGTCCTTTTCATAGATGGAGAAAAGTCAAATTATATACAAGGAAATACAGATAAAGACTTAATAAGAAAGCATTTTCCTAAAGCTCAAATAATAACGATAAAAGGAGCTGGGCATTGGGTTCATGCAGAAAAAAAAGAGGAATTTTTTGAAACTGTCAAACATTTTTTAACTACTTAAGCTCATCGTTTTTTCATGTTCTTAAATGCTTATTTGAAAAATAAAAATACTATGTACGCATAATATTTTTGTTTTTTTGTTGGATTATTATCAATTTATACTATTTTTGACTCTTAATATACGAAATTCTAAATTTAAATAAATTTTATATGAAAAAGTTATTACTCAGTTTGGGCTTGCTTTTGAGTTTTTATTCCGTTTACGCGGGAGGCTATCGTGTAGCCACTCAAGGTCAGCGAGCGTTAGCAATGGGGCACTCCGGTGTAGCTGTTGTAAACAGTGCAGAAACTGCATTTTTTAATCCAGCAGGTTTGATTCTTCTAGAAGATCGACTAAATGTTTCGGCTGGTGTTACAGGAGTTTTTAATAGTACAACTTGGCAAAACTCGTCAACCGGTCAGTTTTCTTCTACCGAAAGAAATGTAAGTACCCCTTTCTATTTATATGCTTCTTATAAAATTAATGAGTGGCTAGCCGCAGGTTTAAGTGTTTACACACCGTACGGGAGTAGAGTTGAGTGGGAGAAAGATTGGCCAGGATCTCACTTAGTTAATGAAATTGAATTAGCTGCTATTTTTATTCAGCCTTTAGTTTCGGTTAAAGTTAATGATTACTTAAGCGTAGGTGGTGGTCCAATTTTTGTTACTGGAAGTGTAGATTTTAACAGGAATCTTACACGAAGTTTAGTTGACGAACAAGGTAACCGAGCTAACGTTGGTATAAGTGATTCTGGAATTACTAATTGGGGTTGGGGTGCTAGTGTAATGTTTACACCCACTGAAGAACTTAAAGTAGGTTTTAATTACCGTTCTGAAATTATGATGGATGCAAGAGGTGGAAATGCAACTTTTTCAAACGTACCAAATTCACCAATAGTTCCAGCTGAAAATGGAGTAGTTCCTTTTAATGCTTCTTTACCTTTGCCAGCAGAATGGTCCCTAGGAGTATCGTATGAGTTTTCAGAAAAATTTATGGCTACGGTACAAGTAGATCGTACGTTGTGGGATGTGTATGAGTCTTTAGATATTAGCTTCCCAGGAACTGGAATTCCAGATGCGGTTAATCCTAGAAACTACAAAAACTCTTCAATTTACCGAGTAGGAGCCCAGTATAAAGCTTCTGAGCAATGGACAATTAGAGCAGGCTATTACTTTGATGAATCTCCTGTACAATCTGGTTTCTTCGCTCCTGAAACACCAAGAAATGACGGTCACGGATTTACTGGAGGTTTTTCTTTTGAGTTAAATGACAAACTTGCCTTAGATTTTGCATTCCTATACTTACGCTTTAGTGAAGTAGATGAATCTTACGATTTTTATATGGAAGATGGTGTGCAAGTACCCTTTGAAGGTACATTTAAATCAAATGCCTTTTTACCAGGAATTGGAATTACTTACAAACTTTAAATCTGAAATCAAATGAAAAAATATATTAAATACTTAGCTTTAGCATCACTTGTTTTTACAAGTTGTGACCCAGAGTTTAATGATTCTGTTGAAGATGGTGATTTTTACACCGCTGGTGAAGCCGATTTCTCTAACTTTGTAAGTGTTGGAAATTCACTTACTGCAGGTTTTGCTGATAACGCACTTTATATTGAAGGACAAAAAAATTCATTCCCTAACATCATGGCTAAGCAATTTAAGCGTGTTGGAGGAGGTGACTTTGTGCAACCTTTAATGAGTGATAACTTAGGTGGGTTGCTTTTAGGAGGGAACCAAATTATGGACACACGTTTAGTTTTGGGTGTTGATGCTGAAGGTAATCCTGGACCAAGAAATATTTCTGGAACGCCAACCACTGAAATTACTAACTCAGTTTATGGTGGGCAAATGAATAACTTTGGAGTACCAGGAGCAAAAAGTTTTCACTTAGTAGCGCCTGGATATGGTAATGTAGCAGGAGTTCCTGTTGGTGTGGCAAATCCGTATTTTGTAAGATTTGCTAGTTCTGATGAGGCTACAGTTATTGGTGATGCTATGGAGCAAAATCCTAGTTTTTTTAGTCTTTGGATTGGAAATAACGATATTTTAGGTTACGCTACTTCTGGTGGTGTGGGAATAAATCAACAAGGAAATTTAGACCCAACAACTTACGGAGGAAATGATATTACCGATATTAATGTTTTTGGTTCTGTTTATTCAGATTTAATTGAAACCTTAGCATCTAATACTTCTGGCGGAGTTGTTTATAACATTCCAGATGTAACTAATATTCCTTTCTTTACAACTGTACCAACAAACCCTTTACCATTAGACGAAACCACCGTAACTATTTTAAATGCTACTTTTGAAGCCTATAATGAACAAATTTTACCTGGTTTGCAACAACAAGGGGTGATTAGTGAAGAAGAAGTAGCTTTGAGACAAGTTAACTTTCAGCCTGGTCCAGGAAACGCAGTTACTATTGTAGATGAAGATTTAACCGACTTAACTGATATTTTACAGGGAGCTCCCTTTAATTTGTCAGCACAGCAAGCTCAAACTCTAGGTCAATTGAGACAGGCTAATGAAACTGATTTAATTGTGTTACCGGCTTCAAATTTTATTGGTTCTCAAGTTGAAGGTGGTGGGGTAAGTGCAATCAACGGTGTTAGTGTACCATTAGGAGATGAATGGGTACTAACAGCATCTGAACAAGCTGAAATTAATCAAGCAAGAGTTGCATTTAACGGTATTATACAGTCATTAGCAAGTCAACACAATGTTGCCTTTGTAGATGTTGATATGTTACTGCAAGAAGTAGCAGAAGGCTTACCTACAGATTCTGGTGTTTTAACCTCAGAATTTGCTGCAGGTGGAGCATTTTCATTGGACGGAGTACATTTAACCCCTAGGGGATATGCCGTAGTTGCCAACAGAGCTATTGACGCTATCAACGAAAAATATGGCTCAAGCGTACCAAGAGTAAACCCTGGCGATTTTAGAACTGTTCAGCCTAGTGACAATTAATGATGTAAATTCTAATAAATTTATCAACTTTTTAAAATCGTCTTTTCAATTTGCATTTCCTATTTTTGCAATCTGAAAGGACGATTTTTTTAAATTCAAAAACTTATGAAAGTATTAATTCAACTTGTAGTTACTGCCATTTTTGTTATTACTCTAGCTACTGTATTACCCGGTGTAAACGTAGATGGGTTTATGACTTCATTGGTTGTTGCGGCACTTTTAGCCTTATTAAATATATTTGTTAAGCCAATTTTAGTGATATTTACTCTTCCTGTTACTGTATTAACTTTTGGTTTATTCCTTCTAGTCATTAATGCCGCCATTATTTTAATGTGTGATGCATTAGTAGATGGCTTTAGAGTGAATGGTTTTTGGTGGGCTTTATTATTTAGTGTTTTACTTTCATTTATACAATCAGTGGTTAGGTCTGGAGCAGAAAAAATGGATCAACAAGGGCTAAAGTCTAGGTGGTAGAGCTTGTTTTAAGCTTGAAGCTTAAGTTTTTATGAATTTTTAAATGCTTACGGATTCAAAATTTGGCTAACGAGTATATCTGCTTGTGTGTCAAATTATATTTCTTTATAAAAAACAGAGGGCTTAAAACAATTATCATTCTTTCTACTTTAATTTTAAACAAATATAGAACAACAAAAAACCCAGCTACTTAAAAATAAAGTAATTGGGTTTTATTTTGAGGTCTCGAGCGGATTCGAACCGCTGTACATGGTTTTGCAGACCACTGCCTAGCCACTCGGCCACGAGACCATTTCTTATGGATTGCAAATTTAAAAATAAAATCAGAACTTCAAGTAATTTTGCTGATTATCTTTGTCCCTTTTTTTTGTATTAAACCTAGGGTCTTTAATAAGTGTAATTTATGATACAACAAAAAAATACTTAATGAAGGTTAAAGGATTCACTCATGATAATTTTTACAGTAGCTACATCGCCTCCAATTGGGGGATTGATTTTTGCTACACTTACTTCAGCCTTTTCAACTTGGGGTAGTTCGTCACCGATGCGATCTAAAATGCGTTTAGCTACATGTTCTAAAAGTTTTGAACGGATAGCCATCTCTTCTTTAACAATAGCATTTAAGTGTACATAATCTACAGTGTCTTTTAATTCATCAGTTTCTGCTGATTTACTTAAATTAGCCTCAATCTTTAAATCTACTCGATAGTCACTTCCAATTTTTTTTTCTTCAGTTAAACAACCATGATTGGTAAAACATCTTATATTTTCAAGTTCTATGTAGTGCATTTGTTTTTTGTACAAATTTAGTAAATCAACTTATAGGTAGTTTAATCTATCTTTATTGTTTTTTAGAATTTTATTAATTATGATTTTGAAATAAACTGCAACTACATATTAGAACACGAATACATAATTTCATTTATCAATTTAAATTATCGTAATAAAACGCCCTTTTCTGTCTGCATTTCGCCTTAGCTTAATGACCTTTTGAAAAGACAGGTTTTCTTTCTGTTTAATTACATAAAGAAAAAATTCATTAGTTTGATTTTATGGTTTTATTGGTATAATTACGGCTATGCTTCATTTTTCTAATTTGCTTATAGAAAAAAATATTTATTTTCTTTTACATTTACATCAAATAATAACCACCTTTAAACGTAATTAAGATGGTAAAAAATCATTAACCTGGCCGACTAAAAACTGAGTATTAATCTAATTCAAATCTATTCGTTAAATTACTTTTTAATAGGATTTTTATACAGTTGCATAAAAGCAAGAGTTAAAACCACGCTTGTTGCAAGTCCCATCAAGAGCACGATAAAGGCAAAGGTAGCCACGCCTACATCATAATGTTTTGCGAAGTCTGTCACTAACTCATTTAAAAAGTTTGGATTTATTTCTGTTGCGTAAATAGCCATAAAAATGGTGAACAAAATACTAGCTAAGAAACCTGTAATTAATCCAGTAGTAAATCCGTGAGTGTAGTTGTATTGATCACCCATTTCAATCCTTCTGTATCTAATAGCTTCATAGGTAGCAAAACCTGTGATTACACCATTAAATAAGCTAAACATAACATTTGTGTGTAAATTAAATAATGATAAGACTAAGAAATATGCAATTAATGAAGCGGTTAATGCAATTGCAAATCGAATAGGTAAAGTAAATGATTTCATTTTATGTTTTTATCCAAATTTAATGAAAGTATGAAATGTTTCGTTTAATATAATGTTAATAGATTATATTTTTACTAATTTTAAATACCTAAACTTCAGAAAAAAAAAGCCACAGTTAAATTTAACTGTGGCTTTCAATTATAGTTTGTATTTATATCAATTTAATCCTTTAAAACACTTCTAGAAATTACAATTTTTTGAATTTCAGAAGTACCTTCATAAATTTGAGTAATTTTTGCATCACGCATTAATCGTTCTACATGGTATTCTTTTACGTAGCCATTTCCTCCGTGAACTTGCACTGCTTCAGTAGTTACATTCATTGCAGTTCTAGATGCATGAAGCTTAGCCATGGCGCTTTCTAAATCATAATTCAAGCCGTTGTCCTTCATCCATGCAGCTTTCATAATTAAATGTCTTGCCGCTTCAATTTCAGTATGCATTTCGGCAATTTTAAAGGCATTTCTGTACCAAAAGTTTTTCTGGTTTTGGCGTATTCTTTAGCTAGTTCATAGGCTCCAGAAGCAATTCCTAAAGCTTGAGCAGCAATACCAATACGACCTCCAGAAAGTGTTTTCATGGCAAATTTAAAACCGAAGCCTTCTTCGCCTATCCTATTTTCTTTTGGAACTTTTACATCATTGAAATTAAGTGTATGCGTATCAGAACCACGGATTCCCATTTTATCTTCCTTTGGACCTACTTCAAAGCCGTCCCAAGACTTTTCCACAATAAATGCGTTAATTCCACGGTGTTTTTTCTCTTTGTCTGTATGCGCAATTACAAGGTAGAAATCTGCTGAATTTCCATTAGTAATCCAGTTTTTGGTTCCGTTTAATACATAATGGTCTCCTTTATCTATGGCGGTAGTTCTCTGCGAAGTTGCGTCACTACCAGCTTCAGGTTCACTTAAACAGAAAGCACCTATAGATTCACCAGTGGTTAATTTAGTTAAATATTTTTCTTTTTGTTCTTGCGATCCAAAGGTGTCTAGACCCCAGCATACTAAAGAATTGTTTACGGATACCACTACTGAAGCAGAGGCATCTACTTTAGACAACTCTTCCATGGCAAGCACATAAGAAATGGTATCCATTCCACCACCACCATACTCTGGAGAAGCCATCATGCCTAAAAAACCAAGTTCACCAAGTTTTTTTATTTGCTCTTTCGGAAACTCTTGCTTTGTGTCTCTTTCAATTACGCCAGGAAGTAATTCTGTTTTTGCAAAATCTCTAGCCGCTTGGCGTATCATTTCATGCTCTTCAGTAAGTTTAAAATCCATATCTAAAACGATTTCTTTAATAAGTTTTTAATGCCACAAATATACTTCAAATCGATTAATTATCAGTTTAGTTTGATTATTTTTACGAACTTTTCAATATATGTTGGCTTTGTTATCTTGTGAGTATGAATAATTCAAATGAGTTTTATGTAATTGGTCTTATGTCAGGCACTTCTTTAGATGGCCTTGACCTTTGTTATGTGTCTTTTAAGCATGAATCAAAATGGACTTATCAGATTATTTATACAATAACTCTTCCTTACTCCTCTGATTGGTTAAACAAGTTGAGCACAGCTCATTTGCAATCTAAGATTTATGTAGATCAGCTCAATTATGAGTATTCAATTTACTTAAATCAGCAAATACATAGCTTTATTCAAACTTATCATATTAAGAAATTAGATTTAATAGCCTCACACGGTCATACCATTTGGCATCAACCTGAACTAAATTTTACTAAGCAAATAGGTGACCACAAGTGCATAACTAACAATTTGGATATTCCGTTGATTGTAGATTTTAGAACACAAGATGTAGAATTAGGCGGTCAAGGTGCGCCACTTGTTCCTGTGGGTGATCATTACCTTTTTAGCGAATATGATGCTTGCTTAAACTTTGGAGGGTTTGCCAATGTTTCTATGTTTCATAACAAGCAACGCATAGCCTTTGATGTTTGTCCTTTCAATAAAGTAATTAATTTCTATGCCCAAAAATTAGGAAAAGTCTTCGATGATGGAGGGAAAATTGCATCAAATCACCAAGTTAATCAAGACTTGTTACAAAAGTTAAATGGAATAGAATTCTACCAAAAAAAGGGTCCTAAATCCTTAGGGGTGGAGTTTCTTGACCAAATAATATTTCCACTAATTGAAAATTATTCAATAACAGAACAAGAAAAAATAGCAACCTTCTCAAAGCATGTTGCTCAACAAGTGGCAAAATCAATACGAGATTATAATAAAGTTTTAGTTACAGGTGGAGGAGCTTATAACAAATACATTTTATCTGAAATCCTTCACCTTTCAAAGACCAATTTAATTCTTCCTAACAAAGACTTAATTGAATTTAAGGAGGCAATGGTGTTTGCTTTTTTGGGCCTGATGAAATATTTAGGAAAAAATAACGTTTTTAGAAGTGTTACAGGGGCACAAAAAAATCATTCTTCTGGAAAAAGAGTAGAATCTTGTTAAACCTTTTTGATTTTTTTGTGTCTTAATTAATACTTATAAGAAACATATGCAAAATCAAGAATTAAAAGTTTACCTGAGTTCGCTTATACAGACCATTGAGGATAAAAACAAGCTTGAACTTATCAAAGATTATGTAGAAAATCTTGCTTTACTAGAAGAGTTTAACGAAATTACTCCCACTGAAGATTTAAAATCTGAAATCAATTATTCCTTCAAACTCCAATAATTTTTACGAACAAAAAGTAGATTTTTATTGATTAATTAAAATTTTCATCAGATTTTAATTTTTGAACCCAAAAGCGTCTTAGTTTTTGAGTAATTTTTTCTAGGTTTTATTGAACAAAGTTTATGTTTTTAAGTTAATATTGGTCTTATTTTCTGATAAATATTTAGCTTTTTCCACTTCCTTAAACTGCAGTTTTTGTGTTGTGATATTCTTAATAAACGTTTTTCATTGGTTATATTTGTTCACGAAATTTTAGTTGAAAAATTTATATAGAATGAAAGAGTTATTAAAGAAATTTGAAAATAAAGAACCTGAAATTGTTTTTCACTGGAATGATGCTGAAACTGAAGCAGAAGGCTGGGTAGTCATCAACTCATTAAGAGGAGGTGCTGCAGGAGGTGGAACAAGAATGCGTAAAGGTTTAGATAAAAACGAAGTCCTTTCTCTGGCCAAAACCATGGAAGTGAAATTTACCGTTTCTGGACCGGCTATAGGTGGTGCAAAATCAGGTATTAATTTTGACCCAAAAGATCCCCGAAAAAAAGCAGTTTTAGAACGTTGGTATAAAGCCGTCTCTCCATTATTGAAAAGTTATTATGGAACAGGAGGCGACCTTAACGTTGATGAAATTCATGAAGTAATACCAATGACCGAGGATTGTGGTGTTTGGCATCCACAAGAAGGAGTTTTTTCAGGTCACTTTCAACCTACAGAAGCCGATAAAATTAATCGCATTGGTCAGTTGAGAAACGGTGTAATCAAAGTTTTAGAAAATACCGATTATACACCAGACCGTCTTAGAAAATACACTGTAGCAGATATGATTACTGGTTTTGGTGTAGCAGAATCAATCAAGCATTTTTATGACATATACAAAACAGGAGTTCAAGGTAAAAAAGCCATTATTCAAGGATGGGGTAATGTAGGTTCTGCAGCTGCATTTTACTTGGCTCAAATGGGAGTTAAAATCGTTGGGATTATTGATATTACCGGTGGTTTAATTAAAGAAGAAGGCTTTTCTTTTGAAGAAATTAGAGAGCTCTATTTAAATAAAAATGGGAATAACCTTCATGCTGAAAATTTGATTCCGTTTGAAGAAGTTAACCAAAAAATTTGGGAAGTAGGTGCTGAAATTTTCGCACCTTGTGCAGCTTCACGATTAATTACCCAACAGCAAGTTGACCAAATGATTGACAATGGCTTACAGGTGATTGCTTCTGGTGCTAATGTTCCTTTTGCAGATAAAGAGATTTTCTTTGGACCAATTATGGAATATGCTGATGAACGTGTAAGTGTAATTCCAGATTTTATTGCTAACTGTGGTATGGCAAGAGTTTTTGCTTATTTCATGGAAAGAAAAGTACAAATGACCGATGAAGCTATTTTTAACGATACTTCTATCACCATAAAAAATGCTATTCAAAATACCTTTGATAGTAATAATTCTGACAAGAATATAAGCGCTACTGCTTTTGAAATTTCATTAAAACAACTTTTATAAATTAACTTATGATACCACTTCTTATAGTTGTTTTTGTTCTTGGCTATTTAGCCATTACTTTAGAACATCCGCTAAAATTAGATAAAGCAGTTCCTGCCTTACTTATGGGAACTTTAATGTGGGCTATTTTAGCTTTGGGTTTTAACCAAGGTTGGTTGTCTATTGTAGATCATTATGGCGAATTATTCAATGTAAATTCTGGTAATGAAGATGAGCAATTGTACGGTTTCAAACGGAACTTGATTTATCATTTTAGTGCTGCAGGTGAAATTTTGTTTTTCTTAATTGGAGCAATGACCATTGTAGAAATCATTGATTTGCATCGTGGTTTTTCCATTATTAAGGACGCTATTACCATGAAAAACAAAAAACGCTTACTATGGGCATTGGGTATCTTAGCTTTTATTTTGTCTGCTATTATAGACAACTTAACAGCAACTATTATCCTTATTACCTTGCTAAAGAAAATCATGGTCAAGAGAAATTATAGGTTATGGTTTGCCGGTATGATTATTATTGCTGCCAATGCTGGTGGAGCTTGGTCACCAATTGGTGATGTTACTACTACCATGCTTTGGATTGGTGGAAAAGTAACTGCCGTAGGTCTTTCTGAATACCTTATCTTACCCTCTTTAGTGTGTTTTGTAATTCCTTTCTTAATTGCTGGAAGAATGAAAGCTTTTAGAGGAAAAGCTATACGTAAAGAATTGATTGCAGACACAGAAGCACAGAAACTTTTAAGTAGTAAAACTATGCTCTGGACGGGCTTAGGCGCTATTGCATTTGTGCCAATTTTTAAGGGTATTACAGGTTTGCCACCTTACTTAGGTATGATGTTTAGCCTTGGGGTGGTTTGGTTGGTTTCAGAATACATTAAGCCAGAAAAAAACATGCCTAGAGCAGAAAAACACCGTTATTCAACACACAAAGCACTTTCGCGCATTGAGTTTTCTAGTATTCTATTTTTCTTAGGTATTCTTTTAGCTGTGGGAGCGCTAGAAAGTCTGGTTTATGGCTCAATTAACGGAGAAGAAGTAGGAACTTTAAGATATGCTGCAGAATCACTTTCTAACGCCATTCCTAATATGGACGTGGTTGTGATTTTATTAGGTGCTTTGTCTTCATTAATTGATAATGTACCCATGGTGGCCGCAACCATGGGAATGTACACCTACCCAATAGATCATCCTATTTGGCACTTTATAGCTTACTCGGCAGGAACTGGTGGTAGTTTGTTAATTATTGGTTCTGCTGCAGGTGTGGCCGCAATGGGAATGGAAAAAATTGATTTTATTTGGTACTTAAAGAAAATTGCATGGCTAGCTTTGGTTGGATTTCTATCTGGAGCCGCTGTTTTTATATTTATTGAAAAGTTTTTTTACTCGTAAACATAAATGAGTATCTTTTTAAAAAAAGCCTTTGTCCTTAGATGAAGGCTTTTTTTATGAAGATGAATTTCAGTTATTTGTCATTTGAAATACATAACTTGTTTTATTCGTATGTTATTGCTATTTAATACCAATTTGGCTATTAAATGTCGTTAAGAGAGCGAAATTGCTTTTTTCATATATAACGCTGTGA
>SL_7KL_010_BRINEDRAFT_10000364_pt1 | contig 21389 bp, 18 predicted proteins | sample SodLak_010_BRINE_FD_10663 | JGI IMG/M metagenome (IMG submission 10663)
CGTGATCGTCGTGCCCGTGGCCCTCGTCTTCATGTCCGTGACCGTGCTCGTCGTGCCCATGGCCTTCGTCATCATGGCTGTGGCCGTGCTCATCGTGCCCGTGGCCCTCGTCTTCATGTCCGTGACCGTGCTCGTCGTGCCCGTGGCCCTCGTCTTCATGTCCGTGACCGTGCTCGTCGTGCCCGTGGCCTTCGTCATCATGGCTGTGGCCGTGATCGTCGTGCCCGTGGTCGTCATGGTCATCGCTATGATCGTGATCGTCATGCCCATGGCCGTGATCATGACCATGCGCGAAATCTTGCAGGTGCAGACCTTCGGCGTTGATAAGGGTCACAACTTCGCCCTGCGCCTCGATCCCGGACAAGGCGCGGGCCATCCAGGGGGTCAGCTCTTCGCCGATCCAGAAAATCAGATCAGCTTCGGAAAGTGCGCGTGCCTGAGATGGGCGAAGCTGGAATGAATGGGGGTCGCCACCGCGGTCCAGCAGCAGGTCGGCCTGACCCACATCGCCCATCACCATCGAAACAAGCGAATGGGTGACCGATAAATCTGTTACGACCTTTACATCCTGAGCGGCGATTGGTGTGGCCATCATGGCGCAAGCAAGCGCGAGTGAGTAGCGCATCCTATCCTCCTTGTGTTATAAAGTTTCACGACCTATCTAACGTTATATCATAACAGTCAAGGCGGCAATAATGACAGAGCATGCGGGGCAGGGTGGATTTTGCTGTGCCAGCCATAGTGGCACAGCGAACGCACAGGAGATTCTTGATCTGGCCGAAGCCCGCGCCAAGGACCGCAAGGTTCGTCTAACACCTGTCCGACGGCGGACACTGGAAATCCTGCTTCAGGCGCATGGTGCTTTGGGGGCGTATGACGTGCTGGAACAGCTTGCTGCCGAAGGGTTCGGCACCCAGCCCCCGGTTGCCTACCGCGCGCTTAATTTTCTGGTCGAGAATGGCATGGCGCATCGAATCAGGCGGCTGAACGCCTTTACCGCCTGCGCCCACCCCAGCGAAGACCATCGCGCGGCCTTTTTGATTTGCTCTGGCTGTGACAGCGTGACCGAGGCGCAGGCTGGCGGGGTCAATGCCGCGTTGAGTGCTGCGGCGGATGCCGCAGGCTTTGCGCTTGATCGCGCCACGATTGAAGCGGTCGGGTTGTGCCGCGCCTGTCAGGGGGCGCACGCGTGAGTCTGATTTCAGCGGCAGGTTTGAGCGTCCATTATGGCGGGCGCAAGGTGTTATTTGACATCGACTTCCAGATGGAGCGGGGTGAGATTGTTACCATTGTCGGCCCGAACGGGTCAGGCAAGACCACATTTTTGCGTGCACTTCTGGGGGTCGTGCCCCCGTCGAGGGGGCGGATCACGCGCGCCAAGGGGGTCAGCGTCGGCTATGTGCCGCAGCGGTTGCATATCGACCCCGGCCTGCCCTTGCCGGTTTCACGTTTTCTGTCGCTGCCAAAGCGGCGTAGCGCGTCCGAGATTGCACAGGTGCTCGACCGTGTAGGCGTGCCCGATGTGGCTGCCCAGAATATGGCAACATTGTCGGGCGGGCAGTTCCAGCGGGTGCTGCTGGCCCGCGCCCTGCTGGTCAAACCCGATATCCTGATGCTGGATGAGCCGACAGCCGGGCTGGACCAGCCCGGCGTTGCCAGCTTCTACCGGCTGATCGAGGAAGTCCGCCGCGAGATTGGCTGCGCTGTGCTGTCGGTCAGTCATGATCTGCATGTGGTGATGGCGGCTTCGGATCGGGTGGTTTGTATCAACGGGCATGTCTGTTGCGAAGGTGCGCCGCATGTGGTGCGCGCGGCCCCGGAATACCGCGCGTTGTTTGGTTTGGGCACGGGCGGGGCGCTGGCGCTGTATCAGCACAGCCACGACCACGAGCATGATCACGACCATGACCACACTCATGAACAAAAGGATCACGCCCATCATGCTGGATGATTTTATGCTGCGCGCAACGCTTGCAGGGCTGGCAGTGGCGCTGGCGACAGGGCCGTTGGGGTGCTTTGTGGTCTGGCGGCGCATGGCCTACTTTGGCGATGCAACAGCCCATGCCGCGATTCTGGGCGTCGCGCTGGCGCTGGGATTTCAGATCAGCATTTTCATTGGCACGATGGTGGTTGCATTGGTCATGGCGATGATCGTTTCCGTGCTGGCGGGGCGCGGCTGGGCAATGGATACGACGCTGGGTGTGCTTGCGCATTCGGCGCTGGCCTTTGGTCTGGTTGCGGTGTCGTTTCTGCCTGCGGTGCGGGTTGATCTGTCGGCCTATCTGTTTGGCGATATTCTGGCGGTGTCGCGGTTTGACCTTGCGGTGATTGCGACGGGGTCGCTGCTCGTATTGGGGTTGATCCTGTGGCGGTGGGCAGCCCTTCTGACAGCGACATTGAATGAGGATCTGGCCCATGCGTCAGGCATCAATCCGGGACATGAGCGCTTGGTTCTGACGATTGCACTGGCCATCGTGGTGGCGGTGGCGCTGAAAATCGTGGGCGCGCTTCTGATCGCGGCCTTGCTGATTATTCCGGCGGCGGCGGCGCGCAATTTCGCGCGCTCGCCGGAAAGCATGGCGTTAGGGGCGGTTGTGATTGGCGGCGTGTCGGTCTGGGGGGGGCTGCAATTGTCGCTGACGCATGACACGCCCTCTGGCCCTTCTATCGTGGTTTTCGCGGCAATGATCTTTTTGGTGACAACGATTGCAGGGTCGGTGCTTCAGAAACGGTTGGGGCGGTAGGGCGCAATATCCAACTCTGGCGTGCGTCCAGCGACCAGATCCGCTACGATCTGAGCTGTAACGGGCGCAAGGGTCAGGCCCAAATGCCCATGTCCATAGGCATGGATCACATCCGCCCCCGCGCGAGAGGGACCGATCACAGGGCGCGAATCCGGCAGGGACGGGCGAAAGCCCATCCAGCGGTGATCAGGTTCGGGCAGATCGGGCAGAATGGCGCGCGCGCCGCGTTCCATAACTGCCCAGCGATGCGGCGAAGGGGGCGCTTTCAGCCCCCCCAACTCGACCGTGCCAGCCACACGCAGCCGCCCCGCCATGGGAGAGAAATAGAAACCCCGCGACACTGGCGTCATCTGTCGGATCAGGCGCGGTGTCACGCAGTCATATTCCAGATGATACCCGCGTTCTGTGTCCAACGGCACGCGGTCGCCTGCCATCGCCGCAAGGGGTTTAGACCACGCGCCGGCAGCGAGAACCACCTTGCGTGCCGACAGCGTCGGCCCGTTCCCGCTCAGATGCACACGCCCCCCCCTTCGCGCGTCAGAGCTGTGACTTGCCCTTCAATCCGGTGCACACCTGCCGCGTCAATGCTGGCGTGCAAGGCGCGCAGCACGGCGGCGGGGTCNTCCAAAGTGACCGTGCGCGGAAAGAACGCCGCACCCACGCCCACATGGGCAGGCAATCCCGGCTGCAACTGGCCCAACTCGTCGCGGCTGATCGGCTCTACCTCGACGCCATGCGCGCGATAGGTGCTGAAATCCGCGGCGCGGCGCTCTGCTTCGGTTTCAAACAGATACAGCGAACCGAGGGGTTTAAGCCATGGCGTGCCCCCGATCTGCGCGGCCATGCTGCGCCACCCGGCCGCACTGAGGGCCAGAAGGGCGGCAATCGCGCGGGCATTGGCCTCTGCGCGGCGGGGCAGGCATTCGCGCGCGAAACGCGCAAGCCACGGCGCAAGGCTGAGTGCGGCGGCAGGGCGAATGGCCAGCGGGCTGTCGCGGTTGAACAGAAGTGAGGGCAGGTTGCGCAGTACATCGGGCGTGCCGACGGGCATAACGGCGTAATCGGCAATCACACCTGCATTCCCGTAGGAGGCACCACTCTCGTCATCCTTTGGCGCAATCAGCGTGACCTCATGGCCCTGCTCGGCCAAGCGCAATGCGCAGGACAGGCCGACAACGCCGCCGCCGATAACTGCGATTTCCGTCTGCTGTGCCATGCGCGGCCTTTCAGATGATCTGTCGCAGGTGTCCTGCAAAAGTCCCGCTTGTGCAAGCGGCAAGCGCGGTGGCTGGCCGTACGATCAGGCCGCGCGTTCGGCGGTGAACTGCAATCGTGCCAGCCTTGCATACAGCCCGCCCTGTGCCACCAGTTCTTCATGCGTGCCTGTGGCAACAATACGCCCCTCATCAAACACCACGATGCGATCTGCCTGTTTGACGGTTGCCAGACGGTGCGCGATTGCAATGGTCGTACGGCCCTTGGACAGGTGATCGACCGCGCGCTGCACGGCGGCTTCGGATTCGGCGTCCAGTGCGCTGGTTGCTTCGTCCAGCAGCAGGATCGGCGCATCGCGCAGGATGGCGCGTGCAATGGCCACGCGCTGTTTCTGCCCGCCCGACAGCATGACACCGCGCTCGCCCAATTCGGTGTTATACCCATCTGGCAGACGGTCGAGGAACGTATCGGCATGTGCAGCGCGTGCCGCGGCCAACACTTCGCTGTCAGACGCGCCGGGGCGACCAAAGCGGATGTTGTCCATGGCCGATGTGGCAAAGATTACCGGGTCTTGGGGAACAAGTGCAATCGCGCGCCGGAAATCGCTGCGCTCCATATCGCGCAGGTCCATGCCATCAATGCGGATATGCCCGGATTTTGGATCATAATAGCGCATCAGCAATTGCAGGATGGTCGTCTTGCCCGCACCAGAGGGGCCGACTAGGGCCACAGTCTCGCCCGGTGAAACCATCAGGCTGACATTCTCCAGCGCCTGTTGGCCGGGGCGGGTGGGGTATTGAAAGCTGACCGCGTCAAATTGCACCGCGCCGCGAGTGGGCTTAGGCAGGGGCATTGGGGAGGCGGGGTCTTGCACGGCGTCTTCGGCAGACAGCAACTCGATCAACCGTTCAGTCGCGCCAGCGGCGCGTTGCAATTCCGACCAGATTTCAGACAACGCCCCGACCGACCCCGCGACGATGACTGCATAGATGACGAATTGCGCCAATTCGCCCGGTGACATGACGCCCGCCGCCACATCGCGCGCGCCGACCCACAAGGTGCCCAGAATGCCGGTGAACACCAGCGAAATGACAATCACAGTCAGCAGCGCGCGGGTGAAGATACGCCGCCGCGCCACATCGAAACTGGTTTCTGTCACACGGTCAAAGGCCGCGCGGGATGCGGCCTCGTGTGTGTTGGCCTGCACGGTCTGAACAGCACTCAGCGCTTCCGAGGCATTGCCGGAACTGGCCGCGATCCAGTCCTGATTCTCGCGCGAGAGTTTTCGCAGCTTGCGTCCCATGACCACAATCGGCACGATGATGACCGGCACCATCAGCAACACAAAGCCCATCAGCTTGGCCGAAGTCAGCCCCAGCAGGATCAACCCGCCCATCAACATCAGCGCATTGCGCAACGCGATAGAAACAGACGAGCCGATGACCGACTGAATAAGCGTGGTGTCGGTTGTCAGGCGCGACAGCACTTCGCCGGTCATGATGCGTTCATAAAATGCAGGGCTGCGGTCGATGACGCGCGCGAAAAGGGCCTTGCGAATATCGGCAACGATACGCTCGCCCAAGCGTGTCACGAAATAATAGCGCAGCCCGGTTCCAAGTGCCAACAGTCCCGCCAGCCCGAATGCACCAGCAAAGTACTGGTTCAGCAGCGCCATTTCGCGGGCTTCAAACCCGTCAACAACACGGCGAACGGCCAAGGGCAGCGCAAGCGTGATGGCTGCGGTCGCCACAAGGGCAAGGATCGCTATCGCCAGCAAGCCGGTATAGGGGCGAATGAACGGCCATAACCCCCGCAGCGCGCCCATATTTCTGGATTTCGCGCGGTCTTGCTGCGCTGCGTCAGTGTCTGTCATGCGCCCTTGCTCTTGCTAAGTTCGATACGGTTTAGGTCAGCCAGCGCAAGGGGGCAACCCCCAGCTTGGGCAAGCATGTGCGCAATCAGGGGGCCGTAATCGTTATGGTGGTGCAAAACCGGACATGGTGTCGCATGAAGCGACCTGTGCCGTGTGTGGCAGGGCCAAATCCTAAAGTCTGCTGACCAACAGACCCGCGTGGCGTTCTGCGCCCTTCCGATCCACGGCAAGGCGCATGAAGGGCCGCGCCCGGTGTGGGTGCGACCCTTTTCATATGACAGCACTCAGGCCGCTTTCTCCATCCGCAGAAAGGTGAAAACACCCAGACTTGTCAGCGGCGTATCTTCCACAAGTTGCAGGTCATGCACGCCCAACACCCGGTCTTTGGGGAAGTTTGAATGCCAGCCCATCCAGTCGGCGAAGGGCGCGAATTTGCGCTCCAGCCAGGCAAGCCAGCCTTCTTCGCGGGCGAAATGGTTAACCAGCAGAATTTGCCCGCCGGGTTTGCACACACGTGCCATTTCGGCCATGACTTGTTCGGGGTCTGGCACAACCGAGATCAGATGCATGGCCACGACCGTGTCAAAGCTTGCATCAGGAAAATCCAGATTGCGCGCGTCCATCTGCCGCAGATCGCGCACATGGTCCAGCTTTTCCTCGCTGACCTTGGTGCGGGCGCGGGTCAGCATATCTTCTGAAAAATCAATTCCGGTCACGTCGAGCGAGGCGTTGTAATAGGGCAGCGCCAGACCAGTTCCGACGCCGACTTCCAATACGCGGCCCCCAATGGTGTTGGCGACCTGAGTGGCATGGCGGCGGCCTGTATTGGTGATCCGGCCAAAGGTTAAATCGTAAATCGGTGCCCAGCGGCGATAGCTTGACGTGATAGCTTCTGGTTTCAAGTTCAGCCCTCCCTTACCGGCTGCTGCCAGATGTGGGCTAGTCCCGCCTCAGGGTCAACCTGTTGGCTGAGCGGATCGGGGCAAACTTTCCGTTATGTGCGTTTTACAGGCACCTACATCGAAAAGCTAATGCCGCAACCGCAACTTGACGACGCGTTCGGATTGTCGATGACAAAACGCGAGCCGATGAGTTCTTCGGTGAAATCAACCACAGCGTTTTCAAGAAAGGGCAGAGAGACAGGGTCGATCAATACCTTATGGCCATTCTTCTCAAGCACAAGGTCATCGGCTGACGGTTCGTCAAACCGGATGTCGTATTGAAAGCCAGAGCATCCGCCACCATCAACGGCCACGCGCAAGGCCTTGACCTCGCCGGTATCTTCAGCGATTTCAGCAAGGCGAGCAAAGGCGCGGTCGCTTACGCGTGGGGGCAAAGTTAGGGACATGCGGTTCCAGTGTCTATTTCCGATTACTTTGCTCTGATATAAGCAAGCCGACAGTGTTCGGCAAGATGGCTGGAGAGGAAATGCTCAAACCCTACGCAACGCGGCCCGAAGATTCGCGCGGGCGGCTGCACACGGAAGCGATGAGCACCTTTCGCTCGCCATTTCAGCGTGACCGCGACCGCATTATCCATTCCAGCGCCTTTCGGCGGCTCAAGCACAAGACGCAGGTGTTTATCGAGCATGAGGGCGATTACTACCGCACGCGGCTAACGCATTCAATCGAGGTGGCGCAGGTGGCGCGGACTTTGGCGGGGGCGTTGGGGTTGAACACCGATCTGGCCGAGGCGATTGCGCTGGCACATGATCTGGGCCATCCGCCCTTTGGCCACACCGGTGAAGATGCGCTGTGTGATCTGATGGCCCCTTATGGCGGGTTCGACCATAACGCGCAGGCGTTGCGGATCGTCACCCTGCTGGAATGCCATTATGCCGATTTCGACGGGCTGAACCTGACATGGGAAACGCTGGAAGGCATCGCAAAGCATAACGGACCCGTTGCGCGGGCAGATGGCACCCCCCTGAAAGGCGATGTGCTGCCCTATGCGCTGGTCGAATGTAACGCAGCCTTTGATCTGGAGTTGCATGGCTATGCCAGCGCAGAGGCGCAGGTTGCCGCGATTGCCGATGACATTGCCTATAATCACCACGATCTGCATGACGGGCTGCGCTCTGGCCTGTTCACCGAGGCTGATCTGATGGAATTGCCGATCACCGGCCCGGCCTTTGCCGAAGTGGACAGGCTCTATCCCGGCCTTGATGTGATGCGGCGCAGGCACGAGGCGCTGCGCCGTGTGTTCGGGGTTATGGTCGAGGATGTATTGCTTGTGGCCGAGACACGGCTTGGACCCGCAAACCTGAGCCATGCACAAGATGTGCGCGACCTGAACCTGACCATCATCCGGTTTTCAGACCGTCTGTTCCGGGAATTGAAGGTGATCCGTCACTTCCTGTTCAACCGCATGTACCGCGCCCCGTCTGTGGTCGAGATGCGCGCGCAGGTCACAACGATGGTGCGGGAATTGTTCCCCCTGTTCATGGACCGCCCCGATCTGCTGCCCGCCGAATGGCGGCGCGATATGGATGCAGCATATGGGCAAACCGAATTGGCGCGGATTGTCGCAGATTATGTCTCTGGCATGACCGACCGGTTTGCGATTCAGGAACACGCGCGCCTGATCCGTGGCGAGAAGCCCGTGGGCGAGCGTTACTTGTAAGGGGGCGTCATGGCAGGGCGCTCAGATGCAACACTGGGCGACTTTGCCAAGCTGGCCGCCGGACCGGGTATCTCGGAAAAGGCTCTTCCGGGTCTCGGTCGGTGTCGAGGATATCGGTCTGCTGTGTTCAGGGTTCGAGGCCGCCATTGCCGCGCGCCAAACCGAAGATCCGACGTGATACGCCTTTATTCCACTTGACACAAAGGCCATGACTGGCGGACTTTGGACGGGCTGGTGCAGCCCGTCTTGTCTGTGCCACCAAAATAACGGGAGGTGGGTTTCATGCTTGTCAGTCAGATTATTCGTAACAAACCGCAACAGGGCGTAATAACGGTAAGCCCCGGATCGTCATTGGGCGATGCCGCCAAGTTGCTGTCGCAAAAGCGAATCGGTGCTGTTGTGGTGTCACAGGATGGCGAAATGGTCGCTGGCATATTGTCCGAACGTGACATCGTACGCGAGTTGGGCAAGCGTGGCGCGGAATGCCTGTCCGACAAGGTCGATGATGTGATGACGCGCAGCGTTTTTGGCTGTAGCCCCGAAGACAGCACCGATCTGGTTTTGCAGACAATGACACAGAAACGCTTTCGCCACTTGCCCGTGATGGAGGGGGAGAAGATGATCGCGCTTGTCTCGATCGGGGATGTAGTGGCGGCGAAGATGTCAGAGTTGCAACTGGAAAAAGACGCGCTGACCGGCATGATCATGGGCTATTGATCGCCGCTTTTTACAGCCTAAGGCTTGCATATCCCAGCGCAATATTGTTGCGTTCCCCCAGAGGGCAGACATGAGGGGGACGCCGATGCGCATCGGACTTTATCCGGGGACTTTCGACCCGCTGACACTGGGGCATCGCGATATCATCACGCGCGCGGCGCAGCTTGTGGACAGGCTGGTGATCGGCGTCGCGATCAATCGCGACAAGGGCCCGCTGTTCACGCTGGAAGAGCGGGTGGCGATGATTGAGGCAGAGGTGATGGACCTGCGCGAACGCACAGGCGTCGATATTGTGGCCCATCCATTCGAGAATCTGTTGATTGATTGCGCGCGCGATGTGGGCGCGTCGATCATCATTCGGGGGCTGCGGGCGGTGACGGATTTTGAATATGAATTTCAGATGGTGGGGATGAACCGCGCCATGGATGACAGTATCGAGACAGTGTTCCTGATGGCCGAAGCGCGGCATCAGGCGATTGCCTCGAAACTGGTCAAGGAAATTGCGCGGCTGGGCGGGGACGTGTCGAAATTCGTCTCGCCCCCGATCCGAGAGGCACTGCTTGCCAAATACGACTAAGGGTCAGGTGCCGTAAACGGCCTCTGCGGCAATTTTGGCGGCGTCAGGCTGGTAAATGTCAAGATCAATGGCCACTGCCAGTGGCATGGCTTGCAGCTCTGCCTTGGTGCGCGCATATGCGGCGCGCTGCTTGAGACGGTTTTGCACTTTGGTCATAAGCGAGGTCATGGTCGGCTCCTTTCAGGGGCTGTTTGTCCCTTCAAAGATGCGCCATGCCGCAGCGCAGCACAACCGCCGGAGTTGCAGGGCCGCGTTGCACTGAATGCAAGTGTGAGCGGTAACAATTCCTACGCCCGGCGCGTGCGATGACGGATTAGCACCGTGGCGCACAGAAATGAAAAAGCCGCACCAGCAGGTGCGGCTTTCTGAAAGCATAGGCGTTTGTTCTTACTTGGCCTGCGCCATCGCGGCTGCCGTATCCAGCATCCGGTTGGAAAAGCCCCATTCATTGTCGTACCATGACAGAATGCGCACCATGCGCCCTTCCAGCACCTTGGTCTGGTCCAGATGGAAAATCGACGAGCGCGGGTCATGGTTGAAATCCATCGACACATTGGGCTGGTCGGTCACGCCCAGAACCCCTCTCAGGGGGCCTGACGCGGCCGCAGCGATCATGGCTGTGTTGATCTCGTCCGCAGTGACATCGCGCGCGGCCTCGAATGTCAGGTCCACGACCGAGACATTGGGGGTCGGCACACGGATGGCGACACCGTCCAGTTTTCCCGCCAGTTCTGGCAACACCAACCCCACAGCCTTGGCGGCACCGGTGCTGGTGGGGATCAGGCTCATGGCTGCCGCGCGGGCGCGGTACATGTCCTTGTGCATCGTATCCAGCGTGGGTTGATCGCCGGTATAGCTGTGAATGGTCGTCATGAAGCCGCGCGAAATACCAACGGCGTCATTTAGCACTTTCACCACCGGGGCCAGACAGTTGGTTGTGCATGACCCGTTCGAGACGATCCTGTCGTCGGCGGTCAGACTGTCGTGGTTCACGCCGTAAACGATGGTCTTGTCCGCGCCCTTGGACGGGGCCGAGACCAGCACCTTGCCCGCGCGGCCCAGATGCAGCTTGGCCTTGTCGGCATCGGTGAAAATGCCGGTGCATTCCAACACGATGTCGATATCGTCCCAAGGCAGTTCGGCAGGGTCGCGGGCGGAGGTTACCTTGATGGGACCGCGCCCGACATTGATCGTGTCGCCATCCACTGTCACCTCAGTCGGGAACCTGCCATGGACCGAGTCAAAACGCAGCAGATGCGCATTGCTCTCGACCGGGCCGAGGTCGTTGATGGCAACGATCTCCAGATCATCGCGCTGTTGTTCCACCAGCGCGCGAAGCACAAGCCGCCCGATCCGGCCAAACCCGTTGATTGCAAGACGTGTGGTCATTGGTTTCTCCTCACGAAAATATGTGTTTGCGCTAACACAATATGGCGAGTGATTTCAAGTGCGATGCGCACGGGCGCGGTTTAAGTTCAGCAGATTGTGCAGCCTTGGGCGCGATTTGGGGTGTGGGGCTGATAACCTGCCGCCATGAGCCGGAAGATACCGCCCGCCACGTCAATCACCGGAACGTCCAGTTCCGGGGCGATCAGTTGCGCCGCGCGCGCTGTCCGATTGCCCGTGCGGCAGATAAGAGCAACCGGTTGTCCCGGCTTCAGATGCGGTTGCAGCGCTTTCATGAAGCTTGCCGGATCATTGAATGTCAGCAAAAGCGCATTTGGCAAGACACCGGTTTCAACCCATTCCTGTGGCTGGCGAATATCAACCAGCAAGACCGGAACATCCTCTAGTTGTTGTGCCGAAGGCTCTGCCGTATAGACCTGTTGCGCTGTCGCGGGTGCGATGAACATAAAAGCGGCGAGCAGAGACAGGGCAATACGTTTCATGAATAGACCTCTTTGATTTAATGAATGTGTAACGTGCTTTTCGTGCAAGCAACAGGTGACAAAACATCACAATGAAAAGACCCGCCAGCGGGCTGACGGGTCTTTTTATTTTGCGCAAGTCTGTGGGGCAGGGTCAGTGGATCAGGCGGCCCATCGCAGCGGCCACATCGGCCATGCGGCACGAAAACCCCCATTCGTTGTCATACCATGCGAGCACACGCACCATGCGACGCCCGACAACCTTGGTCTGGTCCGGTGCGAAAATCGAGGAATAGGGTGTGTGATTAAAATCAATCGAGACTTTGGGCTCCGGGTCATAGGACAAAACGGCCCCCATTGCCCCGGCGGCTGCCTCACGCACGATCTCGTTCACATCGGCCACGGTCACATCGCGGCCTGCCTGAAAGGTAAGATCCACAGCGCTGACATTGGGCGTTGGCACCCGCAGGGCTGTTCCATCCAGCTTGCCTGCCAATTCTGGCAGAACCTCGCCAAGCGCTTTTGCTGCCCCGGTCGAGGTGGGGATCATCGCCATCGCGGCGGCGCGGGCACGGTAAAGATCCGTGTGGCGGCGATCCAGCGTCGGTTGGTCGCCGGTATAGCTNTGAACTGTTGTCATGATGCCCGATTCAATNCCGATTGCATCGTTCAGAACCTTGGCCAGCGGGGCCAGACAGTTTGTCGTGCAAGAGCCGTTTGAAACAACAAGATGCTCGGGCCGCAGCAAACGATGGTTCACGCCGTAAACAATCGTGGCATCTGCGTTCTTGGCGGGTGCTGATACCAGCACGCGGCTGGCCCCGCGTGTCAGGTGCACGGCTGCCTTGTCGCGATCATTGAACTTGCCGGTGCATTCCAGCACGACATCTATGCCATCCCAGTCCAGTTCTTCCGGCTCATAGGTCGACATGACTTTGATCGGCCCGCGACCCAGATCAAGCGTGTCGCCGTCAACGCGAATGGTGCCGGGAAACCGTCCATGCACTGAGTCGTATTTCAACAGATGGGCATTTGTCTCAATCGGGCCAGTGGCGTTGATCCTCACAACCTCGACATCGTTGCGTGCACTCTCGGCGATATGGGCCAAGGTGCACCGTCCGATGCGTCCAAACCCGTTGATCCCAATGGTGATGGTCATGACTGTAACTCCGCGCTGTGCCGTTGGGTCGGGTATAGCCAGCACAAGGCGTCTAAAAAAGGGCGAAAGCCGACACGAATAATGTCGTTAGCGCAATCTTCGGATGATAGCGCCACCGTTTGTGACTGGTTTGGCCCCGTCTTCGGGTTTTGGCGGCTTGCGCTACTGCGCGCTGCGTTGCATGTAGGGGCGGAGCAGACAGCAGCGGAGCGCAGGCATAGTGGCTTTTCTGGAAAACATATTCAGCCTGATCGACATGCGATCCTTCTCGTCGGTCTGGTTCTGGATAGTTGTGGCGCTGTTTTGGTCAGCCGCCAGCCAGTTTGTGCTGGGCGCTTCTTTTGATCTGATCACGCGTGCACGGCGCGACGGGTTGCAGAATATGGAAGATCTGCAAACTCTTGTCGAAATACATGTCCGGCGCAAATTGTCCCTGATGCGGCGGGCAGGGCATTGGATTGTTGGTTTTGCGGCGGCGGTTCTGACCTTGGTGCTGATGCTGGCCTTTGCGTATCGGCTGGAATTTGCACAGGCCGTGTTTCTGCTGATCTTCCCGCTGACCTTGGTGCGGTTGCTGGAATTGCGCCTGTCCTTTCGGATCGAGCGCGAGTCGATGCAGGGTTTGCAATTATGTCGCGCGCTGCTGCGGCATCGCTTCTGGGTGCAGTGCCTTGGGGTTGTTACTATTTTTGCCACAGCAGTCTGGGGCATGCTGCATGTGCTGTCGCGCTCTGCGTTGAGTATGTAAGCGCGGCATCTGCGGAAAAAGGACTTCATCATCATGACAGTGGCGACTGAGAAGGTCATTCTGGGCGGCGCGCCCGAAGGCTATGACGCGCAACTGCTTGCGCGCGAGCTTGAGCGGGCATCCAGCAGCGTGATCCATGTCGCGCGTGATGACAAACGCGCCGAGGCAATGGCACAAGCCTTGGCATTCTGCGCGCCGAATATCAGCGTGCTGCGCTTTCCTGCGTGGGATTGTCTGGCGTATGACCGCGTCTCGCCCAATCCGGAAATTGCGTCAAACCGGATGGCGACGCTGGCGGCACTGGCGCAGGGGGTGCCGGGTCCGTTTGTCTTGCTGACCACCCTCTCGGCTGCACAACAACGCGTTCCTGCGCGCGACGTTGTTGCACGCGCGTCCTTTCGCGCCGAGGTCGGGCGGCGTATTGATGAAGCGGCGCTGCGCAACTGGCTGGTGCGCATGGGCTTTTCGCAATCGCCTACGGTTACTGAACCGGGCGATTTTGCCATTCGGGGTGGTATTTTCGACATCTATCCACCTGGCGAAAGCGGGCCTGTGCGGCTGGACCTGTTCGGCGATGTGCTGGACGGCGCGCGCCGGTTTGATCCCGCCACCCAGCGCAGCCTTGAAAAGCTGCAAGTGGTTGAGTTTGCGCCTGTCTCTGAGATTATTCTGGACGATGCTGCGATCACGCGGTTTCGGCAGAATTACCGAATCGAATTTGGCACCGCCGGAAGCGATGACCCGCTCTATGAAGCGGTCAGCGCAGGGCGCAAGCATCAGGGCATGGAGCATTGGCTGCCCTTCTTCCATGACCGGATGGAGACGATCTTTGCCTATCTGCCCGGTGCGGCGGTTATGCTCGATGACCAGTTGGAAGCGGCGCGCGCGTCTCGGTGGGAAGGGATTGCCGATCAGTATGATGCGCGGCGCGAGGCGATGAGCGCCAAGGGGCGGCTGGACACAGTCTATAAACCTTGTCCGCCAGGGTTGCTGTATCTGGATGACACCGGCTGGCAACGCGCACTGGCGGGGCGCCGCGTGATTCAGTTGAACCCGATGAAGACCGCGCCGGGGCCGGGTGTGCTGGATGCAGGCGGGCGCGCGGGACGCAGCTTCGCCCCCGAACGGCTCGCTGGTGAGAATGTGTTTGACGCCTTGGCCACGCATCTGGCCACGCGGCGCAAACTATCGCAGGTGGTGATTGCCAGCCATTCCGAGGGCGCGCGCGACCGGCTGTCGGGTCTACTGGAAGATCATGGGGCCAGTGGCGCGCAGATGATCGGATCGGCGCGCGACATGAAAGACGGGCAGGGCGCGCTGTACCTTGCGATCTGGCCGCTGGACGCGGGCTTTGAAGCACCCGGTCTGACGGTTATTTCGGAACAGGATGTGCTGGGCGACCGGTTGGTCAGCCGCACCAAACGGCGCAAGCGGGCCGAAAACTTCCTGACCGAGGCGCAGACCCTCTCGCCCGGTGATCTGATCGTGCATGTCGATCATGGCGTGGGGCGCTACAAGGGGCTGGAGACGATCACCGCTATGGGCGCGCCGCATGAATGCATCGCGCTGGAATATGCGGGTGGCGACCGGTTGTTTCTACCGGTCGAGAATATCGAGCTGCTATCGCGCTACGGCCATGAGGAAGGCTTGCTGGACCGCTTGGGCGGGGGGGCGTGGCAGGCCAAGAAGGCAAAGCTGAAGCAACGCATTCGCGAGATTGCCGACAAGCTGATCCGCATTGCCGCCGAGCGCCAGTTGCGCAAAGCGCCCCATTTCACGCCCCCTGATGGCATGTGGGAGGAATTTCTGGCCCGCTTCCCCTATGCCGAAACCGAAGACCAGTTGCGCGCCATTGAGGATGTGCTGGATGATTTCGACTCTGGTCGTCCGATGGACCGGCTGGTGGTGGGCGATGTCGGCTTTGGCAAGACCGAGGTGGCGATGCGCGCGGCCTTTATCGCGGCCATGTCAGGGGTACAAGTCGCCGTGATTGCACCCACAACATTGTTGGCACGCCAGCATTACAAGACGTTCGCCGACCGCTTCCGGGGGTTTCCGATCAATGTGCGGCCTTTGTCGCGCTTTGTCAGCGCCAAAGATGCCAACACCACGCGCGAGGGTTTGGCAAAGGGTGCCGTCGATATTTGCATCGGTACCCATGCCTTGCTGGCAAAGGGCGTGAAATTTGCCAATCTGGGCCTGCTGGTTATCGACGAGGAACAGCATTTCGGGGTCGGCCACAAGGAACGGCTGAAAGAGTTGCGCAGCGATATTCATGTGTTGACGCTGACCGCCACACCCATTCCACGCACCTTGCAACTGTCGCTTACCGGCGTGCGTGATCTGTCGATCATTCAGACCCCGCCCGTGGACCGTCTGGCGATCCGCACCTATGTCAGCGAGTTTGACACGCTTACCTTACGCGAAGGGTTGCTGCGCGAGCATTACCGTGGAGGGCAGTCGTTCTTCGTGGTACCGCGCATTTCCGACTTGCCAGAGATTGAGGAATTTCTGCGCACGCATCTGCCAGAGCTGAGCTATGTCATCGCCAATGGGCAAATGCCCGCGGGCGAGTTGGACACGCGCATGAACGCCTTTTACGACGGCAAATATGATGTGCTTCTGGCCACGTCGATTGTCGAATCCGGCCTTGATATTCCGCGCGCCAATACGATGATCGTGCACCGCGCCGACATGTTTGGGCTGTCGCAGCTCTATCAAATCCGGGGTCGTGTGGGCCGTGCCAAAACGCGCGCCTATTGCTTCCTGACCACGAAACCCCGCGCGCCGCTGACCCCGCAAGCGCAGAAGCGCCTGAAATTGTTGGCGAGCCTCGACAGTTTGGGGGCGGGGTTCAACCTTGCCAGCCATGACATGGACCTGCGCGGCGCTGGCAATATCTTGGGCGAAGAGCAATCCGGTCATATCAAAGAAGTGGGCTATGAGTTGTACCAGCAGATGCTGGAAGAGACGATTGCCAAGATCCGCTCCGGCGAGATCGCGGATGTCACTGATCTGGACGGGCAATGGGCGCCGACCATCAATCTGGGTGTGCCTGTGCTGATCCCCGAAGTCTATGTGCCTGATCTTGATGTGCGACTTGGCCTTTACCGTCGCCTGTCGGGGCTGACAACCAAGGTCGATCTGGAAGGGTTTGCGGCAGAATTGATTGACCGCTTTGGAAAACTGCCACGCGAAGTGAACACGCTTCTGGCGGTCATGCGGATCAAGGCGGAATGCAAGCGGGCAGGTATTGCCAAGTTTGATGCCGGGCCAAAGGGGGTCACGATCCAGTTTCACAATGACAAATTTGCTAACCCCGCCGGGCTGGTGGCCTTCGTGCAGGACCAGAACGGGCTGGCGAAAATACGTGACAATAAGATCGTGGTGCGCCGCGATTGGGCGACCGAGAAAGACCGTGTGCGCGGTGCCTTTGCTATTGCGCGCGATCTGGCAGTGCAGGCTGCACTCTGAATTAGAAAGCATCCGGCGCTAGGCCGGGTGCTATTCTGACTTTCAAATTTTGCGCAGAGCTTCTCGGCCTTCTTCTCCAGAATGTCGTATTTCTTAGCGACCTTCTTCTCAACAAGAATGTGCTTCTTTGCCAATGCTTTCTCTGCAAGGTCTTTCTTGAGCTATACCGCCTTGTTCAGCTTCGTCGCTGCCAGTTTCTTAAAAAGGGACATCGTAAAATCTTCGTAAAATTAACAATAAAATTCAACGTTATCACGGTTTCGAGAGGCAACAAGCTAGAGAATGACAGAAACCTGCGATACAATCAGTTTCGAAAAACGCCCAAATCATGGGGTTAGGGTGCCCTGCGAGAAAATATGGGTCCGACGTGATATGCGGCTAATGCGCTATCGTTCTTGCGAAACGCAGGAATCCAAAGGCCCTCAGGATGTTCTATAACAAAAAGCCCCGGTAAAAACCGGGGCTTTTTTCTAATTCAGATCACTGTCGGATCAGGCACTTGGCTCTGGCTCTAGCCCGCCATCTTCATCCCCGCGCTTGCGCCCGCGTGTTTTCGGCACGGCAGCGACAGAAGGGGGGCCACTGGTTGGCGTATCTTCATCATCATCGCCACGATCCAGTGCCTCACCGCGCATCACACGGGCAATCTCCGGGCCGGTCAGTGTTTCGTACTCCAGCAAACCCTTGGCCAGGTTTTCCAACTCATCCCGATGTTCGGTCAGAATTTTCTTGGCGGTTTCATATCCCTCATTGACCAGTTGACGCACTTTGTCATCGATCATTTTCTGAGTGATGCCTGAGTGGTTTGACCCACCGCCATAATTGCCCAAGTAACTTTGCTGTTCATTGGCGTAGTCTACATACCCCAACTCTTCGTCAAAGCCGAACTGCGTGACCATCGCGCGCGCAATCTTGGTGACCTGCTGAATGTCGCTTGCGGCCCCCGAAGTGACAGCATCTTCGCCAAACACCAGTTGCTCGGCCACGCGTCCACCCATCGCCATGGCGATCTTGGATTTGTATTTGCGATAACTGACAGACAACTGGTCGCGTTCCGGCAGGGACAGAACCAGCCCTAAGGCCCGTCCGCGCGGGATGATGGTTGCTTTGTGGATCGGGTCATGTTCGGGAACATGCAGTCCGACCACGGCATGGCCCGCTTCGTGATAGGCGGTCAGTTTCTTCTCATCCTCAGACATCACCATCGAACGGCGTTCTGCGCCCATCATAACTTTGTCTTTGGCGTTCTCGAAATCATCCATTACCACAAAACGTCGGTTGGACCGCGCCGCCATAAGTGCTGCTTCATTCACGAGGTTGGCCAGATCGGCACCAGAGAACCCCGGTGTCCCGCGTGCGATGATGCGCAGGTCGACATTCGGGCCAAGCGGCACTTTGCGTGCATGCACGCCCAGAATACGCTCGCGGCCCTTGATGTCGGGGTTGGGCACTTGAACCTGACGGTCAAAACGACCGGGGCGCAGCAGGGCAGGGTCAAGCACATCGGGGCGATTGGTGGCCGCAACTATGATAATGCCCTCATTGGCCTCGAACCCGTCCATTTCAACCAGAAGCTGGTTCAATGTCTGCTCGCGTTCGTCATTGCCGCCGCCATAGCCGACGCCACGTGAGCGACCGACTGCGTCAATCTCGTCGATGAAAACGATGCAGGGTGCATTCTTCTTGGCCTGCTCGAACATGTCGCGCACGCGGCTTGCACCTACACCAACGAACATCTCGACAAAGTCAGAGCCAGAGATGGTGAAGAAGGGCACGCCTGCCTCGCCCGCAATGGCGCGTGCGAGAAGCGTTTTACCCGTACCCGGAGGGCCAACCAGAAGCGCCCCTTTCGGGATCTTGCCACCAAGGCGCGAGAATTTTTGCGGGTTGCGCAGAAATTCTACGATCTCTTCCAACTCGTCCTTGGCTTCGTCAATGCCTGCGACATCGTCAAAGGTGACGCGACCGCTTTTCTCGGTCAGCAGTTTGGCTTTGGATTTGCCAAACCCCATTGCGCCGCCTTTACCGCCACCTTGCATGCGGTTCATGAAATAAATCCACACGCCGATCAGCAACAGGAATGGCAACCACAGCATCAGCGTGGACAAGAAGCCCGATTGCTGCTGCGGGCGTGCCTCAACAGGTATACCGGCATCCAGCAAGCGCTGTGTCAGGCCTGTATCATCGGGGCGAACTGTCGAATACTGTTGCCCATCACTGCCAACAAAGACGATGCGTTCACCGTCAATGGTGACTCTGCTGACTTCACTGGCGTCAACGCGGTCAATGAATTCAGAATAATTGACACTTCGTGCCGCGGATGAGTTCTGCCCTGTGCTGAACATGTTGAAGAGCATGATCATCAGCAGAAACAGCACGATCCAGAAAGCAAAATTCCGTGCGTTACCCACGGGCGTCTCCTCTTGTCATCTGTGCCTGGCGCGGGTGCACCATAGCTTCCACATATACATAGCAATTATAGCCGCGCGATCAATGCGAATACGGCCCGCGGGGCAAAGACTCAGGCGGTTCTCGTACGCAAATGCGCCATTCGGGCGCAAATCCTGCCAATGGCGCGGCAATCAGCCGCGTGCCATCCCATACCGCCGGACTGGCCAGAAGCGAGGCACGTGGCAAACGCCAGCCCGTGCGATCATTGCAATGCTGCAATCCGGCCTCGCCCAATGGGCCGATGCACAGATGCGGTGCTGCGTGCTGGTCGTCTGGCCGCAGCACTTGCCAACGCCCATCCCACCATTCGCACAGCGGCGTGCGCAGGTCGCGCACAGCGTTTGCTTCGCGGGTGATCCGCAGGTCGCGCGCGCCACGTGTGATCAGGCATCCATGCACTGTGGCAGACGCGGTGGTCATCGCCTTGCGCAGGGCAGACAGGCGCGGGCGATAGGCGTTGGACGAGATTTCGCACACAGCGCGCGCGACCAGCCGATACCGGGTGTCTTGGGGCAGGGCGTCCAGGCGGGCTGTGTCAAACACGAAATCGCCATGCTCGAAGCGGCAGATGTCATGCGCGGCATTTGCGGCGGCCGCGTCCAGCACTGCGCGCGCATCGGTCATGCGCGCGGCGGTTTCCGACAGGCGTGCGCGGGTCAAACCCATTGACGCCAGCGTGTCGAGGGCTTGGCGCGCCTTGATCCGGTCGAAGCCTGTGTCATCATTGCTTGGATCATCGACCCATGTGATCTGACTTGCGCGCAGCCAGTCGCGCAGCTCACTGCGTGAGAAGTTCAGTAACGGGCGTAGCCAGTGCAGGCCATCGGCTGTTTGTGCAGGGACCATTGCCGCCAGCCCATCCACCCCTGACCCGCGCGCCAGACGCATCAGAAAGGTTTCAGCCTGATCGTCTTGCGTATGGCCCAGAAGCACGCACTGAAGCCGCTCGCGCTGCGCCCACGCGGTTAGCAAGTGGCGTCGTGCGTTACGCGCGGCATCTTGCAGATTGCCGCGCTTTTCCCAGCTCTGCCAATGCAGCGTTGTATGCTTTAGCCCCAATGCCTGTGCAGCTTGGGCAACAAACTCTGCCTCATGGCCCGCTTCCGGGCGCAGGCCGTGATTGACTGTCGCAACATGCAATTCCGCCCCGCACCATTGATGCGCGAGATGCATCAGCGCCATTGAGTCGCCGCCCCCCGACACCGCGATCCCCAGCCTAGTGGGCCGATCGGGTGCCAAGTGGTCCATGGCGTGCGCAAAACGCGCCGTCAAATCGCTGTCACCGGCGATCAAGGACACTCCAGCCGCGCGCGCGCGTCGCTGGCCTCGGTCGCTTGTGAGCTTGATGCGAAGCGGTCAAGCAATTCATCAAACATCACGCAGGCTTCCTCGCGCTGCTCCAACCGACCAAGGCTTTCGCCCAAGGCAAGCAGGGCACGCGGCGCATCGGCCCCGTCGGAATCCGCCAGATAGAGATTAAGATAGGCCCGCGCCGCGTCAGGTTCGGACCCGCGCGCGCGGTGCATGTCGCCCAACAACATGCTGGCGTCAGCACCTAGCGGGCTGCCGGGATAGAATTCAAGAAACTGCTGCAAAGCCTCTGCTGCGGCATCATAGTCGCCATTCTCGGCCAAATCGCGGGCGGAGTCGAAGGCTGTCCGCTCGCTTGCGGCAAGCTCTGGCGCGTCGCTGTCGCCATCGGCGGTGGTTTCGCCGCGATCAAGAGGGCGCGGGGTTGCAAGGTCTGTGGTGTCGCCACCTTCCAGCTCGGTCATGCGAAATTCAAGATCACCAAGCCGGTTAGAGGCCTCGTCGATTGTGCGCCGGATGCGGAACTCCAACTCTTCGGTGCGGCCGGTCAAGCGCGCAAGTTCCTCGCGGATGCGCTCGACACGGTCGATCAATGCGCCGTCGAAACCGGGCTGCTCTGCCGCTGACCCA
>SL_7KL_010_BRINEDRAFT_10000365_pt1 | contig 21375 bp, 16 predicted proteins | sample SodLak_010_BRINE_FD_10663 | JGI IMG/M metagenome (IMG submission 10663)
CGAGCAGGTTGTACTCCTCGAGCAGCTGCTGGGCCGCCGCGTCCGCCTGTGCGAGGCGCTCGGCGACGTCGAGGTCGTTGACGAGGATGTCCTCGATCGCCTCGGTGACCACGTCGCGGATCGCGACGAAGTTGCCCATCAGCACACCGGCGGTGGCCGGGGTCTCCGGGGCCGCGGCGAGCTGCGCGGACGCCACCGCGGAGTTGGGGTTGTCCTCGAACCAGCCCTCGGACTCCAGCAGCTCGATGGAGGCGTTGGTGATCGGGATGTAGCCGGTCACCCGGTGCCAGTCGGCGGCGTTCTCGGGGTTGGAGAAGAAGTTCAGGAAGGCGAGCGCCACGTCCTCGACGTCCGCGTCCAGGCCCTCGGTGAGCCACAGGGTCGCGCCACCGATCAGGTTGCCGCCGTCGGGCCGGTCGGCGTTGTAGGGCATGAAGGAGGCTTCCACGGTGAAGCCACCGTTCTCGCCCTCCTCGGTGAGTGCCGTGGTGTCGGAGGAGGAGTAGATGACGAAGGGGATCTGCTGGGAGGCGAAGGCGTTGTAGGCCCCGTCCCAGTCCCGCTGGGTGCCGGTGTAGGTGTAGAACCCGGCCTGCTCCATCGACTGCCACCAGCTGACGTACTCGATGATCTCCTCGCTGTCGAGGAACACCTCGTCGGCCCGGCCGGAGCGGCCGTTGTCGTTGTTGGCGAGGAGGCCGCCCTGCTGGGCGATCGACTGCTCGGTGAACCACCCGTGGTTGGGCCAGGTGATGCAGGCGCTCGGTGCGTCGTCGGCGGACATGATCGTCTCGCACGCGGCTTCGAGGTCCTGCCAGGTCTCGGGGATCTCATCGACCCCGCCGGCCTCCATCATGTCCCGGTTGGTGAACATGATCGCGGAGGAGGAGTTCCAGGGCATGGAGCTGAACTCGCCCTCGATCGTGAAGTACGACTGGACCGGGTCCACGACGTCATCGAGCACCACGGGGAAGCCGAGGATCTCGTCACGGCCGGCGATGCGCTCCTCCACGCTGGCGAACAACGGTGCGCCGGAGCCGGAGACGGCGTCACGGGCCTCGGTGGTCGCAGCCTCGAAGTACTGGACGATGGCGGGCTGGCTGCCCTGGTCGACGGCCAGCAGGGTGGCGTCGAACAGCGCCTCGTAGTTGTCGTAGCCCTGGACGGTGATCTCGAAGCCGTCGATCTGGCTGTTGAAGTCGTCGGCCACGTCACGGGCCCAGTCGAGCCGGTAGTCGGTGAAGGCGATCCACATCGGTACCTCGACGTTGCCTTCCGCGACCTCCTCCGGCTCCTCCGGGCCGTCGTCGTCGTCGACGTCGTCATCGGTGTCTTCGGGTTCGGGGTCGACGTCCGCAGCGGCGTCAGCGTCCTCCACGGACGTGTCCTCGGCGTCGGCTGCGCACGCTGTGAGGACCAGCGCGGCGATGAGGGAGGCGGCGGCAGCGGCGCGGCCGCGGGTGAACACGTGCATCAGGACCTCCGAGAGCGGTAGTGGGAGCGTGGTCGTAGGCCACGGGTCGGGACGCTACGGAGGTTCGGTTGCGCGTCGGGGCTGCTGCGGGGGCCGGCGGGTGAAGGCTTCGCTGCTTCCCGAGGCCTCCGTGCAAGGTCTCGGCCACCCTCGTCACGTGGGCGACACCTTTCGGTCGCCTTGCCACGGCCGCCCTCCCCCCGCGCACCGGCGTCCCGCGCCCCGCCGGCCCCGCGTCCCGCGCCCCGCCGGCCCCGCGTCCCGCGCACCGGCGTCCCGCGCCCCGCCGGCCCCGGCCTGCCGGCCGCCGGCTGTCGGTCCGACCCCCTGGTAGGTCGTAGGGGGTTCTCCGGGTGGTCCGGTCGCCCGCGGGCTGTCACGGTGGTGGGAGAGGCCACGTCCCCGCACCGCGTCGGGGGCAGGGCCCGCCCGCCGTGCACCGGGAGGGACGCCGTGGAGACCATGACCGATCGACTCGACACCTGGGTGGAGTTGGGCCTGGTCACGCCCGAACAGGCGCAGCGCATCATGGCCTACGAGCGCGGGGAGGCGGACCCGGGCCGCGGGGCCGGCGGTGCGGCGTTCGGCGGCGCGAGCGGCGATGGCCCCCCGGCACCGCCGAGCGGGCCGCCCCGTGCCGCACGCCGCACCGTCGGCCGCACGAGCCTGGCCGAGGGGCTCGGCTACGTCGGTGCGGCACTGGCGCTCGGCGCCATCGGCCTGTTGCTCGGTGAGCTGTGGCGTGAGCTGCTCGTCGGGGGCCGTCTCGCCCTGGTCGGGGTCGTCACCGTCGCGGTGTTCGGCGCCGGCGCGGCGCTGAGGTCCGCCACGGCACCGGCGCTGCACCGGCTGACCAACGTGCTGTTCGCCGCCGGTGTGGCCGGGGTGGGCTGGTTCACCAGCGTGCTCACCGGTGACGTCATCGGCATGGACTTCGACACCCGCGGCGCGAGCGTCGGCGCGGTGATGTTCGTCCTCGCCCTCGGCCTGCAGCTGTGGCGGCGGGGCTGGCTGCTGCAGCTTGCCGCCCTGTTCTCCGCGTTGTTCGGGACGGGGATGGCGCTGTCGGTCCTCGATCCCCAGCTCGACCTGCGCTGGTACGGGCTCTCCTTCGCCGCGATCGGCGCGGCGTGGGTGGTGCTGTCCCGCGGAGGCTGGCTGGGGCCACGGGTGCTCGGCGAGACCACCGGCGCCCTGGCGGTGCTGCTCGGTGTGCAGGTGGGTGGCTGGGGTGACGCCCGCACCATCACCCTGGCGATCGGGGTCGCGATCGCCCTGCTGCTGGTCGCCTCCGCGGTCCACGGTGACCACCTGCACCACCTCGTCGTCGGCGCCATCGGGCTGTTCGCCTTCAGCCCCCAGCTGGTCTTCGAGCTCTTCGGTGACCGCATCGGTGGCCCGGCCAGCCTGCTGCTGGTCGGCCTGCTGCTGGTCCTGCTGGCGGTCGGGGTGGGCCGCGCCCGTCGCGAGGTCGGCCCCGAGCACGCGGGCGGGGACTCCGGCATCGGTGCAGGCGATCCGGCCGGCATCCGTGCAGGTGCGGGGTCCGGGACCCAGGACAGCGGGGAGGGCGGACCATGACCACCACCACCACGCAGCAGGTCGCCGCGCCTGACACCGGCGCCCCCCGACGCAGCATCGTGGCGCTGGTGGCCGCCGCCGTGGTCATCGCCGTGGCCGTGGCGCTGGTGCTGGTCTTCGGCGTCGCCCGCCCACCGCAGCTGCCGACCCTCGCCGAGCAACCCGATCCCGCCCCACCGGGCAGCGTCACCTGGAGCCGGTGGCAGGAGGGGTTCGCCTGCGTGGACACCCTCGCTCCCGACGGGACCGTCACCGAGGTGGCGTGCGATCTCTCGGGGGACGAGGTCCTCGCGTGGGACGACGAGGGCATCGCCCTGTGGGTGTGGGAGCCCCGGGAGCGGATCGAACTCCTCGACCCGGCAACCGGGGAGGTGACCGGCACGCGCCCGGCGAACGGGCACCGCTTCGATGAGGGGCACACCGACGATCTGCGGGTCCGTCACGCTGACGGGACCCTGACCGTGCGGTTGGCCGACTCCGGCGCGCTGCTGTGGGAGGTGGAGGCCCACGACAACTACCGCGTCCACCAGGGCAGCATCTCCCCCGACGGGCAGTGGGTGGCGATGTTCGACAGCGCCGGTCGGCTGCTGCTGGTCCCGGCGGACGGCGCGAGCGAACCCCGCGTGTGGCACGACGCCGAGCAGCAGTGGCAGGCGCCGGTGTGGGAGGGCACCCCGCTGCCGGCGGCGGACCCCGGCTGAGCCCGCGCCCGCGCCCGTCGGGTGCGCCCGCGACCGTCGGGTGCGCCCGCGCCCGCGCCCGCCGGCTGCGACCGCGCCCGCCGGGTGTGTCCGCGCCCGCCAGCTGCGTCCGCGCCCGCCGGCTGCGACCGCGCCCGCCGGCTGCCCCCGCGCCCGCCTCCTGGGAACCGGAAGTTGTGCACCAGAACGACTTCCGGCGCGCTCAGGCGTAGCGGGCCCAGATCCAGCAGCATCGCGCGCCCCGAGTTGCGTCGGGGAACAACTTGCGGCTCCCGGGGAGGCGGGATGTCCGACGGGAGGCCAGCGGGGCGGGAGTCCGACGGCAGGCCAGCGGGGCGGGAGTCCGACGGCAGGCCAGCGAGGCGGGATGTCCGACGGGAGGCCAGCGGGGCCGGAGTCCGACGGCAGGCCCGCGGGGCGGGAGTCCGACGGCAGGCCCGCGGAGCGGGCGCGCGCGGGCAGGACCGGGGCCGGCCGGTGGGAGGGAGCGCGCGTGCGCGGTGGCTACGCTCGGCGGCCGGGCGCGCACGAGCCGCGCCGACGGGTGAACCCGCCGCGGCCGCGCGCGCCGCTCCCGCCCCCAACGCCCCACGGACGCCCCGATGCCGAAGCTGCCCAAGGCCTACGACCCCGCGGCCGTCGAGGCCGACCTGTACGCGGACTGGCGTGACGCCGGCCTCTTCCACGCCGAACCGGACGACGACGGCGAGCCCTTCTCCATCGTCATCCCCCCGCCGAACGTCACCGGCTCGCTGCACGTCGGCCATGCCCTGGACAACACGATCCAGGACGTCATCATCCGCCGCAAGCGCATGCAGGGCTACAACGCGGTGTGGGTCCCGGGTACCGACCACGCCGGCATCGCCACCCAGAACGTGGTGGAGAAGCAGCTCGCCGCGGAGGGCACCGATCGCCACGCGCTCGGCCGCGAGGCCTTCCTCGAGCGGGTCTGGGAGTGGAAGGCAACCTCGGGCGGGCAGATCCTCACCCAGCTCGAGAAGCTCGGCACCAGCGCCGACTGGCAGCGCGAGGTGTTCACCTTCGACGGCCCCCGCTCCGAGGCCGTGCGCGAGGTGTTCGTCGCGCTCTACGAGCAGGGCCTGATCTACCGCGGCGAGCGGCTGATCAACTGGTGCGTGCGCTGCCACACCGCCCTGTCCGACATCGAGGTGGAGCACGAGGACGAGACCGGCGAGCTCGCCCGCTTCGTCTACCCGCTGGCCGACCAGGACGCCGTGCCGGCGGCGCTGCTGGCCACCGTCGACGACGACGATGCCGGGCTGGCCCGTGCTCCCAGCGGGGAGATCGGCATCGAGGTGGCGACCACCCGTGCGGAGACGATGCTCGGCGACACCGCCATCGCCGTGCACCCCGATGACGAGCGCTACGCCGCGGTGGTCGGCCTCGCGGTGCGCCACCCCTTCCAGGACCGCACCTTCGCCGTGGTCGCCGACGACTACGTCGACCCGGCGTTCGGCTCCGGTGCGGTGAAGATCACCCCCGCCCACGACCCCAACGACCTCGCCATCGCCGAGCGCCACGACCTCGAGCTGATCGACATCATGGACGACACCGGCGTCCTCACCGAGGTGGTGGGGGAGCGGTTCGCCGGCCAGGACCGCCTGGTGGCCCGGGGCACCGTGAAGGCGGCGCTCGAGGAGGCCGGCCTGCTGGTGCGCGTGGACGACCACGAGCACTCGGTCGGGCACTGCTCGCGGTGCGCCACGGTGATCGAACCGCGGCTGTCCCTCCAGTGGTTCGTCGCGATGCGCCAGCTCGCCGACGCCGCGGCCGCGGCGGTGCGTGACGGCCGCACGGTGTTCGTGCCCGAGTCCCGGACCAAGCCCTTCCTGGAGTGGCTGGACAACCTCCACGACTGGTGCATCTCCCGCCAGATCTGGTGGGGGCACCGCATCCCCGCCTGGTACGGCCCCGAGGGCGAGATCCGGGTGTCGCGCACCGACATCGACGAGGAGGGCTGGACCCAGGACGAGGACGTGCTCGACACCTGGTTCTCCTCGCAGCTGTGGCCCTTCAGCGTGTTCGGCTGGCCGGAAGAGACCCCTGAGCTCGAGACCTGGTTCCCGACCTCCGTGCTGGTGACCGGCTACGACATCAACACCTTCTGGGTGTCCCGGATGCTGATGATCAGCCTGTGGTTCACGGGCGAGGTGCCCTTCCACGTGGTCCACAACCACGGGCTGGTGCGTGACGAGCACGGCAAGAAGATGTCGAAGTCCTTCGGCAACGTGATCGACCCCCTCGACCTCGTGGAGCGCTACGGCGCCGATGCGACCCGCTTCGCCCTGCTGCGCTCGGCCGCCCCCGGCGCGGACGTGCCCCTGGCCGAGGAGTGGGTGGAGGGCACCAAGCGCTTCGCCAACAAGCTGTGGAACGTCGGCTCCTTCATCCTCTCGCGGCTGCAGGAGAACGAGGGCCGGCCCGGTGCCGACCTCGCGCCCCTGCCCCCCGTGCACGAGCTCGACCTCGAGGATCGCTGGATCCTCTCCCGGCTCCACGCGGCCCACACCGCCGCCGACGTCGCCTACGAGGCCTACGACTGGGCCGCGGTGTGCCGCACGCTGTACCACTTCGTCTGGGACGAGGTGGCTGACTGGTACGTGGAGGCGGTCAAGCTGCGCCTCTACGGCGACGACGTGGAGGCCGCCGCCACCGCGCGTCGGGTCGGGCGTCACGTGCTCGAGCACGTCCTGCGGCTGATGCACCCGGTGATGCCCTTCGTCACCGAGGTGCTGTGGCGGGAGCTCACCGGCGCCGCCGGCGGCCGCGACTCCCTGATGGTCGCCGCCTGGCCACAGGCCCCAGAGGAGTGGCACGACGCCGACGCCGAGCAGGCCTTCGCGGTCCTCCAGGACCTGGTGACCGAGACCAACCGGTTCCGCTCCCAGAACGGCGTCGCCCCTTCGAAACGCTTCGAGGTGGTGGTCGCCAGCCACGAGGAGGAGCTGATCGCCGAGCAGGCGGCCCTGATCGCCTCGCTCGCCGGGCTGTCGGAGGTGACCGCTACCTCGGCGCTTGAGGAGCGCGGCGGCACCTCCACGATCCGGTTCGGTGCCGGGCAGGCGCAGGTGGCGCTCGCCGGGCTGATCGACGTGGACGCGGAGCTCGAGCGGCTGACCAAGGAGGCGGACAAGGCACGTGCGGACCTCGCCCGGGTGGAGGGCAAGCTCGCCAACGAGCAGTTCACCGCCCGTGCTCCCGCCGAGGTGGTGGCCAAGGAGCGGGAGAAGCGCGAGCGCTCGGTCGCCGCCGTCGCGCTGCTCGACGAGCGGATCGCGGCGCTGGAGCAGCTCAGGGGCTAGCGCCACCGCCGCGCTGTGGAGCCCACCGGCTGCCGCCCTGCGGCCCCTTGCGAGTCACCCCGACGCGCCACGCTCCAGCAGCGCGCGCGGGGGCCAGGAGGCCGCACCCATCTCGCGGGAGATCGTCACCGCGGTGCGTCGGACCTCGTCCAGCAGCCCGCGGTCGGTGGGCACCTCCGAGGTGGGGGTCACGATACCCACCGCGCCGATGGCGACGTCCTGGGCGTCGAAGATCGGCGCCGCCACCTCGGATTCGCCGAGGATCGACTCGTCGGCGGCGGTGGCCAACCCGCCCTGGCGGACCTCCTCGAGCTGGGCGGCGAGCTGGGTGGTGTCCACCACGGTGCGTCCCGTGAGCTTCGGGAGGTCGTCGCGGTCGAGCAGCACCTCGGCACGCAGCGGATCGAAGGCCAGCACCGCCTTGCCGAGCGCCGTGCCGTGGGCGGGGATGTCGATCCCGATCTCGCGCATCTGGTGGCTGCCGTCGGGACGGAACACGTGGTGGATCACCACGATGTCATCGCCGAGCGGTACCCCCACCCGCACAGCGCACGTGCTGCGCTCCGCCAGCGACTCCGTCCAGCTGAGCGAGCGCAGCCGCAGCTCGTTGGAGTCGAGGTAGACGTTGCTCAGCCGCAGCACCCCGGGCCCCAGCGCGTAGCGCCCGCTGGCGTCCTGCTCCACCAGCCCACGGGCGACCAGGGTGGCCACGATGCCGTGGACGGTGGAGTTGGGCAGCGACAGCCGGAGCGCGAGCTCGGTCAGGCGCAGGCGTCGGGCGCCCTGCAGCTCCAGCAGGATGGCCACCGCGCGGTCGACGGACTGGATCATGCCCCGGCCGCCGTGCGCAGGGCGTCGAGCACGATCGCCGCGGAGGTCGCGCCGGGATCCTGGTGGCCCTCGCTGCGGGCACCGAGGTAGCTGGCACGCCCGCGGCGGGCGCGCAGGGGGACGGTCGCGACGGCGCCGTCCTCGGCGGCGCCGACGGCCAGGCGCAGCACCCCGGCGAGGTCCGCGCCGGAGTCGGCGGCCTCCAGCGCCCGACGGGAGGCCGGCGCCAGGGCGTCCACCATGGTCTTGTCGCCCACCTCGGCGGCGCCGAGCTGCTGTACGGCCTCCAGCGCCGCCACCAGCGCCCGGGCCACCTGCCCGGGGTCCGCCGGGTCCTGCTCGGGCAGACTCCGCCCGAGCGCGGTGAACCAGGTCCCGTACAGCGGGCCGCTCGCGCCGCCCACCGAGCGGGACAGGGCGTAGCCGACCGCGCTGACCAGCCGTGCCGCGCTGGCCTCCTCCTGCTCACCGAGCGCGGTCAGCGCCGCCCGGGCGCCACGGGTCATGTTCGCACCGTGGTCAGCGTCCCCGATGGCCGCATCCAGCTCCGTGAGCCGGGCTTCCGACGCCCGCAGCCGGCGGTCGAGCTCCGCGATCCAGCGGTGGACCAGGACCGGATCGAGGTGGTGCGCGGGCGGAGGCACCGAGGTCGGACCAGGCGACGTGGGGGAGCGGGAGGTGCCGTTCGGGATGGTCACGTCCGTGCCTCCATCGAGGTCTTGACACTGTAGTGGCTCGGTGCTTCGATACGTAGCGTTCGGTGATGTCGAAAGATGTTCGGTCGCCTGCCTGCTGGCGCCGGACGACGGACACCAGCTGATGCAGCGTCCGGGAGGGCGCGGACGTGGGAGGGCACGCCTCCCGCGTTGGGATGGCAGCGGGCGCCAGGCCCGCGGGAGAGGGCAGCAGATGAAGAAGCTGATCAACGCCGCAGAGGACGTCGTCGCTGAGGCGCTCGAGGGCATGGAGAAGGCCCACCCGGAGCTCAAGATCAACCACGAGCTCAAGGTGATCGTCCGGGGTGACGCCCCGGTGCAGGGCAAGGTCGGGATCATCTCCGGCGGTGGCTCCGGTCACGAGCCGATGCACGGCGGGTTCGTGGGCAGGGGCATGCTGGACGCGGCCTGCCCCGGTGAGGTGTTCACCTCGCCCACCCCCGACCAGATGCTCGAGGCGACCAAGGCCGTCGACGGCGGCGCCGGTGTGCTGCACATCGTCAAGAACTACACCGGCGACGTGCTCAACTTCGAGATGGCGGCGGAGCTCGCCCAGGCCGACGGCATCGAGGTCACGGCCGTGGTGATCGACGACGACGTCGCCGTGCAGGACTCCAGCTTCACCGCCGGACGCCGTGGTGTGGGTGCCACGGTGCTCGCGGAGAAGATCTGCGGTGCGGCCGCGGAGGCGGGCAAGGACCTGGCCACCGTCACGGAGCTGTGCCAGCGGGTCAACGCCCAGGGCCGCTCGATGGGCATGGCGCTGACCTCCTGCACCGTGCCGGCGGCGGGCAAGCCCACCTTCGAGCTCGGTGACGACGAGATGGAGATCGGCATCGGCATCCACGGTGAGCCGGGCCGCGAGCGCCGTCCCGTGGCCACCGCAGCCGAGGTCGCCAAGCAGCTGGTGGACCCGATCCTCGCCGACCTGCCCTACGAGGCCGGGGAGAAGGCGCTGGTGTTCGTCAACTCCATGGGCGGGACCCCGCTGATCGAGCTGTACATCCTGTACAACGAGGTGGAGAAGATCCTCGCCGAGCACGGCATCGAGATCGCCCGCAACCTCGTCGGCCCCTACATCACGTCCCTGGAGATGCAGGGTGCTTCGGTGACCCTGCTGAAGCTCGACGACGAGATGACCGGCTACTGGGACGCTGCGGTGGAGACCCCTGCGCTGCGTTGGGGGGCCTGAGGATGGCGGAGACGACCGTGACGGTGGAGGCACTGGTGGCCTGGATCCACCGGTTCTCCGAGGTGATCGCCGAGCACGCCGACGAGCTCACCCAGCTCGACTCGGCCATCGGCGACGCCGACCACGGCACGAACATGCGCCGGGGCTGTCGAGCGGCCGTCGAAGCGCTGGAGGCGACCGGACCCGAGGACGTCACCGGTTTCGGTCGCGCCATCGCCATGAAGCTGATCTCCGCCGTCGGCGGGACCTCCGGTCCGCTCTACGGCAGCTTCTTCCTGGCCTTCGGCACCGCCGGTGGCAGCACGGGGGAGCTGGACGGCGCCGGCACGGTCGCGGCGCTGAGAGCGGCGGTGGAGGCGGTCCAGTCCCGGGGCAAGGCCGAGCCCGGTGACAAGACCATGCTCGACGCCTTGATCCCCGCGGTCGAGGCGATGGAGTCCTCCCTGGCCGACGGCGGCAGCCTGGCAGATGCCCTGGCCGCCGGGACCAACGCAGCTGAGGAGGGGATGCACGCCACCACGCCGATGCTCGCCCGCAAGGGTCGAGCCAGCTACCTCGGCGAGCGCAGCATCGGCCACCAGGACCCGGGCGCCACGTCCTCGTGGCTGCTCGTGCGGTCGGCGGCGGAGACGCTGGCGGCCTGAGCTCACCTCCGTCCGGACCGTGTGACCGACCCCCCGCGGTCGTACGGTCCGGGCGGGGGCTCCTGCGCTCGCAGCCCGCGGCGCGCCGCCAGCACCGAACCCACCTCCGGAGCTCCCATGACCGTCGGCATCGTGCTCGTCTCCCACAGCGCTGCGCTGGCCGCCGCCGCCGCGGAGCTCGCCCGGGAGATGGCCGGCGACCGGCTGCGCCTGGCCCTGGCCGGCGGGGTCGACGACGCCGAGGCACCGCTCGGCACCGACGCCACCAAGGTGATGGCGGCGGTGGAGGAGGTGGACGGCGAGGACGGGGTGCTGGTGCTGATGGACCTCGGCTCCGCGGTGCTGTCAGCGGAGATGGCCCTTGACCTGCTCCCGCCGGAGACCGCCGAGCGGGTCGCGTTGTGCGAGGCACCGGTGGTGGAGGGCCTGATCGCCGCGGCGGTCCAGGCGGCCGCGGGCGCCCCCCTCGAGGAGGTGCTGGCAGAGGCCCGCAACGGCCTGGCGGCCAAGGCGGACCACCTCGGTGTGCTGGTGTCCGACCGGGGTGCCGGCGGCGCCCCGGCAGCGGACGCGGTCGTCGACGCAGCCGCGGCGCCCGACACGCGTGACGTGCAGCAGCTGCGCGTCACGGTGCCGAACGCGCTGGGCTTCCACGCCCGCCCGGCCGCCCGCATCGTGGAGGCGCTGGCGGGGCTCGACGCCGAGGTGTCGGTCAGCGATCTGACCGCCGGTAAGGGGCCCGCACGGGCNCGNAGCCTGAACGCGCTGATCACCCTGGGGGCACGGCAGGGGCACGAGCTGGAGTTCGCGGCCACGGGATCCGACGCGAACCGGGCGCTGGAACGGTTGACGGCCCTGGTGGACGACAACCTCGGCGACCCACCCGACGACGAGGTGGCGGCCGCCTCCGCGCCCGGTGGCGCACCCGCTGGCGCCGCTGCTGAGGAGGGGGTGGCCGGCACCACCGCACGCCCGGGCGGCGGTGGTGGGGTGCTGCACGGGCTGCCCGCTGCTCCGGGGCTGGCCATCGGTCCGGTGCACCCCCTCGGTGCGGCGGCGCTGCCGACCCGCGAGCAGTTGCTGGCTGCGGCGCAGGCACCGGCGGGTGACCCCGGTGTCGAGCGCGCACGGCTCGCCGCGGCGATCGCCACGGTGCACGCCCTGCTGAGGCGCTCGCGCGACGAGCTCGCCCGGCGGGCAGGTCGCGAGGCGGCAGCCATGGTGGGCACCCAGCTGCTGCTGCTCGACGACCCGGATCTGCTCGCCGCCGCCGAGGCGGAGATCGAAGCGCGCGGCGCGGATGCGGCCGCCGCCTTCGCCGGGGCCGTGGAGGGGGCGCTGTCGCACTACGCCGCGCTCGATGACCCCTACCTCGTCGCCCGTGCCGCCGACCTCGACGCCGTGGCCCGCGAGGTGCTGGCTGAGCTCGTGGGCGTGCCGCGCGAGGTGGCCGACCCCGAGGGCGTGGTGGTCACCCGGGACCTCTCGCCGGCGGAGGCCGGTCGACTGGACCCCGACCGGGTGCAGGCCGTGCTGACCGCGGTCGGCTCCCCCACCTCCCACGCGGCGCTGATCGCCCGGGCGCTCGGGATACCCGCCGTGGTCGCCCTGGGCTCGGCGGTGCTCGAGTTGGAGGCCGGCACCGAGGTGGTGGTGGACGGGGACGCCGCCCGGGTGGAGCTCGACGTGGCCGCCGAGCGGGCCGCGGCGGTGCGTGCGCAGGTGGCCGAGCGTGCTGCGGCCCACGCCGTGCTGCGCGAACGCGCCCGGGAGCACGTGACCACCCGCGACGGGGTGGCGATCGAGGTCAAGGCCAACGTCGGGCTGCCCCGGGACGCGGAGCTCGCCGCGCGCGAGGGCGCCGACGGTGTCGGGATGCTGCGCACCGAGTTCCTCTTCCTCGACCGGCCCGACGCGCCCGACGAGGAGGAACAGGTCGCCACCTACACGCGGATCTGTGCCGCGCTCGACGGCCTCCCGGTGACGCTGCGCACCCTGGACGTCGGTGGGGACAAGCCCCTGGACTACGTGACGTTGCCCGAGGAGGACAACCCCTTCCTGGGTACCCGCGGGATCAGGCTGTCGCTCAGCGAGGGCGGGCTGCTGCGGACCCAGCTGCGGGCCGCCGTGCGCGTGGCCGCGAGCCACCCGATCGAGCTGATGCTGCCGATGGTGGCGCGCCTGGAGGAGATCGCGGCGGTCCGGCAGCTGCTGGACGAGGTGACCGACGCGCTGCGCGCCGAGGGCCACGCGGTGCCCGACCACCTGCCTCTCGGGGTCATGGTGGAGGTGCCGGCCCTGGCGCTGCGCGCCCGCCACCTCGTCGGCACCGTCGACACGCTCTCGATCGGCACCAACGACCTCACCCAGTACACCCTGGCCGCCGAACGTGGGAACCCGGGGGTCGCGGCCCTCGGTGACCACCTCGATCCCGGGGTGCTGGCGCTGATCGGCACCGTCGGCGCCGCGGCGGCGGGCAGCGACACGGCCGTGGCGGTGTGCGGGGACCTGGCCAGCGACCCGGCGGTGGCGGGGCTGCTGCTGGGGCTCGGGGTGCGGGAGCTGTCCGTGCCGCCGGGTGACGTGCCGGCGGTCAAGCAGGCGGTGCGCGAGGTCCGCCTCGCCGACGCCGAACAGCTCGCCGAGCAGGCCCTGGCCTGTCCGGGGCCGGTGGAGGTCCGCGCGCTGCTGGCCCGCTGACCGCGGGCCCGCCGCCTGCGGGCATCCCGCCGGCGCGTGCTCCCCGCCCGCGTGTGCTCCCCGCCCGCGTGTGCTCCCCGCCCGCGCGTGCTCCCCGCCCGCGGCCCTGCCCGTTCCTGGGCTCTGGCCCAGGTCCGTGCGGGTCCTGCTCGGTTGCGCCACCCGCCCGTGCCTTTCCCTGCCCGTTCCTGGGCTCTGGCCCAGGTCCGTGCCGCGAGTTGTGCCGGTACACGACTTGCGGTCGGCGGGCGGCGCTGGGCCGGCCCGGTGGCCCTCCGGTGTGCCGCGAGTTGTGCCGGTACACGACTTCCAGTCGCTGGGCGGCGCTGGGCCGCCCCGGTGGTAGTACCCCGATAGCCGGTAGCGTCCGAGGCGCCCCGCCCCCGCCCCGCCCCCGCCCACGGCCGCGCAGCCACCGGCCCACCACCCTCCCCGCGAGAGCGTGCCGTGACCCTCACCCCCGAACAGGCCGACATCGCCCGGGCCTTCGACGCCGCCTACGACCGGCTCGTGGCGCGCGGACCCGGCCGGATGGTCCCCGACCTGGAGCGGATCACCGCGCTCAGCGCTCTGCTCGGTGATCCCCAGCGCGCCTACCCCTCGGTGCACGTCACCGGCACCAACGGCAAGGGCTCGACCAGCCGCATGGTCGCCGCGCTGTGCGGCGCCGCCGGAATCGCCGCCGGCACCTACACCTCGCCGCACCTGCAGACCGTCCGCGAGCGCATGAGCGTCGCCGGGCACCCGATCTCCGCCCGCCGCTTCGCCGCCGTCCACGACGAGGTGGCGGCGCTCGCGGACCTGTTGGACGCCCGCGCGCAGGAGCAGCACGGCGACGACGCCGACCGCCTCACCTACTTCGAGGTGCTCACGGCGATGGCGGGCTGGTGGTTCGCCGACGCGCCTGTGGACGTCGGCATCTTCGAGGTGGGGATGGGCGGGCGGTGGGACGCCACCAACCTCGTCCGCGGCGAGGTGGCGGTGCTCACACCGATCGACGTGGACCACCCCGAGCTCGGCCGGACCCCCGCGGAGATCGCCGGGGAGAAGGTCGGCATCATCAAGCCGGGCGCCGAGGTGGTCACCGCCGCCCAGCACGCCGAGGTGGATGCGGTCATCGACGCCGCCGTCGCGCAGGCCGGTGCCCGCCGCTGGCGGGCCGGTGACGACTTCGCGGTCGTGGAGCGCGCCGTCGCGGTCGGGGGACAGGCCCTGACGCTGCGGGTCGGGGAGCGTGAGCTCGACGACGTGCTGCTGCCACTGTTCGGCGCCCATCAGGCGGAGAACGCGGCCCTGGCGTTGGCAGCCTTCGCGGCTTTCACCGGTGACGCCTTCCACGCGATGGACGACGAGGTGCTGCGCCACGGCCTCGAGGCCGTGCACGTGCCCGGCCGCCTCGAGATCGTCCACCGGGAGCCGACCGTCCTGCTCGACGCCGCGCACAACCCGCACGGTGCCCGGGCGACCATCGCCGCGGTCGGGGAGGCCTTCGCCTTCGGGGAACTGGTGCTGGTGGTGGCCTGCCTCGACGACAAGGATCTCGAGGGGATCCTGGCCGCCTTCCGCGACGCGGTCTCCCACGTGGTGGTGACCCGCGCGCCGTCGCCGCGGGCGGCGAGCCTGGAGCGGATGCGGTCGGTGGCACAGACCCTGTGGGCCGGGACCGGGGTGGTGGTGGAGGCCGCCACCGACGTCACCAGCGCCCTCGCGCTGGCTACAGCGGTGGCCGGCCCGGACGACGGTGTCCTGGTCGCCGGCTCCCTGCACACGATCGGGGCCGCCCGTAGCCGCTACCTGCCGGTCGTCGATCACCTCGACGACGAGGTGGTGCTCACCCCGGAGGATGAGCTGGGGGACGAGGAACTGACCGAGCAGTTGCTGGGTGACGCCGACGACGACGCGTGGCCGGAGTAGCGTTACGCCCGGCGTGCCGGCGCGGCGCACCGGGACATCACGCCGACATCGCACACCGATACACCCGACATCGCATATCGACCTGGAGTCCACCGTGGCCACCGAACGCACCCTGATCCTCGTCAAGCCCGACGGCGTCGCACGCGGGCTGATCGGCGAGGTGATCTCCCGCATCGAGCGCAAGGGTCTGACCATCGAGGCCCTGGAGCTGCGCACCCTGGACCGCGCCACCGCGGAGCAGCACTACGGCGAGCACACCGACAAGCCCTTCTTCGGCGAGCTGGTCGCCTTCATCACCTCCGGTCCGCTGGTCGCGATGTGCGTGGCCGGTGAGGACGCGATCGCCGCGATGCGCAGCATCATGGGGGCCACCAACCCGATCGAGGCCACGCCGGGCTCGATCCGCGGCGACCTCGCCACCGTCATCGGGGAGAACATCGTCCACGGCTCGGACTCCGCAGCCTCCGCAGCGCGGGAGCTGGAGCTGTTCTTCCCCGGGCGGTTCTGAGCGCACGGCGCGCACGCGGCCGCGGCACGACCCACGGCGCGCACGCGGCCGCGACACCGTTCCACGACGCGCACGCGGCCACGACAAGACCGGCGCCGCGCGGCTCAGGCTCAGGCTCAGGTGGCCGGCGCGGCGCTGACGGTGGTGGCCGCCACCTCGTGGACGACCACGCGGTTGCGCCCGCCGTCCTTGGCCCGCAGCAGCGCAGCGTCCGCGGCGCCGAGCACCTCGTCGAAGCCGAGGCTGTCGAAGGGCTGCCCGCTGGCGCGGTGGTCGGCGATCCCGATCGACACCGTGAAGCCGGGGACCGCTCCGGCGGTCAACGCGAGCGCCAGTTCGTCGCGGATGCGGTCGGCGGCGTCGTGGGCCTGCGCGGCGTCGCAGCCTGCCAGCAGGAGGACGAACTCCTCCCCGCCGTAGCGTGCGACCACGTCCTCGGGCCGCACGGAGGCTTGCAGGACCCCGGCGAACAGCCGCAGTGCCCGGTCGCCGACGTCGTGACCGTGGGTGTCGTTGAGCTGCTTGAAGTGGTCGAGATCGGCGAACAGCACGGCGTAGGGGCGCGACTGCGCGATGCAGCGTGATACCTCGGCGTCGAAGCTGCGTCGGTTGGCAAGGCCTGTGAGCGGGTCCGTGCCGGCCTGCAGCGTGCTCTCGGCCTGCGCCCGCACGCCGGAGAGCTGGTCACCGGTCTGGCGTACCAGGTCGTCGAGCTGGTGCTCGACGTGCCGTTGGAGCTCGCCACCGGTGGTCTGCAGCTGCAGCACCCCGATGGTCGCACCCTGGATGCTGAGCGGCTGGCAGCGCAGCACCCCGTCGACGCCCGCCGGGCTCTCGCAGCCACCCCCGAGGGAGAAGGGGCAGACATCGAGGGCCTCGGGGTCGTCGAAACGCTGAACCTCACCTGAGCGCGTCGCCGGGCACCGTCCCGGCGTGGGCAGCTGCCCGGCCCCCGCACCGAACCCCTGGTCGATCGCCACCGACAGGTGCGCCCGCGAGGAGTCCGCGAGCAGCAGCCGGGCGGGGTCGCCCTCGCGGAAGCGCTCCAGCGCGCGCGAGACGACCTCGAGGATCCGCTCCTCGCTGTCGGCGAGCCGGAGCGCCCGGCCGAGCTGCCCCGACCGCACGATCGAGGTGGTCGCGTTGTCCACCACCCGCTGGCTGCGGCGGCGCACCAGCACGAGGAGACCGGCCACACCCACCATCACCGCGACCGTGAGGCCGGTCGCCAGCGTCGCGAGCAGCGCCGCGCGTGACGCGCCGCTGATGTCGGAGGCGACCAGGAGCACGGCTGCAGGCCCGCCGAGGTGGTCGGTGAGCACCACGCGGGACAGCCGCCACCGGCGGGTGTCGTGGGGCACCAGTTCCTCGAGGTCACCGTCCACCAGCGCCGCAGCCTGGCCGGCGTCCTCCACCCGCAGGTCGATGGAGGCGTCCAGGGTGGAGGAGACGGCGGGAGGGTCGCTGCGATCGAGGGAGGAGGCCACCGCCTGCGAGGGCAGGGTCACCACCGCCACCTCGGATCCCGACAGCGCCGCGTCGAGGAGGGCCTCGTCGAGGGAGTAGCCGAGGTCGACGACCCCGAGCACGCGCATCGGGTCGTCACCCTCGGGTCGCCAGGAGTCGACCGCACGCTCGGCCACCCGGACCGGGACGACGGCCCGCGCGGAGGTCCCGAACCGGCCGCGCTCGAAGCCTGACAGCGGCTGGCCGGAGGCCATGGCGTCCACCAGCATCGGTCGGTAGGCGGTGAGATCGTCGCCGAAGGTGTCCGGCGCGTGGACCCGCAGCAGCGAGGTCGCGGGGGGCACGGCGAAGTGCAGGTGGGTCACGCCGTGGTCGCGACGTAGCTCCTGGTAGGGCTCCTCGAACCGGTCGAGCAGCGCCGGGCGGTCCAGCTCCTCGAAGGGCACCCGCAGGGTGGGGTCCTGGGCGAGCAGCGTGGCCAGGGCGAGGGCGTCGGTCTGCTTCTCCTCGAGCACGCGCGTGGCATGGTCCACGTCCTTGTCCGCGCCGAGCTCCACCGAGGCCCCGATGGTCCCCAACTGCAGCACCAGCCCGGCGAGCAGTGCGGCGATCACGAGCAGGCCGAGGACCCCGATGATCGCCCGCAGTGCCTGGGGCTTGCGTCGCTGCAGCGTGGTATGTGCTGACTGCATGTCGGCTCCGAGGTGTGGCTGTCGCCCCCCGGCGTGCGTAGGCACCTGTTGACGGAAGGTGTCGGTCAGTTGCTCAGCCACCTTGAGGGTCGATGTGGACGCGCGACCTGTCGGTGTCCGGCATCCGTAGGTGGGACGTGGCGGGCACGTCCTGCCGGACCGACCACGCCATCGCGGTTATCCACAGCTTCCGGAGGGTCCGTTGACCGCTGCCGGGGTCGGGGAGGCATGGTGTGCACCGCCATCGCCGCCGCCGCCCGGAGCCCGCCATGGACACCGCCGAGACCGCCACCGACACCACTGCTGCCCCCGCTGCCACCGCCCGGGACGTGGTTGCGACGGTGAACGGTTTCGGGCGGGGACCGGACAGCGGTGTGGCCGCTGTGCTGGAGGCGCCCGGCTGCCCGCACCCGGCCTGTGCCGATCGCTGGCCCGAGACCAGCCCTGCCGGCCGCGTCGAGGTGACCAGTCCGGAGGCGGCTGCTGCGGTGCTGGTCCCCCTGCTGGTGGGCGCCGACCGCGAGCGGTGCGTGGTGGCCCTGCTCGACACCAAGCACCGGCTGCGCCGGACCGCCACGGTCAGCATCGGCAGCATCGATCACACCTTCATGTCGCCCCGCGAGGTGTTCCGCGACGCGCTGCTGGGGAACGCGGCCGCCCTGGTCCTCGCCCACAACCACCCCTCCGGGGACCCGGAGCCCTCCCGCGACGACGAGCAGGTCACCCGGCGGCTGGTCCGTGCCGGCGAGCTGGTCGGTGTGCAGGTGCTGGATCATCTGGTGGTCGGGGGAACGCGGTGGGTGAGTCTCGCCCGTCGGGGGGTGGTGTGAGCGCCGGCGCCTCCACACCAGCGGCGGCCGGGGCCCCCAGGCCAGGGGCCGTCCGGTGGTGGCACACGCCCGCGCGGGTCGCACGGGTGGGTGTTAGCCTTGCGCCCGCGGGTGCTGACACCTGCGTCGTGCGTTCCGCCGCGTGGCGCCACCAGCCCCAGCACGTCCACGCGTCATCGACGCCCCCTCTCCCAGCGGTAGGTCACCCTGTGGCGGCGAACATCGGCAACTCCCTGCAGTTCCTCGGTCGTGACATGGCCGTGGACCTCGGTACGGCCAACACCCTGGTCTACGTCCGCGGGCGCGGCATCGTGCTGAACGAGCCCTCCGTGGTGGCGATCAACACCAAGACCGGGCACATCCTCTCGGTGGGCTCCGAGGCCAAGCGCATGATCGGCCGCACACCCGGCCACATCATGGCGATCCGGCCCCTGAAGGACGGCGTCATCGCCGACTTCGACGTGACCGAGAAGATGCTGCGCTACTTCATCCAGGCCGTCCACAAGCGCCGCTTCCTCGCCAAGCCGCGCGTGGTGGTGTGCGTGCCCTCCGGGATCACCGGCGTGGAACAGCGCGCGGTGGAGGAGGCCTCGATCCAGGCCGGCGCACGCGCGGCCTACATCATCGAGGAGCCGATGGCCGCGGCGATCGGCTCCGGCCTGCCGGTGCACGAGCCCGCCGGCAACATGGTCGTCGACATCGGCGGTGGCACCACCGAGGTGGCGGTCATCTCGCTCGGCGGCATCGTCACCTCCCAGTCGATCCGCATCGGCGGCGACGAGCTCGATGAGTCGATCATCGGCTACGTCAAGAAGGAGTACTCGCTGATGCTCGGCGAGCGCACCGCCGAGGAGATCAAGATGGCGATCGGCAGCGCGTTCCCGCTGCCGGACGAGCCCCACGCGGAGATCCGCGGCCGCGACCTGGTGTCGGGGCTACCGAAGACGATCATCGTGTCCGCGGACGAGATCCGGCGCGCCATCGAGGAGCCGGTCAACGCCATCGTGGACGCGGTCAAGAACACCCTCGACAAGACCCCGCCGGAGCTCGCCGCCGACATCATGGACAAGGGGATCGTGCTGACCGGTGGTGGTGGGCTGCTGAAGGGCCTCGACGAGCGCCTGAAGCACGAGACCGGGATGCCGATCCACACCACGGAGAACCCGCTGTCCTCCGTGGCGGTCGGCTCCGGCAAGTGCCTCGAGGAGTTCGAAGCCCTGAAGAAGGTGCTGGTCTCCTCCTCTCGTCACTGACCGGCCACACCGCGTGCGCGCGGGGGTCGCGGCACGGTCGCGATCGTCAGGGGTGGGGGAGCGGTGTTCCAGCGTCGTCGTACACGGGTGCTGCTCGCCCTGCTCGTGGTCGCGGCCATCGCGCTGATCACCCTGGACTTCCGTGGCGGTGAGGACGGGGTGCTCGAGCGGGGCCGCAACCTCGCCACCACGGTGCTCCGACCGCTGCAGGACGGGGTCGGCACCCTGCTCAGCCCCTTCTCCACCGCCGGTGACGCCATCAGCGACCTGTTCGGGGTGCGGGCGGAGAACCAGGCGTTGCGCCAACGCGTCGAGGCGCTCGAGGAACGACGTCGGGTCATCGACGATCTCCAGCGGGAGAACGAGGAGCTGCGTTCGCTGCTCGAGATCGCCGACCGTACGGAGCTCGACACCCTCACGGCCCGTGTGGTGGCCCTGTCACCGTCGAACTTCGAGTGGACGATCACCATCGATGTCGGCGGCGACGACGGGCTGGAACGCGGGATGCCCGTGGTCGACGGCGACGGGTTGGTCGGGCGGGTGATCCAGGTCACCCCCACCGCCTCCCGGGTCCTGCTCGCCATCGACCCGAGCTTCTCCGCTGCGGCGCGCAGCGCCACCACGGGGGAGGTCGGCGTGATCGACGGGCGCGGCGGCGACCCCATGGTGCTGCGGCTGCTCGACCCCCAGGCCCGGATCGAGGAGGGCGAGTCGGTGGTCACCTCCAGCTACCTCGGCGGTGTGTTCCCCGCCGGTATCCCGGTGGGCACCGTCGCCGAGGTCACCGACGGCTCGGCTCCGCTGACCCGTGAGGTGCTGGTCAACCCCTTCGTCGACTTCACCCGGCTCCATCACGTGGTGGTGGTGTTCTCCACCGGGATCGACGACGTCCCGCCCTTCGAGGGGACCGAGGGGCTCGATTTCACCCGGCCACCGGTGCCGCCGCTGCTCGACCCTGACCTGGTTCCGGAGCAGGATGCCGACGAGGACGTCGACGAGGAGCCGGGCGCGGTGGGGGTGCCGTGATCGCGCGCACCCTGGTGGTTGCCGCGCTGCTGCTGGCTGCGGTGGTGCTCGAGACGGCGCTGTTCCCCGCCCTCACCCTGTTCGGCTTCCGGCCCGACCTGCTGCTGTTGACCACCGTGGTGTTCGCCACGCGGGACGGTCCCCTCACCGGTGTCCGGATCGGTGCTGCCGCCGGCCTGGTGGGTGATCTGCTGGTCAGCTCCTCGCCGGTGGGGCTCGGCGTGCTGCTCTACGGCGTCGCGGGCGCCCTGGTGGGATGGTCCCGCCCCTACCTCGCGCCCAACTCCGTCACCGCGCCCCTGCTGCTGGCCGCCGGCGCCTCCGTGCTGTCGACGGCCGCCTACGGGGTCGTCTCCTCCCTGCTTGCCGACGAGCGCGTGGCCGCCGTCCTGGTCGTGCAGGCGTCGATCGCCGTCGGGCTGTACAACGCCCTGCTCACACCTGCCCTCCAGTTGGTCGCCCGCCGGGTCAGCGAGGCCTTCCCCCTGCGGACCGCCGGGCTGGAGTGACCGGTCGGGCCACC
>SL_7KL_010_BRINEDRAFT_10000366_pt1 | contig 21319 bp, 23 predicted proteins | sample SodLak_010_BRINE_FD_10663 | JGI IMG/M metagenome (IMG submission 10663)
GTGGATGCCGAGGCCGCGGCGCGTGCGGTGCTCTCTGGCCGGGCGGCCGGCAGCCCCAAGCATCGCGACGGGCTGGTAGAGGCGATCCGGCTGCACCTGGTGGTCTACGACGCGGTGGTGCGTGAGCGCACCGCGATGCGCAACCGGCTCCACGCGGTGGTCACCTCCGCGCCCGCCGAGATCCGCGAGGAGGTGGCCCAGATCGCCGAATCTGCCCGGATCGTGACCTTGTCGCGGTGGCGGGTGAGGGCGGGCGACGACGTGGTGGCTGTCGCCTGGCGGCAGGTGCTACGCACGCCGGCACGACACATCCTCAGCCTCGAAGGGCAGGCCGACGCCACGCGGGTACAACTCGACGAGCTGACGGGCGAGGCGGCCCCCGCGGTGCGCGACATGCACGGGGTCGGAGCCATCACCGCCGCGCAGCTACTGACCGCGGTCGGCGACAACCCCGAACGGATCCACAGCGAGGCGGCCCTGGCCAAGCTGTGCGGGGTCGCACCGTTGCAGGCCTCCTCGGGCAAGACCCGCCGTCACCGCCTCAACCGGGGCGGCAACCGCACCGCGAACCACGCGCTGTGGCGCATCGCGATGATCCGCCGCAACCACGACCCCCGCACCCAGGCCTAGTTCGAGCGCCGCCGTGCCGAGGGACGCTCCGACCGTGAGATCCTGCGCTGCGTCAAGCGGTTCATCGTCCGCGAGCTCTACCAAGCACTCACCCGCCCCACAGCCGCCGTGCCCGCCGGCACCCAGCTACGCGAGCTCCGCCACCAGGCCGGCCTGACCCAGCAACAGCTCGCCGACCAGCTCGACGTGACCCCCGCACGATCTCCCCCATCGAGCACGGACACCTGCGCACCCCCGACCTCCGCCACCGCATCCACCACCACCTGCTCACCGCGGCGAACACCACCCAACCTGCCGCTTGACAGACATAGGAGCTTCTGCCACGAGTCTGCTGCAACAGGCTCCTATCAGGTCACGTCGCCGGAACGACACCGGAACCGGTGGCTTGTAGGCAGCCTCGCTGGTTGTCTCTGGTAGCGACGGGTTCGGTGTCGTTGGGTGGGCAGGGGTTGGTGACGGTGGGTGGTGGTCATGGTGTGAGGGGGGTGAGGAAGGTTCGGATCTGGTTCCAGCTGTAGCCGTGGTGGTGGGCGTCGGCGATGAGGTCGGGGAGGCAGGCGTCGATCTGGAGGGAGATGCTCCAGGCGAGGTGAAGGGTGTCGCCGGGGTCTTCGGGGTCGCCGGGGTCGGTGATGGGGCAGCAGGTCTCGCGGAGCAGGGCGAGCAGTTCGATGGCTTCGTGGAGGGCGACGAGGCTGTCGGGGTCGACCAGTGGGCGGCGGGGTGGCATGTCAGTCTGCGGTGTGGTCGGCGACGGCAGCGGCCGCGCAGTCGTGGTCGATGATGCGGTTGTTGCGGGTGTAGCCGGCGATGAGGGCGGCGATGGCGAGGTTGCCGATCTGGCGGGGTAGGCCGCGGGCGGCGTGGACGAGGGTGGTGGCGGCGTCGTCGGCGAAGATCGCATCGGTGCGGCCTGCTAACGCGAGGTGGTGGGTCAGGTAGCCGACGGCCTGGTCGGCTTGGAGCGGTTGGAGGTGGGCGCGCACGGCGATGCGCTGGTCGAGCGCGGCGAACGATCCGCGGCGCAGGGTCCGTCGCAGGGTGGGTTGACCGACCAGGATCAGTGCCAATGGGGAATCGGAGTCGAACTCCAAGTTTGTCAACATGCGTAGCTGTTCGAGCTGGTCGGCCTCGAGGAGGTGTGCCTCGTCACAGACCAGGACGGTGTGTTTGTGACGTTCATCGCGTTCGCGGGCGAGCAGTTCAGCGGTCTGGGCGATCAGCGCACCGCGGTGGAATTGTGGGGCCACACCGAGGTGGTAGGCGATGTGCTGGTGGATCCCGCGGGCGCCGACACCGGCGTTGCCGACGTAGATGATGGTGTGGCCGGACGGGTCGAGGGTTTCGATGGCGGCGCGCACCGCCACGGTCTTGCCGGCCCCGACCTCACCGGTGACGAGACAGATGGCGGTCTCGTCGACCGCGAAGCGGAGGCGGGCGACGGCCTCGCGGTGGCCGGGATGGTCGAACAGTTCGGAGGGGGCGAGCTTCTTGGCGAACGGGGTGCGTGAGAAGCCCCAGTAGCGCTTCCAGCCGCCGCTGGTCTCGGTGGGCATCGCGGTCATCGTTCATGCTCCTGATCGGGGGGCAGATACGACAGGTGGCCGCGCAGCGCGTGGGCGTGGTCGGCGACCAGCGCGTCGAGGTAGCGGATGCCGGTGGGCGGGCCGGGCTCGGCGCCGATGGCGCCGCGCAGCTTGGGATCGACGTGGGTGCGAAGCTCGGCGGGGGTGGCCTGCCCGGCCGGCTCATCGGCGACCCAGACGGTGATCTGGGAAAGATCGGTGGGGTCGTAGCGCAGCTCGACGCGGCGGCCGACCAGGGCGGGGTCGACCTCGTAGAGGTTGCCGTGCAGCGACACGGTGCGGGTGGCGGTCACCGTGCGCTGTGCTGCCCACAGGAACGCCTCGGACAGCTTGTCGGGGTCAGGGGGGAGCCGCAGCGACGACGGTCCCGCGAGCCAGCGCTGCAGCGGGGTCTGTCGAGTGCCCTGGTGGATGCGGTGGTGGTAGACCTGCTCGACCCAGGCGGTGAAGTAGCGGTTGAGCTCGGCCAGGGTGTCGACCTGGGCGACGGCGACCTCGACGGCGAACTGCTCAGCGATGGTGCGATAGACGCGTTCCTTCTTGCCGCGCCCCTGAGGCCGGCCCGGTCTGGAGTGGGTGATGCGGATCGAGAGCCGGGCGCAGATGAGCTTGAGCTGGGTCGAGACGAACGCCGAGCCGTGGTCGATGTAGAGGGTTCGGGGGATGCCGCGGCGGGCGATCGCGGCCTTCAGGCAGCGTTGGAACGACCACTCGCCCACATCCCGATAGAACGCCCCGTGGGGGATGAACCGGCTGTGGTCGTCAAGCAGGGAGAACAGCTGGGCGTGGCGACCTTTGAGCTCGCCCAGCGCGGGGCCGTCCCAGCCGTCGGCGGTCCACAGATCCCCGCAGGCGGCGGCCTCGAACCGGCCGTAGGCGCGGTGGCGGCCCTCGAGCCGGGCACGCTCCAGCCCCGCGGCGGCGAAGAACCGCTGCAGGGTGCGCTCCGAGACCTCCACCCCGCCGGTGGTCGCGAGGATCTCGGCGATGTGAGCGGCCGAGCGGGCCGGGGCCTCACGTCGCAACGCTGCCGCCAGCTCGAGGATCTTCGCGTCGGTGCGCGGGATGCCGGCGTCGCGCCGGCGGGACGGCTTGAGCCCGTCAAACCCGCAGGCGCGCCAGGCCTCAAGCCACCGGTAGATCGTGCGGGAGGTCACCCGCATCTGGCGTCCGTCGGCATCACGGTGCACCCGGCGGGCAGCCTCGGACACGACCCGGCCCCGCTCGGCCGGNGCCAGCCGCTCATCGGCGGCCTCGGCGATCACCGCCCAGCGTGCCAACGCGACCCTCGTGGCCCGGTCCGGTCCCATCCCTGCCTCCCGACCCGTCTCCAGCAACCAGATCGGGATGAAAGCCGGCCTCCACGGCAGGCGGCAGGGGCGGATCGTGCCGGTCAGCCCAACAACCGGCCGGCGGTGTGGGCGACCGCGAACCGCCACGGCTCGACCGGCTCGCCCGACAGCGCCGACCACGCCTGCGCCGCCGACAATGCCGCCCCCACCAGCGTGACGATCCCGCCCCCCGCTGGCGGGTCCCGGCCCACCGGATCCGCCGCCCGGGCAACCTCAACCAGCCGGGCAGCGACCCGACCGCCCCGGGCAGCGGCACGCCGCAGCCAGCCGCGCACCGTGGCCGCTGGCACCCCCAGCTGCGCTGCGATCGGCCGATGCCCCACCCCGGCCGCCCGGGCCTGAAGCGCCCACCCGATCACGCTGGCCAGATCCACCCGACCCGACACCAGCACATCCGGCAGCAGCGAATGCGACCGCTGCTCACAGATGTCGCTGGCGCACCACACCCGCTGGATCCACACCCGCCCCCGCCGCGTATGGCGCGGATAGAAGCCGTCGAAGATCACCCACCCATGGCCGCACTCCGGGCACGACGCCGGCCGCGGCACCTTGACCCGACCGCCCGCTTCCAACCAGGCATCGACCCGAACCTCAAGCACGAATACCATCTGCATCGGCTGCCGCAATCAGCCCACGACCCCCGGGTGTTGCACGCACCGCGGGGGTCAACCTCTTCCCGGACTGCGACAGCCTTGCCGACCCGGCCCCGTCTGGCAACGCTACGTAGTGACGCTCAGCCTGGCGGAATCACCCCCGCCCAGCGTCACAGAACGAGGCGCTCAACATGGCTCCGCTCGAGGACCGACACTTCAGAATCAGGACAGCCTCACGGCGTCAGTTCAGAGGCGGGTAAGACCCTCAGCAGAGCCACCGGACCGGAGTCTCCACCACCCAGACCAGGTGGCGCTACCAGCATGGCAGTTCAAGCCCGGCCACGCTGCGTCACCAGCCGTCGCCGAGACGATCAAACACGCCAACAGGTGGGGCCACTTCAAACCATCAAAGTGGGGCCACTTCTAGTTGACAAACCCAGGCGTCGTTCCGGTAGCGGTATCCGCCATCGTGGTCCGGCCGTCCTCGGCGTTCGCGCGAGCGGCCGGGACCCCGAGAGGCGGCTTCGCCGGCACCTGCTGGTGACGCTGCGATGTCACGTATGTGCAGGTGGCGGTGCCGCTAGCGCCTAGGCGAGCGATGAACGCACAGGTGGGTGAGAACACAGGCACAGAAGTGACGACACATTGACGTCCTGCGGGCGCTCGACTTTTCTCCGCCCAGCAATGTGCGTGCGAAGGGGCGTATCGTCACATTCGTGACGTTACGACGGACGTTCTGGCGGACAATCTGGGAGGACAGCCGGTGAGTGCACCACGCGACGCCGAAACTCTGGCAGACGCTGCCTACCTCTACTACGTCGAGGACATGAGCCAGGAGCAGGTCGCCAAGGCGCTGGCGACGACGCGATCGAACGTCTCACGGATGCTGCGTGCTGCCCGCCAGCGGGGCATCGTGCGTTTCCAGGTGGTCCGACCACTCAACCGTCAACGCGCGCTCGAGTCCGCGATCATGGAGCAGTTCCGGGTCACCGAGGCGATCGTGCTGGCCGCTGACGCCGCGATCGACACGCTTCCCCAGGTCGGCGAGCTCGCAGCCCGCTGGGTGACCGACAACGTCAAGGACGGCATGCGGCTGACGCTGTCCTGGGGACGAACCCTCAACGCCATGGCGGGCGCCCTGAAGGTCGATGCCGCGGTCGACGTCGACGTCGTCCAGATGGGCGGGGACCTCCAGCTCGATCCGCAGTACTCCGGGCATGAGCTCGTGCGTGAGGTAGCTGCACGCCTCGGGGGGCAGTACTCGTATCTGCACGCGCCCGCCATCCTCGACACCGCCGAGATGGTCAGGGAGTTGCGGTCCTTGCGAGCGATCGAGGCCCAGCTCTACAAGGCCCGCACTGCCGACCTCGCGTTGGTCGGTGTCGGTGCCTACGGCCAGGGGTTCGCGGCACAGCTCTTGGAATCCGCTCACCTCACCGCCGAGGAGCGAGCCGCCTTCGAGGGGTCACCGCCGGCGGGTGATATCCTCGGGCGCTTCTTCGACAGCGCGGGTGGGCAGCTCGATACACCGCTGCGCGAGCGCGTGCTGGCCCTGGAACTCGAAGAGGTCCGCGCGATCCCCACGGTCGTGGGGATGGCTGCCGGCGCATCGAAGGGCCCGGGCATCTGGGGGGCACTGCGCGGGGGATGGGTCGACGTCCTGATCACGGATCAGGCAGCTGCGGCTTCTGCGCTGCACCTACACCGGGAGATGACCACATCATGAGCCAGTACCTGGCCTTTTTCAGCGTCTTCGCACTGCTGTGGGCGTTGCAGCTCTACGGCACGGCGAAGCAGGGACAGCAGTTCATGCGTGAGGTCGGTCGACTACGCCGCAAGGCCGGCGGTGAGACCGCGATCGGCGCCTCGAGCATGAGTCGCCTGCGCCGACGGTCCTACGTCGCGATCGGCGCCGGCGATGACGACCGGGTCACGGGGGCCGTCGAGCTGGCCGGTGTGACCGTGTTCGCGCGCGCCGAGCCCGTGCCCGAACTCGTCGGACGAACGCTGCGTGAACTGGCTGACACCTCTTTCCCGGAGAAGCGGGCGGGTGCCGTCGAGCGGCGCGCCAACGCAGCGGCCATGGCCGCTCGGGCGCTGCTGGGCGAGGAGCCTCGCGGTGAGGAGCCTGCTGCGACCGGTCGAGGTCGGATCCGAGGGATGGCGCGGGCGATGGTGCCGCGGCGCAGCACGCCGCCCGGTGGGAGCAGCGGTCCACCGGCTACCACAACGCCGACGTCGCATCTGCCAGTGTCGCAAGCGGGGACCAACGGCTGACCGTGGATGGCCTGACCACCGGGGCCAGGCCACGCGGGCGGCAACGAACGATCGAAGGGAGAGGGAGACCTCATGCTGCAAGCGATCGAAACAGGAGCCGAGTACTTCATCGGCATATTCCAGGAGGGGGCGGCGTGGTTCGAAGGCGTCGTCGTGGGCATCGTGCCCCTGCTCATCATCCTGCTCACCGGGGTGAACGCGTTGATCGCGTTCATCGGCCAGGAGCGCATCAACCGGTTCGCGGAACTCGCCGGGAGGGAGGGATGGCAGTACTCGTTCATCCGCTACCTGGCGTTGCCGGTCGTCGCGGTGGTGGCGCTGACGAACCCGATGGCCTACACACTCGGCACGTTCGTGCCAGAGAGGAACAAGCCCGCGTTCTACGACTCGGCGGTGTCGTTCGTCCATCCACCGTTGGGGATTCTGCCCCACGTGAACCCCGGTGAGCTGTTCGTGTGGCTGGGGATCGCCACGGGTATCGCGTCCGCAGGGTTCGCCCTGACACCGCTCGCCGTCCGGTACTTCCTAGTCGGGCTGGTCGTGATTTTCATGCGTGGTCTGGTCACGCAGTTCATCGTGGACCGGATGATGGCGCGCCGCGATGCAGCCAACGCTGCGACGGCCTGAGGAGGCGAACGATGGAAACCCTGAACCGCACCCTTGAGACCATCGGAAAAGGCGTCGGTGGCGTCGTCGGCAAGATCTACCAGGCTGGTCGCGACACGATCGATGTCGTCATCCGCACCGTCCTGCCCTTCATTGCGTTTGTCGGGCTGATCGTAGGCATCGTCAACGGCACGGGCATCGGCGAATTGCTCGCCCAGACCCTGGCGCCGTTGGCTAGCTCGCTCGGCGGGCTGCTGCTGATGTCGGTCATCATCGCCCTGCCGGTCCTGAGCCCGGTGCTGGGCCCGGGCGCTGTCATCGCCCAGGTCATCGGCACCCTGCTGGGCACGCAGTTCGGCGAGGGCAACATCCAGCCGCAGTACGCGCTGCCGGCGCTGTTCGCGATCAACCCGCAGGTCGGCTGCGACTTCATCCCGGTCGGCCTCTCCCTGGGTGAAGCCGAGCCCGAGACGGTCGAGGTCGGCGTTCCGGCCATCCTGTTCAGTCGGATGATCACCGGTCCCGCCGCGGTCGTGATCGCGTACTTCGCCTCGTTCGGTCTGTACGCCTGAGCCATCGGTGTGGCCGGCCGCGCCCCGGGCGGCCGGCCACAGGTTCCGAGCCCGACCGGGGCCCACTACCCGTACCGCGTCTCTTGAGGGAGAGAACAGATGAGTGAGTACAAGAGCGTTCAGATCTCCGCCGGTAGCGGCGGTTGGGGTGGACCGCTGACCGTCACCCCGACCGACGACAAGCCGATCATCGCCTGCATCACCGGTGGAGGGATCCACCCGGTGGCCCAGCGGATCGCAGATCTGACGGGCGGGGAGGCCTTCGACGCCTTCAAGTCCACCGTCAAGTTCGACCGGATGGCCTGCGCGGTCATCGACTGTGGTGGTACGGCCCGTGTGGGTGTTTACCCCATGAAGGGCGTCCCCACCATCGACGTCCACCCGACCTCGCCCGCGGGACCGCTCGCCATGCACATCAAGGAGACGATCTTCGTCTCCGGGGTCAAGCCCGACAACGTCGAAGAGGCCTGAGATGGGGGGCGGCGGCGTGCGCTACGACTGTGAGGTCACCGCGATCGGGGAGATGGCCGATGAGTTCTTCGCTGCGGGCATCGTGGTGTTGTTCGGCCAGGGCGTGCCCGAGGAGTTGGCGGATTTCGCCGTGGTGCACCGTCCCAGCGTGACCGACGGTGGACTGCAGCCGGGGGACCGTATCCACCTCGGTGCGACGGAGGTCGTGACGGTACTGGCGGTCGGTGAGGTTGCGGACGAGAACCTCGTCAACCTCGGCCACCTGTCGTTGAAGCGCAACGGTGAGTCCGAGGCGGCGCTTCCCGGCGATGTCTGCTGCGACGAGGGGCCCATCCCCGAGCTTCGCGTCGGGGATCGCATCCGCATCGTCGCCGCATCCTGAACAGCCCACACGGGACGAGCATCAGGTGCTCTCGGGGTGGCTGCTCGTCCGAACTCGACCCCACCGACATCCGCGACAGAATCGAGGCAACACGTGAGCAGGCTCGAGCGCTTGCAGGATTGGGTAGTGAACGCCGGGCGACCGGTGCGTGTCGCGCTGGTTGGTACCGGACAGATGGGCCGCGGTCTGGCTGCGCAGGTCGGACGCATCCCGGGCATGGAGCTCGCCGTCGCCGTTGACGTGGACGCGGACCGTGCACGGGCGGCACTCGCGCTCGCGAAGCGCGATCGGATCGAGACCGAAGCTGCCCGTGCCGCCGCTGCGGTCGATGATGGGATTGCCGTCGCCATCACGGAGGCGGCGCAGTTGTCCTCGCTGGACGTGGATGTCGTGGTCGAGGCGACCGGTGTTCCGGAAGTCGGTGCAGAGGTCGTTCACCGCGCAATCCTGGCCGGCCAGCACGTTGTCACGCTCAACGTTGAGGCGGATGTGACGGCCGGTCTGTACCTCAGTTCGATGGCGCGTGGTGCCGGAGTCGTCTACAGCATCGCGGACGGCGATGAGCCGGTCTGCGGCAAGGAACTCGTGGACTTCGCTCGCGACATGGCTTTCGAGGTCGTGTGTGCGGGTAAGGGCAAGAACAACCCGTTCATCCCCGACGCGGACCCGAGCTCCTGCGCCGACGAAGCGGCGCGCAAGCACATGAACGCCAAGATGCTGGCCAGCTTCCAGGACGGCTCGAAGACGATGATCGAGATGGCGGCGCTGGCGAACGCCACCGGGCTGCCGCCGGACGTCACGGGGATGCACGGCCCGAGCGGGAGCGTCGACGACCTGCGCTCGCTGCTGATCCCCTCCGCCGATGGCGGGCTGCTGTCCGGCTCGGGCCGGGTCGACTACGCCTTCGGGCCGGCGCCGGGTGTGTTCGTGATCGTGACCTCAGACGATGCCGCGGTCAGCGAGGAGATGGCCTATCTGTCGATGGGGGACGGCCCGTACTGGGCGCTGTACCGGCCCTACCACCTGGCCAGCATCGAGGCGCCCCGCACCGTGATGTCGGCGGTGCTCGACGGTCGGCCGGCCTTCGCAGCTTCGGGTTGGACCGCCGAGGTGGTCGCGACCGCCAAGCGTGACCTGGAGCCGGGCACCGTGCTCGAAGGCATCGGGGGCATCCACATGCGTGGGATGACCTATCGCGCCGAGGATGCACGCGACCTGCTGCCGCTCGGTCTGGCCGAAGGCGCGGTCATCGATCGGACGGTCCGAGCCGGTGAAGCCATCCCGCGCGACGCCGCCCAGATCCGCCCGTCCGTCATCGCGGATCTGCGTGACCTGCAGGAGCGCATGCTCCACGACGCCGGCGCCACCACGACCTGACCCCAACCCTCGCCCGTGGCCACGATCATCCTGCCCTGTCCGAAGCGAGCGACGATCCCAGATCGGAGATCCGACCGATGCCACGACTCGATCCGAGTGAACCGAAGGGCGCCATCGAGGCGCTGACCGCCATGTGGACCATCCGACGATTCGAGGAGGCACTGGAGGACCTGTACTCCCGCGGGATGCTGCACGGCACTAACCACCTCTCGATTGGCCAGGAGGCGGTCGCCGTCGGCGCGTGCGGCGCCCTCGACGAGGGGGACTTCATCACCTCCACGCACCGGGGTCATGGCCACTCCATCGCCCATGGGGCGGATCCGGAACTGATGTTCGCGGAACTGCTGGGGCGTGACACCGGGTACTGCGGCGGGCGTGGTGGCTCGATGCACATCGCGGACGTCGGGGCAGGCAACCTGGGTGCGAACGGCATCGTGGCCGGGTCGATGACCCTGTCGGTCGGGGCTGCCCTCAGCCAACACCTGCTGGGCTCCTCAGCTGTCGTGCTGTGTTTCTTCGGTGATGGCGCAACGAACGAAGGGTCCTTCCACGAGGCGCTGAACCTGGCTGCTGTGTGGCAGTTGCCGGTGGTCTTCGTGTGCGAGAACAACCAGTACGGCATGTCCATGGCCTCCGACCTCTCGACGGCCGGTGATTCGGTCGCTGCTCGTGGGACGGCCTACGGGCTCGAGGGTGTGCAGCTCGACGGCAACGATCTGCCAGCCATGTTCGAGGGCGTGGCCAACGCTGTCGCTGCGGCTCGAGAGGGCCACGGGCCCGCGCTGCTCGAGGCCATCACCTACCGCTACCGGGGCCACTCGAAGTCCGACCGCAACCTGTACCGCACGCAGGAAGAGATCGAGCAGTGGCGCACCGAACGGGACCCGATCGCACGCTTCGAAGCACGCCTGCTCGACGAAGGCGCGGTCGACCAGGAGGCGATCGACACGGCGCGACAGGCGGCTCGTGAGCGCATCCGCGATGCCGTGAAGGCCGCTGTGAAGGCGCCGGAGCCCTCCGTCGACGTCCTTGAGGAGGCCGTCTATGCCAGCCGCTGATACCACAGACAGGATCGAGGGACCGGTCAGCACCGAGGTGCAGACCACCACGTACGCCAAGGCGATCGCCGCGGCCATCCGCACCGCCATGCAGGATGACGAGCGCGTGTTCATGGCCGGTGAGGACATCGGCATCTACGGCGGCGCCTTCGGGGTAACCGACGGACTGCTCGAGGAGTTCGGTGAGCAGCGCATCCGTGATACGCCGATCAGTGAGGATGCCATCGTCGGGATGGCGGTCGGCGCGGCGATCACCGGTACGCGACCGATCGTGGAGATGCAGTTCTCCGACTTCGTCGTCAACGCCATGGACCCGTTGGTCAACCAGGCGGCAAAGCTCCACTTCATGTACGGCGGCAACGTCGAGGTGCCGATGGTGCTCCGGTTGCCGGGCGGTGCCGGCACGGGCGCAGCGGCACAGCACTCCCAGAGTTTGGAGGCCTGGTTCGCCCACGTACCGGGTCTCAAGGTGGTCGCACCGTCGACGGTGCAGGACGCGCACGACCTGCTCTTCGCCGCCCTGCTCGACCCGAACCCGGTCGTGGTGGTCGAGCACAAGCTGCTCTACAAACGTGAGGGCGAGCTCGTCGCACGTGCGACCGCGGGTGACTCGCCGGCGACAATCGGCGATGCGGTCGTCCTGCGCGAGGGAACGGACCTGACGGTGGCAAGTTACTCGCTCAACACCCACAAGGCGCTCGAGGCGGCCGAGCAGTTGGCTGCGGAGGGCACCGAGGTCGAGGTCGTCGACCTGCGCACACTGCGCCCGCTCGATACCGAGACGGTCATCGACTCGGTCTCTCGGACGGGCAAGCTGCTCGTGACCCACGAGGCACCCGCCGCGGTCGGTATCGGTGCCGAGGTGGTGGCAGCGGTAGCGGGGTCCCGGGCCTTCGACTACCTGCTCGCGCCGATCGTGCGTGTGTGCGGCCGGGAGAACCCGATCCCGTACGCGCCCGGGTTGGAGAAAGCGACGATCCCGCAGACCGAGGACCTGGTCGAGGCGATGCGCGCCCTGGCCGCGGAGGACGTCTGATGGCGGAACTGAAGGTCCGTATGCCAGCACTGTCGGCGACCATGGAGGACGCGGAGCTCATCACCTGGCTCGTCGAGGTCGGTGACGAGGTCCGCAGTGGCCAACCCTTGGCTGAGGTCTCGACCGACAAGGTCGACATGGAGCTCGAGAGCCCGTATGACGGGGTCGTGGCCGAGCTGCTCGTCGATCCCGGCTCACGCGTCGACCTCGGGGTCCCGGTGGCCACGGTCACGGGTGAGGAGGATGAGCTGCTCGGCGACCTCGACCTCGATGACCGATCAGCGACCGACGAGATGCCCGACGAGGGCGACGAACAGCCGGCCGCAGCCAAGGGCCCGGCCTTGGGCCCGGCCGCTGCCGCCGCCAGCGGACGCGAGGGGATCGTGCGCGCGCACCCCCCCGCGCGCCGTCGGGCGCGCCAGCTCGGGATCGATCTGCACGACGTCACCCCGACGGGTTCTCGTGGCCACGTGACCCATGCCGACATCGATCGGTACATGTCCAAACAGGGCTCCGGCTCGCGTGCGTCAGCGGAGACGGCGGGATCCTCGCCGCAGCGTGCGGATGCCGGTGGCATCGCGCCCGCCGCCGGTCCATCTCCCTCCCGCCCGGCTCGTTCCGCTTCGTCGGAGCCGACCTCGGGTGGTCGTGATCGGCGGCGGGCCATCCGCCTCGCCACGGCGCGGTCGACGACCCGCTCAGCGGCGATCCCCCAGTTCACCCTGCACCGCCGGATCGACGTGGGGCTCGCACGGGAGCGTCGCGACGGACGGTCCTGGACCACCGAACTGGCACGTGCGCTGGCCGCCGCCCTCTGGCGGCACCCCGCCTGCAACGCGGTGTGGGACGAAGAGGCGGAGGATGTCCGGCCGCTCGAGCAGGTCAGAATCGGGATCGCGGTCGCGACCGATCATGGCCTCGTGGTCGTCGGGGTCGATGATCCCGATGCGGTCGATCCCGCCGAGGCCGATCACCGGGTGCGGGAGGCCATAGGCCGTGCCCGCTCAGGCCGACTGACACCCGATGACGTGGCCGGCATCAGTTCCACCATCTCCAACCTCGGGGGCTTCGGCGTCGACAACTTCGATGCGCTGCTGTTGCCGCCGCAGGCGACCATCCTCTCGGTCGGTCGCATGGCGGATACCCCTATCGGGGTCGATGGGCGTGTGCGCGTGCGCCCGATGATGTCCGTGGGCCTGACCGTGGATCACCGGGTCGCTGACGGTGCCGACGGTGCCCAACTGCTCGACACCTTCGCTCAACGACTGGAGACCTAGCCATGGCATCGACCGAACTGCGCATCACGGACGCGGTCGGGCTCCACGCCCGACCCGCGGCCCGCTTCGTCAAGGCAGCTGCCGGTTTCGTGTCGAGCGTCACAGTGACCCACGAGCATCGCACGGCGGACGCCAAGTCCTTGCTCGAGATCCTGCAACTGGAGGCGGGCAACGGCGCGCAGATCGTGATCGAGGCCACGGGTGACGACGAGGAAGAGGCGCTGCGTGTCTTGAGCGGCATGCTGGTCGATCAGGCGTGAGTTGAGCGATGTCGCGAGCGGTGTTGCCCGTCCGCGGGTCACGGCCAGCGGGCTGGCTCACGGGTCGCCTGCAACGTGACGCCGTCGGAGCCAAGGATCACGTGAAGGCGGCTGAGGTCGCCGACGTGGACGGCTGCTGAGCGGCCACGCGTCGGATCTGGCGGGGATCCGACCAGGAGCGGCGTCATGCCCACAGCAGCGGCTGCATCCAGTCCGACCCCGGTCGACTCGATCGCGATGAGCGCGTGGGGCTCAATGCCGAGCCGTTGCCCCGCGCGTAGGTGTCCTTCCGGTTCCGGTCGTCCGGCGGTGACCTCGTCGCCGGTGACGAGCACCGCAGGTGTCGAGAGTCGTGCCCGCGCGAGGTGGGCACGGGCTTCGGCGCCGTCAAGCCCGGTCACGACCGCGAAGCGCTCTTCGGGCAGGGCACGCACGAACCCGCGTACCCCGGCGGGGCGTTGGCACGCGCGCAGGAGCAGTTCGCCCCGTCGTCGCACTGCGGCGCGTTCGGCGTGTGGATCACGATCGGGCGCGAAACTGGCGACAACGTCGGCCGGGCGTCGCCCGGCGGCGAAGGCCGCCACCTCGACCGCGTCGGCACCGACGCGATCCGCCCACCAACGCCACTGAGCGCGACGTGCCTCTGTGCTGGAGAGCAAGACCCCGTCGAGGTCGACGACGATGCCCCGGGCGGACCAGCTGTCCCACGGGCGCGCCCGTCGCAGATCCGCCGGTTTCACGCTTCGAACTCGTCCGGGTCCCACGTGGTCCCAAGCGATTGCGCGAGCAGCAGGTCCTCGACGTAGGTGATCTTGACGTTGTCGTGGTCACCTGGGACCAGCTCGACATGCAGATCCGAGTACCGCTCGACCGAGCCGGCGGTGTCCACCCCGTGGAACCCGTCCTCCGAAGCACGCCGGTACGCGTCGAGCAGTGGTGCCGCATGGAAGGCCTGTGGGGTCTGGACTCGACGGAGTTGATCGGTCGGCACGGGCGTCGGCGCCGTGGCGTCCTCCGAGACCCGTAACAGGAAGTTGCCGTCGACGGGCAGTCCGGGCACGGCCCCTCCCATCCGGGCTGCCGTGTGCACAATCCGGGTCAGCAGTGACTGCCGGACGAAGGGGCGGGCTGCGTCATGGATGAGGATGAGGTCGATGGAGCCATCCAGGATTTGCGGCGCGATCGCCTCGAGGGCTGCGTGTTCGCTGTCGTGCCGCGTGGCGCCGCCGCGGACCAGTCGGTCGACCTTGCGGATGCCTGCATCCGTGATGATCCGCTCCGCGTAGCGGTCATCGCCTTCCCGGACCACGAGCACGATCCGGTCGATAAGCGTGCTGCGCTCGAACACGTCCAGCGACCAGGCCAGCAGCGGCTTGTCACCGATGTTGAGGTAGACCTTGTTCTCCGCCTGTTGGAGGCGGGTACCCGAACCTCCGGCGAGCAGCACGGCGACGGTGCTCATCCCGGCGTCGCAGCCGCCGCGACCGCATCGAGGTAGCCCGCCAGGTCGTCACGCAGCACCAGATCTGCTGCACCGCGCGCCACCGAGCTGGCATCGGCGACGGCGACACCACACCCGGCGGTCCGCAGCATCGGGATGTCGTTCTCCGCATCACCGATCGCGACCACGGACGCGAGGTCGATGCCGAGGTGCTTGGCCGCCACGCGCAAGCCCGTCGCCTTCTGCGTGTTGGGAGCGTTCCACTCGAGGAACCTCGGGCCCGTGCGCTGTGTCAGCGCGTCGGCAGCCGTCGCGAACCCACGCAGATCGCCTTCCTCGGCTTCGCCCACCACCGCCAACACTTTGAGCACCCTCCGCCCGTCGATACCGGCGACCGTCGGCTCAGGCTCGCCCATCTCGGTGATGATGTCGAGCGCGGCGACGCGGTTAGAGGTGATCAGCGAGCCGTCATCGAGGTACAGCGCGTGCGCCACCCGGCGTCGGCACAGCTCCGCGACCAGTTCCGTGGCGATGTCGGTCGCGAGCGGCGCACGGGCGATGACCTGCCCGGTCCCGGCGACCACCGCCGCGCCGTTGCACGTCACATGTGGACCGCTCAGCTCGAGTTGCTCCCAGATCGGCCGGATGGACGTCCAGATCTTACCGGTGGCAAGGATGACCGGGATACCCGCTTCCTGCAGGCGTCGGACCGCGCGAGCACGCGGCGCCGGGATCCGGTGATCGGGGCCGAGTAGGGTTCCATCCACGTCGGTGGCGACCAGCTGGATGCGCGCTGGGCCCGGGTACTGCGGTGCGCTCACGGCAGCACCTCGGCCGCGATCTCCCGGACCGCGGCGGCGTTGGGGGCACGCAGGGCGTGCTGTGCGGCCCGTCTGGTCGCGACCGGATCCAGTTGGGTGACGAGCCAGCGGATGCGGTCCACCAGCGAGGGGGCCACCGAGAGCTCGTCGACCCCCAGACCCAGCAGCAGCGCCGCGGCTGCGGGGTCGCTGGCTGCCTCGCCGCAGACCGCGACCGGGATGTCGGCGTTCGCGGCGGCTTCGCAGCTCAGCGCGACCAGCTGGAGCACAGCTGGTTGGGTGGGGTCCTGGTAGGCCCCGAGCTCGCCCAGTCCACGGTCAGCACCGGTGGTGTACTGGGTCAGATCGTTCGTGCCGATGGAGAAGAACGCACACCGCTTGGCGAGATGGGGGGCGAGTAGCGCCGCAGCGGGTGTCTCGATCATGATGCCGGGGGAGGGCGGTGCGCTGCCGGCGAGATCGGCGCGTGCCGACAGCCGTGACAACCCAGCGTCGAGGTCGGCCAGGGATGCCACCATCGGGAACATCACCCGCAGGCGCCCGTCGATGGCGGCACCGACCAGCGCATCGAGCTGGGTGTCGAACAGGGCCTGCTCCCGCAGACACAGTCGCAGGCCACGCACGCCGAGGAACGGGTTCTCCTCCATCGGCAGGTCGAGGTAGGCGACCTCCTTGTCGCCGCCGATGTCGAGCGTGCGCACGACAGTGGGGTCCTCGAACGAACGAACGGCTGCAAGGTAGGCATCGCGCTGCTCCTCCATGGTCGGCGCATGATCGCGATCGAGGAACAGGAACTCGGAGCGGAACAACCCGACACCGTCGGCTGCCGTCTCCACGGCGGCGTCGAGGTCACCACGGGTCCCGACGTTGGCGGCGACCAGGATCCGCCGCTCGTCGAAAAGGGCGGTGGTGCCGCGCAGCCGGCGGTGTTCGACCGCGCGATCCTTGGCCTCGCCGAGCCGGAGTTCGACGTCACGGATGCTCTGCGTGTCGGGATGGATCGTGATCTGTCCCTGATCACCGTCGATCAGGATCACGTCTTCGGTGGTGAGCGCGTCGACGGCCTCGAGCAGCCCGACCACGCCGACGACCGCGGGGATCGCCAGGCTGCGTGCGACGATGGCCGTGTGCGAGGTAGGCCCGCCGCGCTCGGTCATGAGGCCTCCGAGCCGCTCCAGATCTAGGTGCACGGTGTCCGCCGGGGTGAGGTCTCGGGCACACACGATCGCGCCCTCGGGCAGCGAGCTGCGTGCGGTCACGCTGCCCCTGAGCGTGGCAATCAGCTCGCGCCCCACGCCCGCGACGTCATCGGCCCGCTCGGCCAGGTAGGTGTTGCTCATGGCCCGGAAGCTCGCCTCGAGCTCGGCTATCGCAACTCGGACGGCGGCGACCGGGGCTGCCCCCTGCTCCATATGCTGTTCCACGGCCCGGAGCAGCATCGGATCATCCACGAGCAAGGCGTAGGCTTCGAGCACCTCGGACTCGTCGTGCCGGTCGGCTTGCGCTGCCTGGTGGGCCAGCTCATCGAAGCGTGCGGCGGTCTGCTCGATCGCGGCACCGATGTCCATGACGGCAGGGCCCTCATCCGCGACGTTGGCGGGGGGCAGCACCACCACCCGGCCGAAGGCCAGGCCGCTGGATGCGGGGATTCCGATGAGTACGGTCTTGGTCATGGCAAATAGCCTACTGAACCGCGCTCCACGTCTGGCGCCCCCCACGCGCACGTTCGTGTCGATATCGGAGGGCGCTGCCACCCAGGCGCCGCCCGGGCTCCGAACGGCCATATGCATCCGGTGCTCGCACCGGAGTATTGCTACCGTCCCCGCGACCGCCCTGAGCGGTGCCTGACAGTACACTGGTGGAACATGCTCTCATCCGCACGCTTCTCCGAGGCGAGCGCACGCCGGTTCCGTCCGTGAGGACCTGGGGTGTGCTCTCCACCGCCGTGGGCGACCACCAGGTCGCCGCGCGGCTGCGCGGCATGCTCGCGGACCATCTCGATGGTGTGGTCGAGGTCCCCTCGCTGCCCCAACTGGAGATGGCGGGCCGGGCCGCGCTCGTCGGTCGGACAGTCCTGCAACAACTCCTGGTCGGGATGTCATCCGTCCCGCAGGATGTGGAGCGCATCGCCTACGTGGACGGAGAGGCGCTCGGCACGCTCGGCATCGAGCCAGTACTCGAAATGATCTCCTGGCTCGACGAGGACCATGCTGCCGTCGTGCGGGCCGTACCGGTCACCGATGCCCTCAAGCTGGTCGAAGGCGCACGACTGGTCGGTTCGATGGAACGTCGCGGGCTCTACGCCCCGCAACCGCCCCACGTGGTCCGCCGGCAGGCGCTCGCCGCCGCCCTGGACGTGGATGGGTCGAGATCGGTCGAGGATCTCGCCGGCTTGCTCGTGCGAACCGGGCACAACGTGCGGGTGGTCTGGGACGGCGCGGCTCCGACCACGCTCTCCTCAAGCCGGTGAGCGCTGGAGGGTGAGGACGGCGCGGGTCGGGACGGGCCTGGATGTGCACCCCTTCGCGTCCACTGGGGCAGGCACGGCGGGGAGCGACTCCACTTCACGCGCGCTCGTGCTCTGTGGCGTCGGCATCGCTGACGGGCCGCCGCTGGTAGGCCACTCGGACGCCGATGTCGGTGCCCATGCCGTGGCAGATGCCTTGCTCGGTGCGTCCGCACTCGGGGATCTCGGGTCGGTGTTCGGGGTGGATGATCCCGATGTCAGTGGTGCCGACTCGATGGGCTTGCTGCGTCGTGTCGTGGCCGACGTCGCGGCGGCCGGTTGGGCGGCTGGCAACGTGGATCTGACGCTGGTCGCCCAACGTCCCCGGCTCGCCGGATACCGTGAGGCCATGCGGGCAAACCTCGCGGCAGCGTTGCACCTCGATATCGAAGCCGTCTCGGTGAAGTTCACCACCACCGACCGGCTCGGGACCATCGGGCGGGGTGAAGGCATCGCCGCCTGGTGTAGCTGTCTGCTTGTGGACGACCGCGGGTAGGCTCTGGTCGCGGCGCGAGGCGATGCGTGCACCGGCCGCCGGCCCGCCCGTCCACGCGGTGCATCCCAACAGCTCCGGCGTACCCCTTCGCTCTTCGAACCGTCGTCCGCCGACGGCAGTTGCTCCCGACCTCCAGTGAGATCGCCATGGCCCTAGTTCTGTACGACACCCTCACCCGCGAGCAGCGGCCCTTCGAGCCGCGCGAGGAGGGCAGGGCCTCGTTGTACGTGTGTGGCCCGACCGTCCAGGGCGACGCCCACATCGGCCACGGGCGGGCCGCCGTGGTCTTCGACATCCTCCACCGCTACCTCGCGTGGAGTGGCTACGCCGTCACCTTCGTGCAGAACGTCACCGACATCGACGACAAGATCATCCTGCGCGCCCGACGTGAGCGGCTGGAGCCCGCGGTGGTCGCCACCCGCTACACCCGCGCGTGGAACCGCACGATGGACGCCCTGGGCGTGCTGCCACCGCACGTGCAGCCCCTGGCAACGGGCCACCTGCTGGAGATGCAGGCGCTCATCCAACGCCTGGTCGAACAGGACAAGGCCTACGCCGTGGAGGGCAACGTCTTCTTCCGGGTGCGCACCTTCGACGGCTACGGCAAGCTGTCGGGTCGCCGGGTGGACGACATGCAGCAGGGCGAGGACATCGTGGACGCCTCCGACAAGGAGGACCCCCTGGACTTCGCCATGTGGAAGGCCGCGAAGCCCGGTGAGCCGGCCTGGTCCTCACCCTGGGGTGACGGCCGCCCCGGCTGGCACATCGAGTGCTCCGCGATGGCGGCCAAGCACCTCGGCCACGGCTTCGACATCCACGGCGGCGGGCTCGACCTGGTCTTCCCCCACCATGAGAACGAGATCGCCCAGCACGAGGCCGCCCACGGTGACACCTTCGCCCGCTACTGGGTGCACAACGGCATGGTCCAGATGGGCACGGAGAAGATGTCGAAGTCCGTGGGCAACGTCGTCTCGCTCGAGGAGGCGATCGCCACCTGGGGCGTGGGGCCGCTTCGCCTCTGGTACGTCTCTGCGCAGCACCGCACGCCGCTGACCTTCGAGACCGACCGGCTGCGCGATGCCACCTCGGTGCACCAGCGCTTCGTGACCTTCCTGCGCGCCGCCCGTCGCTGCACCGAGGGGGCCGAGGTCGACGCGGCGGCCGCTGAGCCCCACCGCTCGGCCTTCGCCGCGGCCATGGACGCGGACCTCAACGCGCCGGCTGCCGTGGCCGCCCTCCATGAGCTGGTCACCGCCGGCAACGAGGCGCTCCCCGCCGCGGAGGGTGGCGATCCGGGCGCCCGCAGCACCGTGGCGGCCCTGGCTCAGGCACTGACCGAGCTCGGTGACGGCGTTCTCGGGCTGCACCTCGCTGCAGCGCTGGAGCGCGCAGCCGGGGTGGAGCACCAGCTCGGCGCGCTGGTGGAGTCCCTCCTCGACCAGCGGGCCACGGCCCGCGCCGACCGCGACTTCGCCACCGCTGACGCGATCCGCGACCAGCTGACCGCCGCCGGCGTGAGCGTGGAGGACCGTCCCGACGGTGCCCGCTGGTACGTCGCTGCCACCTCGCCTGGCACGTGAGCGGCGCCGGCCGCGGAGGCAACCGAGGTGCCCGTGGCGGCCCTGGTCGGCCAGCGGATGCGCCGGACCACCGGCTGGTGGGTGGCGTCCACCCCGTCCGTGAACTGCTGCGGGCCGGTGGTGAGGTCCGCGAGCTCACCCTCGCATCGGGTCGGGCCGATGATGCGGTCGTCGAGGAGCTCCTGGCGCTGGCTGCCGCAGCCGGTGTGCGGGTACGTCGTGTGGACCGGGAGCAGCTCGACCGGGCCACCGGCGGCCTGGTCCACCAGGGGGTCGTCGCCGTCGCACCACCCTTCCGCACCGTCACCCTCGCGCAGGTCCTCCAGGTGGCGGCGACGGCGGGCGAGCCACCGCTGCTGGTGGCGCTCGACGGGGTGACCGACCCCCACAACCTCGGTTCCATCGCCCGGACCGCTGAGGCCGTCGGCGCCCACGGGCTCCTGCTGCCCGGCCGGCGCACCGCCAGCGTGACACCGGTGGTGGAGAAGGCAGCGGCGGGCGCCCTCGCCCACCTCAAGGTCGCCGAGGTGGGCAACCTGGTGCGGGCGCTGCGGCAGCTGGCCGAGGCCGGGGTGTGGTCGATCGGACTGGACGGCGACGCCGAGGTGGCGCTTGCGGACCATCCCCTGGCCGGCGCGGCCTGCGTCCTGGTGGTGGGCGCAGAAGGCGCCGGGTTGTCCCGACTCACCCGTGAGCGGTGCGATGCGCTGGTGCGGCTGCCGATGCGCGGGCACGTCGGTTCGCTCAACGCCTCCGTGGCCGCGGCGGTCGCGCTGTACGAGCTGCGCCGTCAGCGCGAACCCGGCTGAGCTCGCGGCTGAGCTCGCGGCTGCGCAGGGACCGGCCCCAGGGGTGAACCGTGTGGGCCCAAGAAGGTGCCGGGGGAGGTTTGCAGGTTCCTGGGGCATCGGCTGCCGCTCCGCCCTCTCAGGCGGCCACGACGTCCACGACGCCGGTGAGATGGGTGACGGCCACCGCCTCCGGTTGCGCGTGGGCGA
>SL_7KL_010_BRINEDRAFT_10000367_pt1 | contig 21301 bp, 20 predicted proteins | sample SodLak_010_BRINE_FD_10663 | JGI IMG/M metagenome (IMG submission 10663)
TGCATCGGCCGTAGCCGAGGCCGGCCGATTCAGTCGCGAGCGGCCGGGTCTTCCAGCCCGCAACCCAGCGCGCCGCGCCGGCGCAGGGACAGATCCGCTGGCCGGCGCTCCTCTCCGGAGCATTCCCGGTACAGCACGATCCGGCTGCCGCCTTCCTCCTTCGCCACGTACATCGCGCGGTCGGCGCGCTGCAGCAACGCCTCCACATCGTCCCCGTCCTCGGGGTAGAGCACCGCCCCCATGCTGAGCCCGACGCGAACCGACTCGCGATTCACCTCCACCGGCTCCTCGAAGCGTTCGATCAGCTTGAGTCCGACCCCCGTCACCGCATCCGGATCACGCACATTCTCCAGCAGCAGCACGAATTCGTCGCCGCCCACGCGGGCCACCACGTCGCTCTCGCGCACGCCCTCGCGCAGACGCCGCGCCACGGTCACGAGCATCACGTCGCCGGCATCGTGTCCCAGGCGATCGTTGATCGGTTTGAAGCCGTCGAGATCGCAGACCACCAGGGCCAGGCCGGTGCCGGCGCGCTGGGCCCGGCGCAGGGCCTGCTGAATATGCTCCTGCAGCAGACTGCGATTGGGCAGGCCGGTCAGGGAGTCATGATGGGCCTGGTGCCACAGGCGCTCCTCGGAGGCCTTGTCGCGGGTGATGTCACGGACCATCCCGAGGACCTGCACGGCGCGGCCTTGGGCGTCCCGATCGATTTCGCCCTCGACCCGCACATGGCGCAGCCCGCCGTCCGCGCGCACCACCCGGTGATCCACCCGGTAATAGGCCTCGTGATCCAGCGCCTCGTTGGTAGCGCGGCGCACCCGCGTACGGTCGTCGGGATGGATGGCTCGCATGTAGGCCTCGAATCCCGCGGTATCGGTTTGCGGGTCGAGCCCGAACAGATCGAATACATGCGTGGACCAGTTCATCCGCAGACCACGAATATCCCAGTCCCAGTAACCGGCCCCGGCAATCCGCTGGGCCTCTTCCAGGCGCTCGGTGGTCTCCTGCAGGGCCGCGGTTCGCCGGGCCACCGCCGCCTCCAGCCCGGCCTGCGTCTCGCGCAGGCGCGCCTCGATCTGCTGGCGTCCCTCCAGTTCCTTGTGCAAGGCGGCGTGATCACGCCAGATCCTCCGGCGCACCCGCACCCACATCAGCACAATCATCAGCATGGTCAGGACGGTGGCCACCAGCATCACCTGCTGCGCCTGTTCATGGCGCTGCGCCATGGCCGCCACCGCCTCCTCGTTATCACGTTCGAAGGCCGCGAGGATGGCCTCCATCTGCTCCAGCACATCCTCCTGTACCGGCATTGCGTCCGCATACAGGATCGCCAGCGCCTCGTTGCGCCCACCCGCCAGGGCAATGTCGAGGAGCTCGGACAGGATCGGGGCACCGGTCGCGGTCAGCGCACGCAGTTCGGCCAGCAGCGCGGCGTCGCGTGGGGTCCGAGCCAGTAATTCCGCACCCTCGCGGGCGTCCAGGAAGCGCTCGGCCAGCTCGCGAAACTCCCGCTGGTAGCGATCCTGCAGGGCCGGGTCCTCGGCACTGATCACCAGCGAGGCGCGCAGCATGCGCTCGCGCACGAGGCTGCGCATGCGATGCACGCGGTCCACCTTCTGCACGTACTCCTCGGTAAGGGCCTGGACGTCGTACTGCAGCTGCTGCACCCGAAGCCAGCTGGCGACGGCGACCACCGCGACCAGCAGCAGCACCACAACAAAGGCGCCGGTCAGCCCGGGAACGAAGGGACGCGGGGCCATCGCGTCTCAATCCCAGCCGGGGACGGGCCGGTCTATGGACGCACCCGCACCCGACGAGGCACCACAAACCGCTGTCGCATCCTTGACGCGCATCCCGCTCCCCCTGTTTGATCGACCACATCCGCACGATCCAGGCGGGGAGGGTGCCGCGAGATGTCCACCAATACAAGCAAATACCGCGACCGGATGTCTGCCGCGCACGCGGAGTCGTCCGCTCCCGTAGCGCAGCTGGCGACACTGGAGAAGGCCTACCTAAGCGCCGCCTACTGCCTGGAGATCGAGGGCAGCAGCCGAGTTCTGTACATCGACCAGCCCGCGGAGGATGTCACGACCTGGATGGCCGGGCGGGACATGCAGCGCCTGGTCCTGTTCACCGCCTGCAATCCGGGCAGCCGACCGGGCACCGAGGGTGAAAACATCCAACGCCAGCGCCGGCTGGAGCAGACCGTGGCCGAGCACGGCCTGCGCGCATGGCCTGCCCGCAATCGCGACCCGCGCGGCCAGTGGCCGGACGAACCGGGCCTGGCCATCGCGGACCTGCCCGACGACCTGCTGGCGCGCTGGCTGGAGGCCTTCGGCCAGAACGCAGCCGTGCTGCTGGAACCGCCGGCTCGGCCCCGGCTGGTATGGCACCCGGGGCTAGGCAAGTAGCGTGCCGCCTACAGCGGCAGGCGACCGCCCGAGGCGACCACGATCGTCACCAGACCGATGACGGTGTTGATCCCGACCAGGATGCGGATCTGCCCCAGCCGGCGCAGGCCTTCCTCGGTATCGTTTGCCGCAATCGCCTTGCGCATGCGCCGATAAGGGGCGAAGAACACATGGGCGAAGATCGCCATCATGATCAGACCCAGCAGCAGCATGGTGTGCACGCTGGGATGCACATCACCCATGCCGCCGAACACCCCGAAGATCAGGTAGAAGCCGGTCACCAGGATCACCAGGACCGAGGCCCAGACCCAGGGGAAGAAGCGCGCGAACACACCCTCCCAGAGCTTCAGCCGCGCCGGCCCCTCGAGCTGCTGCCCGGCCACCGGGCGCAGGAACATGTAGGCGAAGAACATACCGCCCACCCAGATCACCACGGCCAGTACATGCAGCACGTTTGCCAGTGCGTATCCCGTCATTGCCTGCTTCCTTTTGTCGTTACGGATGTGGCCCGCAGTGTAGCCGCCCGCGTGCACGGCTGCCGAGCCCCCCGACCGCACACGCGGGCGGATTGATCAGTAGAATGGCGGGTCCGCATGCAGCAATCGCGGCCCTATCAAGATTCAACCCGGCAGTACAAGGAGTCCACATGTCGCGCGAGATCATCCAGACCGAAAACGCCCCGGCCGCCATCGGCCCCTACTCGCAGGCCGTGCGTACCGGCGACACCCTGTACCTGTCCGGCCAGATCCCGCTGGACCCCGCCACCATGGAACTGGTCGACGGCGGCATCGAGGACCAGATCCGCCAGGTGTTCGCCAACCTCCAGGCTGTCCTGGAGGCGGCGGGAGCCAGCACCGCCGATATCGCCAAACTGAACATCTTCCTGATCGACCTGGCTCACTTCCCGCTTGTGAACAAGATCATGAGCGAAGTCTTCAACGAGCCCTACCCGGCACGTGCCGCGATCGGCGTGGCCGCCCTGCCCAAGGGCGCCCAGGTGGAAATGGACGCCATCGCCTGGTGCCCGCGCGACTGATCGCGCTGCGCGAACCCAACCGGTGGAGCTGCAGGTCCCGCTGACCGCGCTGAAGGGTGTCGGCCCGGCGGTGGCGGAACGACTGGAGCGTCTGGGTCTGGAGCAGGCCGGGGACCTGCTGTTCCATCTGCCCCTGCGCTTCGAGGATCGCACGCGCCTGACGCCGATTGCCGCGCTGCGTCCGGGGCTGGCTGCACTGTTCGAGGGGCACGTCACCCACTCCGAGGTGGTCCACCGCCGCCGGCGCATGCTGGTGGTCACCCTGGCCGACGGCCAGGCCCAGGTCCTGCTGCGGTTCTTTCACTTCGGGGCCAACCAGCAGCGCCGCCTGAGCCCCGGCACGTGCATCCGCGCCTTCGGCGAGCCCCGCGGCATACCCGGCGCACTGGAATGCGTGCACCCGGAGATCCAGACCGTGGGCGATAGCCCGCCGGCGATGGAGTCGCACCTGACCCCGATCTACCCGACCACCGAGGGCGTGTCGCAAAAGCTGCTGCGCCAGCTGGTCGCGCACGCCCTCCCGGGGATGCAGGCCCTGCCCGACCTGCTTCCGGAACTGCCCCGGCAGGGCCTGCCTGGCCTGCATAGCGCCCTCGAGCAGCTCCATCACCCACCGGCGCAGGCCGACGCACTGGCCGCCCTGGACACCCCGGAGAACCGCAGCCCGGCGCGCACGCGGCTGGCCCTGGAAGAGCTCTGCGCCCACCAACTCGCGCGCATGCAGCAGAGCCGGATGCCCGCGGACACACGCAGCGCCCCGGTCATCCAGTCCCCGGGGGCGCTGTGGCAACAACTGCGCGGGCAGCTCCCCTTCGAACCCACCGGCGCACAGGAGCGTGTTACCGAAGAGATCCTGGCCGACCTCGCGCGCCCGCAGCCGATGAACCGTCTGGTCCAGGGCGATGTCGGCTCCGGCAAGACCCTGGTCGCGGTCGCAGCCGCGCTGGCGGCGGTAGAGGCCGGCTATCAGGTGGCGTTCATGGCCCCGACCGAACTACTCGCCCGCCAGCACGGGCGCAATCTTGCCCAGTGGATGGAACCACTGGGCGTCGCGATCGCCTGGCTGGGCGGGCGCCAGACGGCCAGCGAGCGCGGCCAACTGCTCGCGGAACTGGCCAGCGGGCAGCGCCAGGTCGCGATCGGGACCCACGCCCTGTTCCAGGAGGAGGTGCGGTTTCATCATCTNGGGCTCGCAATCATCGACGAACAGCACCGCTTCGGCGTGCACCAGCGCATGGCCCTGCGCGACAAGGGCAACGGCCGGATGCCGCATCAGCTGATCATGACCGCCACCCCGATCCCGCGCACGCTGGCCATGGCCCTGTACGCGGAACTGGCCAGTTCGGTCATCGACGAACGCCCGCCCGGGCGCACCCCGGTACGCACCGCGCTGATCAGCCACGAGCGCCGTGACGAGGTCATCGAACGCATCCGCGCCGCCTGCGGCTCCGGCACCCAGGCCTACTGGGTCTGCCCGCTGGTGGAGGAATCGGAACAACTGGAGGCGGAATCGGCCGAGGCCACCGCCGAACGCCTGCGCGAGGCGTTGCCGGAGCTGNCCATCGGACTGGCCCACGGACGCATGAAGGGACCCGAGCGCGATGCGGTGATGGAGCGCTTCCGCGCGGGCGCGATCGACCTGCTGGTGGCGACTACCGTGATCGAGGTCGGCGTCGACGTCCCCAACGCCAGCCTGATGATCATCGAGAATGCCGAACGCATGGGGCTGTCGCAGCTGCACCAGCTCCGCGGCCGGGTCGGGCGCGGCAGTGCCGCCTCGGCCTGCGTGCTGCTTTACCGTCCGCCACTGGGCGATACCGCCCGCGAGCGCCTCGAGGCGATGCGCCGCACCGACGACGGCTTCGAGATTGCGGAGGTGGATCTCAAGCTGCGCGGTCCGGGCGAACTGCTGGGCACGCGCCAGACTGGCGATCGCAGCTTCCGCGTCGCCGACTGGTCACGCGACCAGGACCTGCTCGACGAGGCCACCACCCTTGCCGCACGCATCGAGAAGGACCCGGCGCGCGCCGCCGCCCTGATCGAACGCTGGCTGGGCACCGCCACCCGCTACGCGACCGTGGGATAGCNCAANAACGAAGGGCGAATCCACCACGAAGCGCACGAGGNAGGTCAAAAGCTTTCCACCACAGAGTTGNCGCCCCGTCCGGGGACGACGCGCTATCGCGCANGAAACAGCGGGTGTTGATGANGACCNCCATCGGGCCTTTTGAGGCGNATCAGAAAGGCCACGATCGTTTTGCAGCGGGCAGGGTGNGGATGAGCGCAGCGAATCGCATCGGCCTCACGGAATGATCCGGGCCCCGATGCGTTTCGCTGCGCTCAACACATCCTACCCTCTTCGTGTCTTCCTTCGGGTCTTCGTACGCTTCGTGGCTAAGACCATCAGGGCCTTAGCAGCGGGCCCTCGACGGCGTCGCGGGCCTCGCGGCCGGCGAGCTGTTCGATCAGGGTCAGGGCGAAGTCCATCGCGGCACCCGGGCCACGGCCGGTGATCAGGCGCCCGTCGATCTCCACCGGGGCGCCAGTGGACGGGATCCCCGCCTCGTCCAGCGCGCCGGTGAAGGCCGTCACGGTGCGCCCCTCCAGCAGCCCGGCCTCGGCCAGCGCCTTGGGCCCGGCACAGATCGCGGCCAAGTGGCCATCGCGTTCGGCCTGCGCCCGCAGCAAACCCTGCACCCGGGCGTCGTCGCGCAGGTGATTGGCGCCGGGCAGGCCACCCGGCAGGACGATCAGGTCAAAGGACTGATCCAGCACCTGATCAACCGTGGTATCCGGCTGGATGACGGTGCCCCGCGAACAGGTCACCGGCCCGGGCTCCAGCCCGGCCACGGTGACCTCGAATTGCGCCCGGCGCAGCAGGTCGATGATCGTGACCGCCTCCAGTTCCTCGGCCCCGGCGGCCAGGGGCACCAGTACGTTCGGCATCAATCCTCCCTGTCCACCGCGCTCAGCGGCGGTTGTAGAAGTTCAGGCCCTTCAGGAGATTCAGCGCCTCGTTCATACCGTAATCGCGCTCGGCCAACGTCTCGCCATTGTCTTCGTCCGCATCCACAGATTCCGGCAGGCCGTCACGGCCCATGCGGGCACCGCCATTTTCGCTGTCGGAGCGCTGCACCACGAGCTGCTGCAAGCGGATGTCCGGGTCAATCCCGTCCTCGTTGATGGCACGGCCATCAGGCGTGAAGTAACGCGCGGTGGTCAGCTTGATCCCGGTGTTCTGGGTCAGCGGCAGGATGGTTTGCACCGAACCCTTGCCGAAGGTGTTCTGACCCATAACCACGGCCCGCCGGTGGTCCTGCAACGCACCCGCCACGATCTCGGAGGCGGAGGCCGATCCGCGATTGACGAGGACGACCATCGGCGCGCCCTTGAGAACATCCCCCGGCGAGGCCTGGTAGCGGAACTGCGAATCCTCCAGCCGACCTTCGGTGTAGACGATCAGGCCTTCTTCGAGGAAGGCGTCCGAGACGCCCACAGCGCCCGTCAGGATGCCACCGGGGTTGTTGCGCAGATCCAGCACGAGCCCCTGCAGCTCGCCCTGTTCCTGCAGGTCTTCGATCGCCCGCACCAAGTCGCGTGCCGTGCGCTGCTGGAAATTGCTGATGCGTACGTAGCCGAAGCCGTCCTCCAGGATCTCGGAGCGCACGCTCTGCACCTGGATCACGTCGCGGGTGATGGTGATTTCTTTCGGGCGGTCCTCGCCATCGCGCAGGATGGTCAGGGTGATGTCCGAGCCTTTCTCGCCGCGCATCTTGGCGACCGCGTCGGACAGGGACATACCCTTCACCGACTCGCCATCCAGGCGAATGATCAGGTCACCGGCCTCGACCCCGGCACGGCTGGCCGGGGTGTCATCGATCGGCGCGATGACCTTGACGAAGCCGTCTTCCATGCCAACCTCGATGCCCAGACCGCCAAACTCGCCGGAGGTCCCGACCTGCATGTCCTCGAAGTCCTGTTCGTCCAGATAGGCCGAATGCTGGTCAAGGCCGGACAGCATCCCCTGGATCGCATTGTCCAGGAGATCCTTGTCTTCGACCTCGGTGACGTAATTGCGCTTGATGCGCATGTATACGTCAGTGAAGCGCTGCAAATCTTCTACTGGCAAAGCGGATTGCGCGCCATTGTCGCGGTCGGCGTAGACCGCCACCGAGACACTCAACATGACCCCGACAACCAGTCCGACGATCAGGGAGTATCCGGTGCGACAAGACTTGCTCATTACCTTTCCTCGTTCACTTGAGGTGATTTGTGTGAAGATGGTAGCACCCGCAATGTGACGGCTGCCTGAATGCACGCCACCGATCGGCCTTTTGCCGGGGCATGGGCGCATTCCATCTTTTTCCCTCTACTGAGAGGGCCACCAGCTCTCGGGGTTCAATGGTCCGCCGTTGTGACGGATCTCGAAGTAAAGCCCGGGCGCAATCGCCTCGCTGCCCTCGCCCGCCACGGCCAGTTGCTCGCCAGCACCCACGGTCTCGCCTTCTGCAACCAGGATCTCCTCTACATTGGAGTAGAGCGTCAGGTAGCGCTCCCCATGATCGACGATCACCAGGAAGCCGTAGCCCTGCATCCAGTCGGCGTAGACCACCTGGCCGTAGTGCACTGCGCGCACCGCCGTGCCGTTATCGACCGCCAGCACCGCGCCACGCCAGCGCGAGCGCAGGCGGCTACCACGGGACTCGTTGAAACTGCGGATCACGCGGCCTTCGGCCGGACGCGGAAGCTCGCCCTCCAATTCCACGAAGGCCACGTCCGGCCGTTCGGGGGTGGACTCGCGGGGTGCCGCGGCACGCGCCGCGCTGCGAGCCTCGACCTCCTCGATCACCGTCTCCAGGGTCTCGGCATTGCGCGCCAGGCGCTCCAGTTCCAGCGACTCGTCCTCGATCACCGCCTCCAGCTCCGCCATCGCCTGGCGCTGGTGCGCCTCCTCGCGTTCCAGATCCGCGACCGCCGCGCGGGCCTGCTCTTCCCGTTCTGCCAGCACCGCCCGCTCCCGCGCGAGGTTCTCGCGCGCCGTCTCCAGCGCCTCGATGCGGTCGCGCAACACGACCAGGGCCTGCTCGCGCGCCTCGCGGATGCGCGCGGCAAACGCGGCCTGATGGCGGTGCTCCGCAGACTGACCGTCGCTCCGTCCGGGATGGCGTTCGCCCTGCCACTGATCGCGCACCAGGCGAGCCGCGGCGCGGCGTTCTGCCTCCAGCCGCTCCCGGGCCTCGTCCACACGGTCCTCCTGGTCGGCGACCACCGCCTCCTGACGCGAACGCGCCCGCGCCAGCTCGCGCAGCTCCTGGCGCGAGGCCTCGGTCCCGCGAGCAGCCTCCGCGAGCAGCCCTTCCAGCTGCTGCAGGGCCGCGTAACGCTCTTCCTGGCTACGCTCCAGGTCCTGGATGGCCTCGCGCGTCTCGCGCAGCTCCGCCTCCGGTTCCAGCGCCACGGCGCTGACCGGCCACAGAAAACAGAGCAACGCACCGCACCACAAAAGGGCGCGTGAACCGCTTGGATGACTCAAGATTGCGCAAATTCGCATATCGGGGTACGTTTAGGTTCTTATATTCTGACCCAGTTGCGAGGGCCTTCCCTCGCGAGCAAGAGAGGCATGCCGTGAGCAACGAAACGGTTGAAGACGAAATGTACGTCGAAGACGGTTTGATGTCCCAGGACGAAGACATCGAGCGGGCCTCGCGCTCGCTCAAGGCCATGTCCCACCCGCTGCGTCTGAAGATCCTCTGCATTCTCGGCGATCGCGAAATCAGCGTACAGGAAATCGTCGATCAGGTCGGGACGTCGCAGAGCAACATCTCGCAGCATCTCGGCATCCTGCGCGACAAGGGCATCCTCGCCACGCGCAAGGACGCCAACCGGGTCTACTACCGGGTGGGGGACTCCCGGACCCTGCGCCTGATCGGTATGATGCAGGACGTTTTCTGCAGTTCCTGACACCCACCCCTCCGATCCGGTCTCCCGAATGCTTGAACGCCTGCCCGAATTTCTCGCCAACCACCCCATCCTGACCGGCGCCCTGCTGGCGGTGATCGGGATGATCCTGTTCGTCGAACTGCGACGCCTGAACCGCAAGTATCGCTCGCTCTCGCCGGTCGAGGCGGTGCGCGTGATCAACCAGGACGACGCCCTGGTACTGGACGTGCGCGAGGACAACGAAGTCGCCTCCGGGCGCATCGGCGGCGCCAAGCATATCCCGCTCGGCAGCCTGAAAAAGCGCATGGGCGACATCGAGAAATACAAGGACAAACCGGTAGTGGTGTACTGCCGCAGCGGCAACCGCTCCGCCAGCGCCGCGCAGCAACTGACCGCGGCCGGGTTCGAGGACGTAGTCAACCTGCAGGGCGGCATCCAGGCCTGGCAATCGGCCAACATGCCCATCAAGAAGAAGTAATGCAGTTCGAGGTCTACTCCAGCGGGCGCTGTCCATTCTGCCTGCTCGCGCGGCGCCTGCTCAATCAGCGTGGCTACCCGTTCGCGGAGTACGCCGTCGACCGCGAACCCGGTCTGCGCGCGGAGATGGAACAGCGCGCCGCCGGCCGCAGCTCGGTCCCGCAGATCTTTCTCGGCGACACACACATCGGCGGCTTCGACGAACTGCAGGCGATGGACAGTAACGGCCAACTGGCGCGCCTGGCCAGCGAGGCCGGCCTCGAAGCCCCGACCGACAACGCCTCCGGATAACACGCGCCGCCGCCGGCAACGGGCGGCAAACGGGATCGCCCTGGCGACCCCGAAAAACACCGCTCATCCCCCTTACAATGCCCCGATTCCAGACGACTGCGAGACAACATCATGGCTGAAGAGAAGAATTCCCCGAAGAGCGGCAACGGCGCGGCCCAGGCCGAACAGAGTGACCGGCCCGACTTCTCCATCCAGAAGGTCTTCATCAAGGACCTGTCCTTCGAGGCGCCGGAATCCCCCGAGGTATTCATGCGCGAGTGGAAGGGCGAGACCAACATCCAGCTGAACACCAACGCACGTCCGATCGACGAGGCCGCCGGCGCCTTCGAGGTGGAACTGGGCCTGACCGTGACCACCGAATCCGACGGCAAGACCGCCTATCTGGTCGAAATCAAGCAGGCCGGCGTGTTCATCCTGCGCAATTTTGCCGAGGATCAGCGCAACCACCTGCTGGGTGCCTACTGCCCCAACGTGCTGTTCCCGTTCGCCCGCGAAACGGTGGCCGATCTGGTACTGAAGGGCGGCTTCCCGCAGCTCCTGCTACAGCCGGTCAACTTCGAGTCGCTGTATGCCCAGCACCTGCAGGAACAGAAGCAACAGGCCGGCGGGGAACAGGCCGAGCCCACGCAACAGGCCTGACGCGAGGCGCAACCGATGCGTATCGCGGTCCTCGGAGGCGGCTGCTGGGGCACGGCGCTGGCGGTGCATGCGGCCCGCCTGCATGCCGACGTCGCCCTGTGGGTGCGCAATGACGCCACGGCCGGGCAACTGGAACGCGAGCGCGAGAACGCCCGCTACCTTCCCGGCCTGCGCCTCCCGGACAACCTGCGCGTCAGCGCCGACCCGGCGACCATCGAGGGCCGCGACCTGGTCCTGATCGCAGTCCCCTCCGGCGCCTTCCGCGAAACCCTGCGCTGGATCGCCCCGCGCCTCGCACGCGACCAGGTGGTCGCCTGGGCCACCAAGGGCCTGGAGACGGCAACCGGGGCCTGGCTGCACGAGATTGCCGAACAGGAACTGGGGCCCGAGCGCCCGCCCGCTCTGATCTCCGGGCCCTCCTTCGCCGCCGAGGTGGCGCAGGAGCAGCCGACCGCGCTGTCCGTGGCCTCCAGCGACGAGGGCCACATGGACTGCCTGGTTACGGCCCTGCACGGGCGCTCGCTGCGCCTGTACCGCAATACGGACGTGATCGGCGTGGAACTGGGCGGCGCGCTGAAGAACGTGCTCGCGGTGGCCACCGGTATTGCCGACGGCGCCGGGTTCGGGGCCAATGCGCGCGCCGCACTGATGACCCGCGGGCTGGCCGAGATCCAGCGCTTCGGCGCGGCGGTCGGCGCCCGCCCGACCACCCTCACCGGCCTCTCCGGACTGGGGGACATGATCCTCACCTGCACCGACAACCAGTCGCGCAACCGGCGCCTGGGCCGGATGCTGGGCGAAGGCCTAGATCTCGACACCGCCCGCGCGCGGGTGGGACAGTCGGTGGAGGGCGTAGAGACCGCCCGGGTCGCTGTGGCGCGGGCGAAGGCACTGGAAGTGGACATGCCGATCTGCGCCGAGGTGCACGCGGTGCTCTACCAGGGCCGCCCGGTGCACGACACTGTGCGCCGGCTGCTGGAACGCGACGCCACCCGCGAAGAGGACTGACCCGCGTCCGCAAAAGCCCCGCGCGACACCCGCACAATCGCCCGTACGCTCCGGTCGGACTACCGTGGCCCTCACACGCGAACGCAACGGAGAACCGCATGAGCAAGGCCTGGAAGGAACTGGACCTGGAAGGTGGCGGCCTGCAGGCGGTCAACGCCCGCCTCGCTCGCGAGATGCGCACCCGCCCTGCGGCCTACGCTGCGTGGATCCTGTTCCCGCTCGGGCTGCATCGCTTCTACCTGCACGAGCCGCTGGGCGGCGCCGGCTTCCTGGCACTCAGTGCGGCCACCCTGGCCCTCGCCGGATTTGGCCCCGCCGCCTGGTGGTTGCTACCGCTGATTATTGGCGTGTCATGGGCGCTGGTGGACCTGTGGTGGATCGACCGCCGAGTGACCGACTACAACAAGGAGCTACGCAAGCAGCTCTTCCTGCGCAAGGGCCACAAGCCACCGCAGGACTACCGTGGCCGCTACACCAGCGACGAAGACGCCCGCCGCGAACTGGACGAATACCAGCAGATCAAGGAAGCCGAAAAGCCCGGGCAATCAGGCCTGGCCGGTCGCAACGACCCGGCCCGCGACGCCGGCGGCAAGCGCCGCATGCCCAGCTTCAACGAACAGGAAGCCATGCTGCGCCAGATGCGCAAGGACAAAAACAAAGGCGACGGGAACAACTGACCGCCGCCTTCACAAGTTCACCGAGGTTGCGCCGCCCCCGGTTGCGGCCACGCCCGACAGCATGGCCCGTGGCGCTCAGTTCTCGCCGGGGCGCCACACGCCACTGGCATCCTGCGGCGGCGGGGCGGTCTGCTTGCGGCTCTCGACGTCCACGAACACCGACTCGGTAAATTCGGAGAGCTGCTTGAGGTACTCCTTGCGCTCGTTCACCGACTCCGGCATCTGCGCGACCATGAACCCGGTGATCGCGCTCAGGTACTGCACGGCCACGATGGGTTGCTGCGCCTTCGGGTCCACCTCGGTCAGCAGATCCTGGACCTTCTGAATCAACTCGCCGGACAACTGCAGGGTATCGCTCATGGGGTTCCTCTCGCGGTTCGTGAAATCGTTGCGCACAGGCTACGGCAAGCCCCGCCACCCCGAAAGTGAACGCAAGATGCGCGGGCCTTTCCCTCCCTGGTGTGTTCAACACGAAGCGCGCGAAGGCTCGAAGAAGGTAAGTTCAAGAGCGATTTGAACCACAGAGGGCACGGAGAAAATCAGGGTTGAAGGGCAAGGCGGATCGAACGGCGCCTTCGCCACCCAGGCGTTACCGCGTTCCTTTCTTTCCTCCGTGCCTTCTGTGGTGCAAAGGCTTTTGACCTTCTTCGTGTGCTTCGTGGTGGAAAACTGGGACCGTCAGGAGCGACGAGGGTCGTCGTCTTCGTCACGGGCCTCGGGGGCATCGTCGTCCATGTCAAAGTCCTCGTGGACGCGATCCGGCGGAATGGTCCATGGCTCGCTGGGGGCGACCGTATGCTCGCCCGGGCGTGGGGCATAGCGCTCGTCTTCCAGGGCGCGCATCAGGCCCACCACCATCATCAGCATCACCAGCGAGAACGGCAGCGCGGCCAGGATGACTGCATTCTGCAAGACCTCCAGCCCGCCGGCCAGCAGTAGCACGCCGGTCACCAGACCGATCATCGCGCCCCACAGGATCAGGTGAATCGCCCGGTGTTCGGTGGACCCATGGGCCAGCAGGGTGTTGATGACCACGATGCCGGCATTGGCCGAGGTCAGCAGGTAGGTCGCGATCAGCACCGTAATCAGGACGGCCCCGCTCTTCGCGATCAACCAGGGTTCCAGGGTCTCCATGGTGGCGAAGGTCGCCATGGTCAGGTCCTCCGCCACCTGATCGGCAATGTTCGCGATGCCCTCAACCTCGGCGTGCAGGGCCGTACCGCCCAGCAGCGCGAGCCAGAAGAAGGTGATCAGGGTCGGCACCAGCAGCACACCCATCACGAACTCGCGCAGGGTGCGCCCGCGCGAGATGCGCGCGATGAACAGCCCGACGAACGGCGCCCAGGCCAGCCACCAGCCCCAGTAGAAGACCGTCCAGTCGGAGTGCCACTCGTCCAGGTGGTGAGCATGGGTGTACAGCGACAGCCCCAGCAGGTTCTGCATGTAACTGCCACTGGACTGCACCACCAAGGCCAGCAAGTACTGGGTTGGACCCCATACCAGCAGTAGCCCAAGCAGAGCGACACTGAGCCACAGGTTGGCCTGGCTGACCCGCTGCACCCCGGCCTGCATCCCGGCCACCACCGACACGATCGCAGTCACCGTCAGCAGCGCCGTCAGCAGCAGGAGACCGCGATCCCCTTCCAGCGAGAGGCCCACGGTATGCGCCAACCCGGCCTCCAGCTGCTGGATACCCAGCCCCAGAGTCGTTGCGATCCCGAAGACCGTGGCCACGATGGCGAGCAGATCCACCAGATCGCCCGGCCAGGTATGACTGTACTTGCCGATCAGCGGGTGCAGGGCCGAGCGCAGCGCCAGCGGCTGGCCCTTGCGGAAGCTGAAATAGGCCAGGATCAGTGCCAGCAGCGCGAACACACCCCAGGCATTCAGCCCCCAGTGGAAATACGTCAGCACCATCGACATGTCGGCGGCGGCCGCCTGGTTGCCGTTCTCGGCCAGAAACGGGTTGCCGCCGTAATGCGACAGCGGCTCGGCCACCGCCCAGAACAGCAGGCCGACGCCCATGCCGGCGGCGAACAGCATCGACAGCCAGGACAGCGTGGTGAACTCCGGGACCTCGTCGTCGCGCCCCAGGCGCACGTTCTTGTAGCGCCCGACCCCGAGCCAGATCACCATGACCAGGAAGAAGGCCATGATCACCACGTAGTACCACTCCAGCAGCGGCGTCACGAAGGCGCGCGCATCCCCCACCACTGCGCCCAGCTGCTCGGTTCGATAAACCCCCAGCAGGGCGATGATCACCACAAGCATCAGCGCCAGCGGCGCAACACGCGGGTTCAGCCCCTTGAACGGGCCGCGGGTGGCAACGTTGTACATCTCGCGTCCTTTCGCTTGCGCGATGGATGTATTTCAGGACCGGACCTTTGCCGATCCAGGCCGGCAGATCAAGGGCCGGTGGCGCCCGCCGGTTGTACGCGGATGCCCATGCGGAAATCCTGAATGACCTGATGCACGAACGCCAGCTTGGCGATCGCGGTAGCGGTCAGCACGAAGGGGTAGACATGCGAGTGACCCATGCTGCGATTCAGGCTGTTCAGGGCGCTGACCAGCGGCAGCCAATGCTCCAGAAGCAAATCGAAGTCCACCGTGGCATAGGCATCAAAAGCCGGCAGATTCCCCTGCGCGCCCAGCCGCGCCGACGGCCCGGCGACGGGTTCGATGTCCATGTTGTAGGCGGAGGCCGTGTCCAGCGTATCCACGATGTGCATATAGTGGGCCCAGGTCTCGGCCCAGTCTTCCCAGGGGTGGGAGCTGGCATAGGCGGACACGAACGAGGCCTGCCAATCCGCCGGCGGACCACCGGTGTAATGGCGCCGCAGGGCCTCGTCGTAGTCCGCACGCTCGTCGCCGAAGCGCTCGCGAAAATCGGTATGCCAGTGGCTACCGCGAATCAATCGATCCCAGTAGTAGTGCGCGGACTCATGGCGAAAGTGGCCGAGAATGGTGCGATAGGGTTCGGCCATCGCCTCGCGCATGCGCTCGCGCACCGCGGGATCGGCCTCGGCGATATTGATGGTAATGAGCCCATGCGAATGGCCGGTGACCACGCCCCCGCCCTCGCGGAACTCCGGGGCCGGATCGGCCAGGAAATCAAACGCAATCCCCCCAGGATCGCTTTTCCGCGGCACCACCGGCAGGCCCAGGCGCAACAGGCCATATACCAGGCGTCGCTTCTCGGCCTCCAGACGCTCCCACAGCCGCGCATTGCCCGGCACACTGAGGTCCGGGATGGTGCGATTCAGGCGGCAGGCGCGACAGAACGGCTCGGCTTCTTCATGTGGCACCATCCAGTTGCACACCGCGTCTACCGCATAGTGCCGGCACTGGCGATAAAACAGCCCGTCCGGCTCGTCCGCCACCCGCCACAGGCCACCGGGGATCGGGCGCCCACGGGCGCCCACGGCCTCCCCCGCCGGCACCAGGGCGGAGACCTCCAGGCGGTCCGGCAGGAATCCCAGCCGGTGGCCGCAGCGGGTACAGAAGGTGTTGTCGAAATACACCCCCTGCCCACAGACCTCGCACTCGAATAACTGCATCGCGCTCCCCGTTGGCTGGCCTGCCGAGGATGTCCAGGCGGCAGGCATGCCTTCAGACTACGCCGATCCCGTGGCGCCGTCGCGGCGGCACGCACCACCGCAGACGGCAGTCAGTCCCCCTGTACGCCGGACAAAAGCCCGTCCACTCGCTCCAGCACCAGTGGATGGGACAGGATGCCGGCGTGCGTGGTCGCCACCCCGAAGACCGAGGCCGCCTCGCGCTGCGCAGGCGGGTGCAGCATGCTGGCGAGAGTGACCACCCCGTCCGCAGTGGCGCGCGCGCCTCCCTCCCCGCGCTGGTAGCCAAACAGCAGGTGCAGCTCGGTCACCTCCGTGTTGGCATCCGCGAACAGGCCTTCCAGGTAATCGCTGCCCGGGGCCATGTCGCGCCATACCGGAATGACCACCGGCGAACGATCGACACCCTGCTGGGCGCGTTCGTGTCCGGCCCAGGGGGTGGACAGGGTGATCATCGCCGGCACGGTCGCCGCCGCCTCGCGCCGGGCGCGCTCGTTCAGGAAGCCGCGCGCGATCAGCCCGCCCATGCTGTGTGCCACCACCGGCAGTGACTCGACGCCGTGGCGCACCTCCAGCTCCTCGACCACCTGTGCCAGGTGCGCCGCGGCCGACTGCAGTGGCAGCCCGGAGGCGTAATAGTAGAACCACGGCTGGTAACGCTCTCGGTCAAGCCCCTCCAGCAGCCCGGCGAAGTCCCGCGGCGAGCCGTTCATCCCGTGCACGAACAGCACGGGCGTCCGAGCGGGATCGTATGGCTCAAGAAAGTACACCCCGGCATACCCCGCCAGCACGAAATCCAGGGGGCGCCACTGGCTGCCCCGCGCCACCTCGTTCGCGAAACGCGGATCCTCCAGATGGGCGATCTCGCCGTAGGCCGTCACCCGGCCCAGGCTCAGCGGCGCCGCGCCGTCCCCAGGACCCCGTGTATCCGGCAGGCGAATGGCGTGCGCCAGGCGATCATTCCCGTTCACGCGGATATCGATCCCGGTCAGCCGACCGCCAGGACCACAATCCAGCGAATCGCCGCCCGCGACGTGCTGGACCGGTGCGCCGGCCGGATGCGTGCGATCACCATCCTCGTCGCGGAAGGCCAGCACGCTGTAACGACCAGGCTCCAGGGCAAAGAACCAGCTCCCGCCGCGCGCGCTCACCACGTGGTCCGCCGGTTCGGGCACAACGGCGCCGGCGACCGGCTCGCGGAACACCGCCACCACATAGGGCCCGGTCCGTTCCGACCCATCCGCCCCTTCGTTCGATCCTACCGTACCGCTGATCACACAGGCCCCGCCCATCCGCGCCAGCTGCTCGCGCGCATCCAGCAGCGAACACCCCACCAGTCCCATCACCACCGCCAGGACCGCATACACCCGCAACACACCCATTCCGAACATCCCTATCCGACAGCTCCCAGACCCCGAGTGTAGCGAGCCGGCAATCGTGGCGCTGCCTGGTGCCCACCTACCGCAACATCCGCCCCCCTGCCGCAAGATCTTGGAAGCCACCCCCACGTGAACCAGCCAGACTTACAGGCAAAAGCCGCTCCGGACGGACACCCGCCCGGTCAGCCACACCACGACACGCCCACCCGGAGCGCGCCGGGTGAAGCCATGACCCACAGGAGGTGCACCATGTTCAAACGCGATATCCCACCCACCGCGGCCATACCCCGCCTTGCCTCTGCCGCCGCCCTCGCGCTGGTCGCCGCCTGGACGGTCGCGACGGCGGACCAGGGCCCGGCCTTCATCCACGAACCCGATTCCCCCGATCTCGAATGGGGCCCGTGCCCGGACTTCATGCCGGATGGCTGCCGGCTCGCCGTGCTGCAAGGTGACCCGGCGCAGCCCAATGCCGACGTCTTCTTCCTCCTCCCCGGCAACAGCACCGCGCCCCACCACTGGCACACCAGCGCCGAACGCATGGTGCTCGTCAGCGGCGAGATGCAGGTCGACTACGACGACCAGGACCCGGTCGTGCTCCGACCCGGCACCTATGCCTACGGACCGGCCCGGCTGGCACATACCACCCATTGCACATCGGACGAGGACTGCATCCTGTTCATCGCCTTCGAGGAACCGGTGGACGCCCACGCCAGCCACGACGACTGACCCCGTCACGGTCCAATCACCACCGCCGGATGCGGCCGCGCGCGGCTGCTCCCGGACCCAAAAAAGGCCCGCACGGGGCGGGCCTTGTTGGATCGGAACAGCGACAACCCGGTCAGGCAGCAGCGGCAGCCCGGGTAAAGGCAAGCTGGTCGCCAGCCAGGTCCACCTCGATGGTATCGCCGGGGCCGAATTCGCCGGACAGCAACGACTGGGCCAGCGGGTTTTCCATCTGCGTCTGGATGGCCCGCTTGAGTGGACGCGCGCCGTACACCGGGTCGAAACCGGCGGCGCCCAGGTGATCCAGCGCGGCGTCGGTGATGGTGAGCCCCAGATCGCGCTCCTCCAGACGCTTGCGCAGGAACTGCAGCTGGATGCCGGCAATCGCCCGGATCTGCTCGCGCTCCAGCGGGTGGAACACCACCACGTCATCCACGCGGTTGATGAACTCGGGGCGGAAGTGCTGCCCGACGATCTCCATCACCGCGGCCTTCATTGCGTCGTAGTTCGCCTCGCCGGCCATCTCCTGGATCTGCTGCGAGCCGAGGTTGGAAGTCATCACGATCACCGTGTTGCGGAAGTCCACGGTGCGCCCATGACCGTCCGTCAGACGACCATCATCCAGCACCTGCAGCAGCACGTTGAAGACATCCGGATGCGCCTTCTCGACCTCGTCCAGCAGGATCACGGAGTACGGCTTGCGGCGCACGGCCTCGGTCAGGTAGCCGCCCTCCTCGTAGCCGACATAGCCCGGGGGCGCCCCGATCAACCGCGCCACCGAGTGCTTCTCCATGAACTCGGACATGTCGATGCGCACCATGGACTCTTCGGTGTCGAACAGGAACGACGCCAGTGCCTTGGTCAGTTCGGTCTTGCCAACCCCGGTCGGGCCGAGGAACAGGAACGAGCCATTCGGCCGGTTCGGATCGGACAGGCCCGCCCGCGAACGGCGGATGGCGTTGGCCACCGCGCGCACGGCTTCCGTCTGGCCGACCACGCGATCACCCACGGCCTCTTCCATGCGCAGCAGCTTGTCCTTCTCGCCCTCCAGCATCTTGGAGACCGGGATGCCGGTCCAGCGCGCAACCACCTCGGCGACCTCCTCGTCGGTCACCTTGGTGCGCAGCAACTGGGTCTCCTGGCTCTCCATCTCGTGGGCCATGGCGAGGGACTTCTCCAGATCCGGGATGCGCCCGTACTGCAACTCGGACATGCGCGACAGGTCGCCGGCACGGCGGGCGGTCTCCAGCTCGGTACGTGCGCGCTCGAGCTCTTCCTTCAATTGCGCGGCGCCGGAGACCGAGGCCTTCTCGGACTTCCACACCTCTTCCAGATCGGAGAGCTCGCGCCCCAGGCGATCGATCTCGCCCTCCAGGGTATCCAGCCGCTTCTTCGAGGCGTCGTCGGATTCCTTCTTCAGGGCCTCGCGTTCGATCTTCAGCTGAATCAGGCGCCGTTCCAGGCGATCCATGACCTCGGGCTTGGAATCGATCTCCATGCGGATCCGCGAGCTGGCCTCGTCGATCAGGTCGATCGCCTTGTCCGGCAACTGGCGATCGGTGATGTAACGCTGCGACAGCTGCGCCGCGGCGACGATCGCCGGGTCGGTGATCTCGATCCCGTGGTGGACCTCGTAGCGCTCCTTCAGACCGCGCAGGATAGCGATGGTGTCTTCCAGCGTGGGCTCGTCGACCACCACCTTCTGGAAACGGCGTTCCAGCGCGGCGTCCTTCTCGATGTTCTGGCGGTATTCGTCCAGCGTGGTCGCGCCGATGCAGTGCAGCTCGCCACGTGCCAGCGCCGGCTTGAGCATGTTGCCGGCGTCCATTGCGCCCTCGGCCTTGCCGGCGCCCACCAGGGTATGGATCTCGTCGATGAACAGGATCACGCGACCCTCTTCCTGCGAAAGCTCCTTGAGCACGGACTTCAGCCGCTCTTCGAAATCGCCGCGGTACTTGGCCCCGGCCAGCAAGGCGCCCAGATCCAGCGCAAGCACGCGCTTGTCCTTCAGCCCCTCGGGCACCTCGCCGTTGATGATGCGCTGGGCCAGGCCCTCGACGATCGCGGTCTTGCCGACCCCGGGCTCGCCGATCAGCACCGGGTTGTTCTTGGTGCGCCGCTGCAGGACCTGGATCGAACGGCGAATCTCCTCGTCACGCCCGATCACCGGATCGAGCTTGCCCTGCTCGGCGCGCTCGGTGAGGTCGATGGTGTACTTGTCCAGCGCCTGGCGGTTCTCCTCGGCGTTCGGGTCGTCCACCTGGGCACCGCCGCGCATGTCTTCCACGGCCTTCTCCAGGGAGTCCTTGTTGGCGCCGGCGTTGCGCAGCATCTCGCCCACACCGGCCTTCTCGGCGATCGCCGCGAGCAGGAACAGCTCGCTGGGGATGTACTGGTCCTTGCGCTCCTGGGCAAGCTTGTCGCAGACATTCAGCATGCGCCCCAGGTCATTGGAGACATGCACCTCGCCCGCGGCACCCTCCACCCTGGGCAGGCGGTCCAGCGCCTCGCCCAGCGCGGAGCGCAGCTGGCGCACGTTGGCGCCGGCGCGGTCGAGCACGTGGCGGATGGTGCCGCCCTCCTGGTCCAGCAGGGCCAGCAGGAGGTGGGCCGGTTCGATGAACTGGTGATCGCGGCCTACCGCGAGCGATTGTGCATCCGCGATGGCGGACTGGAACTTGGTCGTCAGGCGATCCATTCGCATTGGGAAACCCCTCGGTCAAATCTGGGTGAACTGACACCAATGATGGGGACAATCCCCCGACCTTCAAGGATAGACGGACGCAACCGCCCGCATCAGACAAACGGCAACACCGTCACGCACGAACATCGGGGCTGCGCGCGGAGGTTGCCACGGCCCCTGCGGGGCCTCGCAATGACGGGGGCAGGAAAAAGCACCGTCATCGCGAGGAGCGCAGCGACGCGGCGATCTCCATGGGTAACCCTCGCGCCGGACCGAGCGTCGGGGTTATCGCAGGTGGCCGGGATCGACCCAGACGAGCGTACCCATGCGGCCGGTCTCGCCATCGCGGCGGTAGGAGAAAAAGGTATCCGCCTCGCTGAAGGTGCAGCGTCCGCCACCGGCGACCTGCGCCACCCCGGCCCGCTGCAGGCGCTGCCGGGCCAGCAGGTAGAGATCCGCCAG
>SL_7KL_010_BRINEDRAFT_10000368_pt1 | contig 21293 bp, 24 predicted proteins | sample SodLak_010_BRINE_FD_10663 | JGI IMG/M metagenome (IMG submission 10663)
GTCCCGGGCACCTGGCCCGTCGGGGATGCAGGCACCGTGACCTTCGCACTCGTCGATGGTGCGCTCGTCCTCGACGATGTCACCGCCAGCGACGGGTGGATGATGGCCATCGACGACCAGGACCCCGACGAGATCGAGGTCGACTTCACCCGCGGCAACGTGGAGTGGGAGATCGAGATCGAGCTCGAGGACGACGGCCGGATCCTGGAGATCGAGATCGACCAGGACATCGAGTCCGCTGACACGGGCAGCTACGACATCGGCGACGCGGGCAGCTTCGCCTTCAGCGTCGTCGACGGGCGGCTCGTGCTCGACGACCTGAACGTCGCGGAAGGCTGGACCCTGGTCGAACTCGAGGAGGAGGCGGACGAGATCGCCTTCGAGCTGGTCGCGGGTGCCCGCAGCTTCGAGGTCGAGGTGGAGCTCGAGGACGACACCACGATCGAGCTCGAGATCGACTACGAGGTCGCCGGATCCGTCACCGGCTGAGCGGGCCGAAGTGCACCCGCTCGGTCGGAGCCTTGCGCTCCAGGGCCCACTTCAGCGGTTGCGGTGAGGTCGGCTCGCTCGCGTGATCCGGGTGGTCTGGACGACCAGTAGGGGGAGGAGGCCGAGGAGCTTCCCTCGCAGGCCGCGCGCCGGACCCTGGTCGATCCCTGGGCCAGCGCCCAGGAGACGACCACCCGCCGCCGGTCACACAGCAGCCGGAGCCACTGCCTGGCCGATCCCTGGGCCAGCGCCCAGGAGACGACCACACCGCACCGGGCACGCGCCGGAAACTCGCCGGTCAGGCGCCCACCAGACGCCGGCCAGGGCCGGTGACCCACCGGGTGATCTTGCCGGAGGCCGGTGACCCACCGGGTGATCTTGCCGGAGGATGGAGACCACCGTAAAGTAGTGATGTAGCTACATGGGAGCGTCTGGCAGTGGTGACCAAGATCAGCAGTAGGGAGTTCAACCAGGACACCAGCGGCGCGAAGAAGGCCGCGGCGCACGGCCCGGTCTACATCACTGATCGCGGCCGTCCCGCCCACGTGCTGTTGACCTACGACGACTACGAGCGCTTGCTGGGCACCGAACATGTCCTGGACCGGCTGGCGGAGCCTGCAGGGGTCGAGGACATCGAACTGGTGCTGCCGAGCTCTGATGAGCACGCGCGTCCGGCCGAGTTCAGCTGATGTTCGTGCTCGACACCAACGTCGTGTCCGAGCTGCGCAAGGTGCGCTCTGGCAAGGCCGATCCAGGGGTCGGCGCCTGGGCATCCCAGGTCCCGTCGGGTCAGCTGTTCCTGTCGTCGATCACGATCCACGAGCTCGAGCACGGGGTGCTGCTCGCCGAGCGTGCTGATCCACCCAAGGGAGCCGTGCTCCGTCGTTGGCTCGATGACAGCGTTGCGGCGGCGTTCGACCAACGTGTCCTCGTCGTCGACGCGACGGTCGCGCGACGTGCCGCGGCGCTCCACGTTCCCGATCCGGCACCCTGCCGCGATGCGCTCATCGGTGCGAGCGCACTGGTCCATGGGATGACCCTGGTCACCCGCAACACCAAGGACTTCGCGAGGTTCGACGGGCTCGACATCATCGACCCGTGGCACCGGCAGTGAAGGACGCTCGGTGTGCTGGCGCCGGGGCGGTCGACGCCGTCTGCTCGGTTCACCCCGACTGCCACTGCGCACGCTGCTCGTCGCCGGGTGGTTGCGTTCACCCGGCATGGGTGGCCTGGAGCGCCAGCGGCAGCACCGGCGATGCCGCCCCGCCCTGCTGCCCCCGGGCTTCTGCCAGCAGCACCCCCGCCACCGTCAACGTCCACCCTGATCGCGACACGGCGTCAACGAGCAGCAGCGGCCCGTCCGGCACCCGACCCACGACCTCGAGGCCGGCCAGCGCGTTCGCGGCCTGATGGGCCGAGTTGCCCATCGTCGACTGCAACGGCCGCTGCGTCGCAGCGAACAGGTCGTGGTACACGGGTAGCCGCCCGAGCTGCCCGAGCCGGTCGGCGACCGCACGGGTTGCCGTCCCGTAGTTCGCCGACGGCACCGTGACGATCGCCGCCGGTCTGGCAGGCCACTCCCATCGCGCCAGCAGCCCCACCAGCGCGTCCACCACCTCGGCAACCAGCTGCCCGTCGAGCGACCCGCCGCGCTCCGCAGCGGCGAGCAGTGCCTCGACCTGGGGTGCGAACCCGGACGCGTCTGCGGCCGCCAGCGCCCGTCCCTGCGACAACTGCACGTCCCGACCGATGTTGCCGCGCCGGTCGATGCCGTGCCGGCCCAACCCGGACGGCCACCGTCGTCGCGGCAGCAGCGGCAGTTGGCGGCTGCGTACCTCGGTGCGGGCCGCAGACTCCAGGTCCTCGTCGATCTGCACCGGCAACTGACGGCCGGTGCAGGCCCCACAACGGCCGCAGTCGGCGGCAGTCGGGTCGTCCAACGCGGCGGTCAGCATCCGCATCCTGCAGCCGTCCTCGGAGGTGTCGAGGTAGCGGCGCATCACCTGATGCTCGGCCCGCCGTCCCGCCAGCAGCCGCCGGTACCGAGCCGCGTCATGGACGTAGGGCCGGCCGGTCGCCGCATAGCCACCGTCGAGGCGTTCGACGACCCCGTCGACGTCGAGCACCTTCAGGAGCAACTCCAACCGGGAGCGGCGAACGTTCACCCGGGTTTCCAACTGCGGGAGCGACACCGTGCCCGCTGAGGTGAGTGTCGTGACGATGTCGACCACCTCGGCTTCGGTCGGGACGCCGGCGACGTCGAAGTGTTCCCACAGCCGTTCGTCCGACGGGGTCGGCAGGCACGCCACCGGTGTGGTCTGCCCGCCACGGCCGGCTCGGCCGATCGCCTGGTAGTAGGCCACCGGCGATGACGGTGCCCCCAGATGCACGACGAAGCCGAGGTCCGGCTTGTCGTAGCCCATCGACAGGGCAGTCGTCGCCACCAGGGCGTCGACCTCGTTGCGGCGCAGCGCCCCTTCGAGACGCAGCCGGTCGTCCGCATCCAGCCGCGAGGTGTACGCCGGCGCATCGACCCCGACGCCGGTCAGGAACGCCGACAGCCGCTCTGCCTCGGTGACGGTGAGGGTGTACACGATGCCTGCACGGCCGTCGCCCTCCCGGCCACGGACGAAGGCTGCGATCCATGCGAGCCGGCGTTCATGGGTGGGTTCCTGCACGACATGCAGTTCGAGGGTGTCGCGCGCCAGCGGTCCACGCAGGACCACCGTCGGGTCGGTGCCGGCGAGCTGCTCCGCGACGTCGGCGACGACCCGGTCGGTCGCGGTCGCGGTGCACGCGAGCACCGGAACCGGCACGTCGCGGGCTGCGGCCAACTGCGTGAGCACATCGCCGAGCCGGCGGTAGTCCGGACGGAAGTCGTGACCATGATCGGAGATGCAGTGTGCCTCGTCGACGACCAACAGGCCCACGTGGGCGAGCAGCCGGTCGAGCACCTCCCGGCGGAACCGCGGATGGTTCAACCGTTCCGGGGAGATGAGCAGCAGGTCGACGTTCCCGGCGGCGATCTGCGCCTCGATGTGCCCCCAGTCGTCGACGTTGGTGGAGTTGACCGTCGCCGCGCGCAGACCCATCCGTTCGGCTGCGGCGATCTGGTCACGCATCAGCGCCAGGAGCGGTGAGACGATCAACGTGGGTCCGGCGCCCTCGTCGCGCAGCAACCGGGTCGCGATGAAGTACACCGCGGATTTGCCCCAGCCGGTCCGTTGCACGACCAGCACCCGGCGGCCCGCCTGCAGCGCGTCGATCGCTGCCCTCTGGTCGTCACGCAACTGCGCGTCAGGTCCGGCCAGCACCTCTAGCAGCCGCTGTGCAGCCGCGCTCGCCGTGTCGGGGTCTGCCACGCATCGCTCCTGTCCACCGTCGCCGCCGAACGTAGGGTGCCGGACGTGGTGAGGTTCCAGCGTCGTCGTGGGTGTACATCCAGGTTGCGTCGACGCCGCGACGCGGCGACGCGGCGGCGCGGCGACGCGGCGGCGCGGCGGCACAGCTACCGAAGCTCCCGCCGAAGCAGGGCGTACGCCGTCCGCTGCCCCCTCCCCGCGGGGAGAGCGACAACCCTTCGATCGCACGGGCACGGTCACGCTTCGGAACCAGCCGGCCAGCGCTAGGGTTGGGGGGACCCCGATCGACAGACACTCGAAGCTGCGCACTGCTGGGAGCGCGCCGACGTGGTATCGGGCCGCCCACAGATGACGGCCTTCCGTCGACGACTGCGGTACCAGCAGGCGATGTGGCGCGAGGCGAAGGGCCATCCGATCGGATCGCAGCCGATCGTTCCCAAGGCCGACAAGCCGTCCCGTCCGCTGGGCAGTCGTCTCCCGCTCGACTACGCCCGAACGACGGGAGCGGACTTCCTGACGGGTGCCGCCCATGCTGCCGTCGAGGCACGACCGGCTCGTGAGGAGTCGCATCAGAGGCTCGATGCGCAGCGACTGTGGGCGGACCTCCTGTCGTCGACGCCGATGTGTTGCAACCTGTTCGGTGAGCTGGCCGCGGACCTGGCGCTCGCGGATCGCGCCGTGCACGCCTGGTGGCCCGGCAGCCCGGGGAAGGTCGTGGACGTGCGGTTCGAGCACTCCCCGGGGCGACTGGACCCGGCCTACCTCGGGAACCTGAGCGCCTTCGACGTGGCCTTCGTGCTGGATCAAGGCGATGACACGGTGGGCATCGTCGGCATTGCGACCGGGTACCACGAGCGAGCCACGTCGGAGACGGCGAAGCCGAGCCGCCTGGCCCGGTACCAGGAGGTGGCCAGCGCCTCCGGTGTGTTCGTCGCGGATGTGACGGCTGCGGTCAACAGCACCCCCCTGTCGCAGGTCTGGCTGGATCACCTCCTCGTGCTGTCGATGCTCCAGCACGACGACGGCGCGTGGGGTGCAACCGGGGTGGCCGATCGGTACAGCGACGCCGACACCACCTGCCCCGGCTGGTCGTTCGCCCGAGCGAGCTGTTGACCTTGGGCATCCCAGATGCCGGAGTTCCCCGCGGTCACCGCGTAGCCCTCGCCGGTGGACCCGGCGAAGCTGGCGACGGCGACGGATGCCTGACAGATCCGATTGATGCGACCGGCTCGCGCGTCCTGCTCGTCGAGCTCATGATGGTGGTGCAGCACGGATCCGACGTAGAGGTCGATGTCCAGGGCGGCCACACCCTCCACGTGCGCCCGGACACCGGTGTCCCTGCAGATGCCGAGCCCGACGCGCCATCCGTCGATATCGATGGACGTCGGCCCGCCACCCGGTGTGAACCAGGCCTGTTCCTCGGAGCTCAACCAGGACTTGCGATACACGGTCGCGGCGCCGGCAGCATCGATGCGCAGCATCGCGATGTAGCGGTCATCGCCGGCCCTGACCGGAGCTCCGGCGAGGGCGATCGTGTCCGCATCCGCGCAGGCGGCGACGATCGGTGCCAGTGCACTGTCGTGCAGTGGAAGCGGGGCTGCGTCGAAGTGGTACCCGGTCAGCGAGAGCTCGGGGAAGACCACGAGACGAGCACCCGCACGACGGATCAACCTCGCGTGTTCGACGGCGTTGCGCGCGACATCGAGGGGCAGGCACACGGGCTGCCCCACGGCGACGGACAGTGACGGACGCATCACCACACCCTACCGACAGGGGATCCCAGGACCGACCGGCTCGCGCGCTGCCGCAGCATCGGTTCCTGGTCGATCCCTGGGCCAGAGCCCAGGAGCTGACCACACCCCGCGGGCCACCCCGCAGTCCGAGCCACACCCTGGTCGATCCCTGGGCCAGAGCCCAGGAACTGACCACACCCCGGCGGCCACGCCGACCACGCAGGGCGCGACCCGGACCCCTCGTGCAGGGACGCGCCGCAGATGGTGCCCGTAGACGATCGTCAGGGTCATCGTGGACGTGCTAGAAACGTTGTACTCCTGCTATCGATCGAGGTCGCGAACGTGCAACGCTGCAGCGCTGACGGTTCTGACGACCGCACCTCGGTGGTACGGGTCCGGGGCCTGCGGATGCGCTACGGCCAGCACGACGTGCTCGATGGCATCGACCTCGATATCGACACCGGCGAGGTCGTGGTGCTGCTCGGACCCAACGGCGCGGGCAAGACCACCACGATCGAGATCCTGGAGGGGTTCCGACGTCCATCGGCCGGCTCGGTCGAGGTGCTCAGCGCCGATCCGTTGCGGGCNGGTGAGGCGTGGCGCGCCCGGGTCGGCGTGGTGTTGCAGTCCTGGCGCGACCACGCCCGGTGGACGCCACGTCAACTGCTCGACCACCTCGGCGCCTACTACGCGCCCTTCGCGACCAACACCCGTCCACGACCGATCCCGACCGAGGAGCTGCTCGGGATGGTCGGCCTGGGCGCGGAGGCCGCGGACCAACGGATCATCACCCTGTCCGGCGGACAGCGACGCCGGCTGGACGTGGCGGTCGGGATCATCGGCCGCCCGGAGCTGCTGTTCCTGGACGAGCCCACCGCAGGGTTCGACCCGGAGGCCAAACGCGAGTTCCACGAGCTGGTGCACCGGCTGACCGACCTGGACGGCACGACCGTGCTGCTCACCACCCACGACCTCACCGAGGCGGAGAAGCTCAGCGACCGGATCCTGATCCTGGCCGGCGGCCGGATCGTCGCGGACGGCTCCGCGGAACAGCTCGCCCGACGCATCCGCAGCCGTGCCGAGGTCCGCTGGACCCAACACGGGCAGCGGTGCGTGCACGCCACCGAGGACGCCACCGCCTTCGTGCGCGACCTGCTGGCGGAACACCCCACGGGCGTCGACGACCTCGAGGTCCGCCGGGCCAGCCTGGAGGACACCTACCTCGAGCTGGTGCGCACCCACGAGCAGGGTGCGCCGGCGCGCGCTTCCCTCGCCCTGGCCCCGGAGGTGTCGTGATGTCGGCACAGCTCAACGCGGTACGGATCGGGATGCGTCGCGGCTGGCACGAGTTCGTGATCGGGCTGCGCAGCCCCCAGGACCAGTCCTTCTTCCTGATGATGGGCATCGGCTCCCTGGCCCTGATGTGGTTCAACCGTGACGAGCCGATGGGCGGCACCGGCCTGACCCTTCCCCAGGTCGCGCTGCCGTCCCTACTGGCCGGGATCGTGATGTTCACCATCGTGATCGGTCCCGCCTACGCGCTGGCGCTGGAGCGCGAGGACGGCACCCTGCTGCGCAGCCGCATCGCCCCCTACGGCCTGCACGGCTACCTCGTCGGCGTGGCCACCCTGACCCTGATCTCCCTGCTACCCCTGCTGGTCATCGTGCTCGGTGGCTCCGCGCTGCTGTTCGACCGAGCGGTCCCCACCGACCCCGGACGGTGGGGGCTGCTCGGGCTGGCGCTGCTGCTCGGGATCCTCGCCAACCTGCCGCTGGGCTTCGCGATCGGCTCCCTGGTCCCACGGATCCAGCAGGTCACGACCTGGGGCATGCTCCCCATCATCGCGCTGGCCTGGATCTCCGGCATCTTCGGCGACATGGGCAACCTGTGGCCCTGGGTGCAGGTGTTGGCGCAGGTGTTCCCGATGTACTGGCTCGGCCACCTCATGCGTTACGCCTTCCTCCCCGAGGCGGCCGTGGTCGGCGAGCTGTACGGCGTGTGGCGGATCGGACCGGGCATCGCGGTGCTGGCCACCTGGGCGGTCGCCGGGTCCGCGCTCGCGACCCCGCTGGTCCGGCGGATGGCCCGCCGCCAGTCCGGCGCCGCCGTCACCCAAGCTCGCGACCAGGCCGCCAACCAGTTCGTGCGATGAGCGACGTCGTCCACAACCGCATCGCCCTGCTCCGCGCCGAGCAGGGGGTGAGCCGTCGCGCGCTGGCCGACGCGCTCGGCGTCCACTACCAGACCATCGGCTACCTCGAACGCGGCGAGTACAGCCCCAGCCTCCACCTCGCCCTGCGCATCGCCGCGTACTTCGCGCTACCCGTCGAGGTCGTGTTCTCCCTCGACCCCTTCCCCCGCATCAGTGACCAGGCCCGTGGCGCCTGAGGCGCCGGACCGGGCGCAGAGGCCTGCGGCGCGGAGGTCAGGCGCGGCACCGGGCGCAGGGGCACGTGGCGCCTGAGGCGCGGGACCGGGCGCAGAGGCCCGTAGGTGTATCGCTCCCGGATCCCCGGACCGGCAGGCACTCACCGCAGCGATGACCGTGACCATCGCGCGTGCAGCACGGGCTGCGAGGTGGCGTGGAACTCCAGTGTCGACTCCCACCGGTAGGTGGTCGGCAACGCTCGGAAGAGCGGCAGACGGAACAGCAGCGCGAGCAGCGGTGGATCGGGCCGGGCGGCACAGGTGTGGGCCCCGCGAGCCACACGCACGGCGGTGACGGCGCTCCCCTCCTCCACCTCGACGATGTCGACGCCAGCGCCACTACGTGCGTCGTCTGGGGGACGGGGGCCCGCGGCGCGACGCTGGCGCTGTCGGGGTTGAGCTGGCAGACCAGGACATCGGGGTCGTAGCGGGCCTGCTCAAAGGGTGCGTGGTGGAGTCCAAGCAGGCTCTCGCCCAGACCGTCGTAGCCGGAGGCGTCAACCCCGCTCTCCGGGGGCGCGTACGACTCGACGTGGTCGTCGTGGCGATAGCCCAGGGATCGGCCAGGCGGCCCACACATGCGCGCTACCGTCCCCGGCGAGGAGCCTGCGACCCAGCTCCCGTGGTGACGCGGCGATGGGAGACGGACGTGCAGGAACGCGACATCGTCCGCGTCCTGGCTGCGATCGCCACGCAACCGACCGGATCCCTGGCTGAGCGGCTGTGCGCAGCCGCTGAGCAGCAACTGGCGAGCTCAGGGGTCGGCCTGTCGGTGACGGTCCGCGACGACCTGCTCGACCCCGTCGCCGCGACGACGGGTGCACGCAGCGGCGAGGCGCTCCAAGCGGAGCTCGGGGACGGCCCGTCCTACACCTGCTCCCGTACCGGCGTGCCCGTCCTCGTCCCCGACGTGCACCACGACGGCACCTGGCCGACCTTCGGCGACCAGGCCGCGGCACTCGGCGTGCACAGCGTGTTCGCCTTCCCTCTGCGCCGTGGCGCGATGCGGCTCGGGGCACTGACGCTGTACCGGGGCGTCCGTTCGGAGTTGACCGAGCACCACCACGCCGACGCCCTCATCTACGCGCGCGTGGGCTGCGACCTGCTGCTGTCCCTGCAGGCCGACCAGCCGGTACAGCAGCCCTCAGACCAGCCGATACTGGAGGGCGCGACGGACACCGTGGAGATCCACCAGGCAGCGGGCGCGGTCTCCGTCCAGTTGGGCATCGACGTCGGATCGGCCCTCGCCGTCCTCAGAGCCCGCGCCTTCGCCAGCGGTCAACCCCTCCATGACCTCGCGAAGGACGTCGTGACCCGACGCGTGCGTATGGACGAGTGACCCGCACCAGCGGCCGCCGGGGGGGTCGCGTCCCGTTGAGATCGTCGTCGGGACACTGAGACCGAGCGAGCCGCGATGCCCCCCTCCGCGCCAGACCTGGCCGTCTACCCGAGCCGGGAACGGCAGCTCCTGTCGACCTTCATCGAGCTCGCCGACACCCTGGTCGACGACTTCGACGTCGTGGAGTTCCTCGCCGCACTCACCGAACGCATCGTGCAGCTCGAGTTCGCCACGCAGGCCGGCATCCTGTTGGCCGATGAGACCGGCTCGCTGCGGTTCGTGGCCGCCTCCGACGAGCGGACACAGCTGCTGGAGCTCTTCCAGGTCCAGAGCCGCGAGGGGCCGTGCCAGGACTGTTTCCGGACCGCTACCCCGGTCGCCGTCCCCGACCTGGCGGCGGAGGTCGAGCGGTGGCCGCGCTTCGCCCCGAAGGCCCTCGAGACCGGCTTCGCTGCCGTGGACGCGGTCCCGCTGCGCCTGCGCGACGCCGTCCTCGGCGCCGTGAACCTCTTCCATGATGAACCCGACTCCCTCGATGCTGACAGCCTCGCGGTGGTAACGGCCATGGCGGACGTGGCGACGATCGGTCTGCTCCAACAGCGGGAACTGCACCGTTCGCACGTGGTCGCGAGCCAGCTCCAGCACGCCCTGCACAGCCGGGTCGCCATCGAGCAGGCCAAGGGCATCATCTTCGAGCAGGCCGAGGTGTCCATGCAGGAGGCCTTCGAGCTGCTGCGCACCTACGCCCGGAACCGCAACGACAAGCTCAGCGATGCCGCACGTCGCGTGGTCGACGGCACCATCGACGCGGGCGACCTCACCCGTCACGGCTGACCACGTCGTTGGCGACGTCGTGGGGCTTGAGGTCGTGGTTGCGCAACGAAGGACCCCACCCACCCGCAGGCCGTGACGGCCCGCGGCCGGTCTGCTTCACGGTCGCCGCGCCTCCTCGTCCAATCCCAGGACCATCTGGTAGCCCGCGAGGAGCAGGATGTTGGCCACGAACAGCCACACGCCCAGCAGTACGACCACAGCGATGACCCCACCCCCGAACCGCTCCTCGGTGTCGCCGAGCTCGAGGTAGACCACGAAGCCGAGGGAGAACACCGCCGTCACGGCCGCGGTGACGGCGGCTCCCTCCAGGCTCTCACGCAGCCCGAGCGACTGCGGCGAGAACGCGTGGTAGAGCACCGTCAGCAGCGCCGTCGCAACGACCGTTCCCGCCACCAACGCCAGCGTCCACCCCAACACGACCTCGAGCACGTCACCACCGGCCAGCGTGCTGAGGAAGAACATCAGCGGCACACCGCCGAGGACCACGACGGGGAGCACGAGCACCATGCCCAGTCCGAGCAGGCGGCCCCGGGCGCCGGCAGCGGACTCGTCACCGGTGGAGTGCCGTGAGAGCGCGCGACGCAGTCCGCCCCCGTAGGCCGTCGCCGGCCAGATGGTGAACAGCAGGGTCAGCAACCCGAGCGTGCCGCCGCTGTCCACCAGCTGATCGACGAACTGGCCCGATGCGTCCGGCCCTTGTTCCGCGACCCGGTCCGCGAAGCTGCGCAGCGCGCTGTCGCCCGCGACCATCTCGACGAACGCGAACGCGATGAGCAGCAGTGGCAGTGCCGACACCAACCCGTAGAACGCGAGGCTGCTGGCCGCCAGCAGCAGGTCACGGTCAGCGACGCGACGCACGAGCCGGCTGACCCGATCAGGGAGCAGGCGGTCGATGGCCGCGAGGGATGCGCGGCCACGCGCGCTGACCGCGGCCCACCGCTCGCGGGGCTGCAACGACCCGCCGCTGTTCACCCGGTCGCCTTCACGCCGTCACCGATGTGGCGGCATCGGGCGCGACGTCGAGCTGCAGGATGAACCGGCTCCCATCCCCGGTCGCCGTGTCCAGGACGAGATCACCGCCGTTCGCGCGGGCAAGCCCCCGTGAGATGTAGAGGCCGAGCCCGACCCCCGGTGCCATCCCATCGACCTGCGTGTACTTGTCGAAGATCCGCGCGGTGTCGTCGGCTGCAACCCCGCAGCCGTGGTCACGAACCGCGAGCGTGACGACCCCGTCATCGACGGCGACGGTGACCTCGATGGTCGATCCCTCGGGGCTGTACTTGACCGCGTTCAGCAGCAGGTTGAGCAGGATCTCACGCAGGGAGGTCTCACCGGCCACCACACGGATAGGACCCGCCCCCCGCACCTCCAGATCATGCTGCTTGGCGACCGAGGGTCCGAGGTCCGCGACGGTCTCCGCGACCAGGGCGACGAGGTCGAGCTCAACGGCGTCGAGGTCCACCTCCCCGACCTCCACCGCACGTGCCAGCCCGAGTCGGTCGGTGAGCAGCATGGCCAGCTCCGCGTTGCGCCGGATGACCTGCAGGAGCGGGCCCAGCTGCTCCGGGCTGAGGTGACCGGTGGCGATCGTCTCAGCGGCGGTGTGGACCACCGTCAGCGGGGCCCGCAGTTCGTGCGCGATCACCGCGAGGAGATCCTCCAGCGCCGTGTGCGACGCATCCGCCGGCCCGACCGCTTCGCCCTGCGCAGCGTCAACCTCGCTGTGCGTGGTGTCGACCATCGGTTGTGACCCTCCCATGCTGAGCAGCCTCGAACGAGGAGCTCGGCCGGGGTCACGGGCCGCCACCGCTCCACCGTACACCCCCTTCCGCGATGCGCGCAGGGGCGATCGTGGCCGCCTTCGCTGCGGAGTTCGCGCTGCGCCTGTAGGTGGCACCGTCCCGCAGCCGGTTCCTCAGCGCTGCGCGTGACCTGGAGCGCAGGGCGACGCCTGGGGGGGTCGCGTTGCGTGGCTCTGCGCGGTGACCGCGATCACGATCCTGGCTGCCAGCCAGCAGTTGTTCGAGTTCACCGAGGTCGACCCCTACAGCGAAGCCCTGTACCGGGCGGCGATGGCCACGGTCACCGGCCAGCCCACGAGCCGCGGATGCGGGGTTGCAGCACGATGGCTTCCAACGCCTGATCAGCAGCACCGTCGATGGCGTCGATCGTGGCCCGCTCGATGGTGTGGTGGTTGAGCGGGCGTCCGTATGCCTCCTACAGGAGCACGACGACGAGGATGACGATCAGGACGAGTGTCCCGAGCCCGATGCCGATACCCATGGTTGCCTCCTTCCCTGTGCGGTGGCCTTGCGGCGCCAGGGGTGATGGGGCAGATGGCCGGCACGCCAGGCGGCGACCGCCCGACACAGCGACGGACGATCGACGGCACCGAAGGCTGCGAAGCTCCTCATCTCGTGCTCCATCCCGTGGACATGGCCGGGTGTGACCGTCATGCCGGGGTCTGGCGCACAGCTCGCGGTGCGTTGCCTCCCGCCGCCAGTGGGCCGGATCGGGAGAGGACCGCTCCTATATGGGTAGCGTGTCCGTGCACGCCATGCCGCGGCGAGGGGCGCGGGGCTCGGTTCCATGTTCCTGTGCGAGAACCTGAGCGACCACAGCGACGCAGCCCTCCTGCTCCGCATCCATGCCGCCTTCGAACAGCCCTTCGAGCTGTCCGGTGTGCAGCTGACGATGTCAGCGAGCGCCAGCATCGCGGTCACTGGTCCGGACGACGGATCCATCGGCGAGCACCTGCAGGTGGCGGCCGACACCGCGAGGTAGCAGGCCAAGTGCACGAGCGGCTGGGGCTCGTCTATGGCCGGACGGCGAGGGGAGACGACGGCCGGACGATCGAAGGCTCTCGCGTTAGGGATCCGTCAAGACCACCCCGTGGCTCTTCTCCACGGCGAGGCAATGGTGGATGATGGCGGTTCCAGGATCGAAGCCCCCGACCTCCCTCCCCCCCAATGGGACGGTCGGACGTGGCGCTCCTGGTCTCCGGAGCGGTCAGCTCCGCGGAGGTGGGACCCCTCTTCCGGGGGCCCCACCTCCGGCATGCGTGCGTTCGACCTCGGAGGGGCCGTCGGTTCCCTTCGCCGCCACGGCGTGGTACACATGATGTAGCTGCTCCAGATCTCGGCGGCCTCTTCGTTCTCGATGGAGGTTCGCCCGTGACAGCGCCGTTGGCATCCCAAGCTCGAGTGCGTCGGCAGCAACGCACTGCCTCGTTCAGAGCCCCTGACGTCGCCGAGCAGACCTGCGCGGAAGCCGCCTTCGAGGTGTGGCTGACCAGCGACGACGTCCTTGATGTCTGGCAGGCCGGGGCTGCTGGGCGAGCAGCGTCGCTGACCGCGATGCTCGGCGAGCTCGTGACCTCCGGGCGCCGGCTACCGGCCAACGCGGCCGCCGCACTCGGCATGCCGCCGGGGACCACACACGGCGCTGCGGCCACGGCGCTCCTGCTCGCCGTCAACGACACGGACGGGCCACGCTGCCGCTCCTACCGCTCCGCACTGCGCGCGCTACGCGATCACGACGATGCGCTCGTCAGCCAGTGAGGGCCCAGATGCAGGACGTCGCGAACACACCGACACCACGGCCACCTGTCCGCGCTCAGCACCTCCGAGCGATCGGTGTCACCAACGAGCCCGCAGCCACGCGCTGCGCGGAGCCGCGTGAGCCGGACGCCGACCATCCGACGCTCCATGCTGCTGTGGCGATGGCACAGCAGAGCATGGAGCGCTGTGACCTCGCCAGCGGCGCCCTCATCCGGGCCGGCGATGCCGCGATCATCGAGGCGACCGAACCCCTGGCTGCCGAGCTGGACCGGCTCCAGCACGAACACGGTCAAGGCCCCAACCTGCAGGCATGTGCTACCGCCACGACCGTCAGCACCGACGACCTCAGCACCGACGCACGCTGGCCGTCGCTGCGACCCCACGCACACCGCTGGGGTATCGCCGCCGTCGTCGCCATCCCCCTGACCCCTGCGCCCGCGTCCCCGTCATGGTGTGGCTGGCTCACCCTGTACAGCCGCCGTCCCGGACCGTTCCCATCCGCCTCGATCGCCGTAGCCGAGACGCTGGGTCTCTACTTCTCGAGCACCTTCAACAGCGCACTCCATGCGGAGAACCTCGAGGCGGCGCTGGCCTCCCGTGACCTCATCGGTCAGGCCAAGGGGATCCTCATGGCCCGCAGGAACATCGACGACGAGCAGGCGTTCGCGGTCCTCCAGCGGGCGTCACAACACACCAACCGTCGCCTGCGCGATGTGGCGGAGTCGGTCGTTCGATCGTGTGGCCACCACCTCGGAGCACCTGCGACCCGCTAGATCGACGGTCGCGATCGGGACCAGTCGAGTCGGACGAGGTTCCTGGTCGAGCAGTACATCAGACCGGCCCGCACTCGCCGCCCGCCATGGTCTGCTGGACGGACCACCCGGCAGTACCTCACCCCGCAAGACCCCACCAAGCCCCAACTCTGGGGGGACTGACACCGTTGGAGCGCCGCGACGGGCCGCTGCCCCGGACGTGCGTCGCGTACCCCTGGGAGCTTGCGCGTGAGCCATGGATCCGACGGGAACACCGCGCAGAGCCGGATCCGCAGCCACGGGCGGATCGCCTGGGCGCTGCTCGGGCTGGCAGGCGTCCTGGTCGTCGTGGGGCTGATCGCCTCCCGCCTGTCGCTGATCATCATCCCCCTGGTCCTGGCGCTGTTCCCGGCCACGTTGCTGGTACCGGTGTCCTCGCGGCTGCGTCGGTGGGGGTGGCCAGCTGCCGTCGCGGCGCTCAGCACCCTCGTCGGTGGCCTGCTGGTCATCGGTGCCGTCCTCGCCGGCATGGTGCTGCTGGTCATCTCACAGTTGCCCGAACTCGCCGAGTCCGCCAGCGACGGCGTCGCCGAGATCGAACGCCTCCTCCAGAGCGACCCGCTCGGGCTCGGTAGCAACGGCATCGGCGACGCCCTCGCCGTGGCCAGGGAACAACTCAACGAGACAGAAGGGCTGGGAGCCCAGGCCGTCAGCGCAGGCGTCATGGCCTTCGAGGCCATCGCCGGCTCCCTGCTGCTACTCCTCGTCCTCTTCTTCTACCTCAAGGACGGCCCGCGACTGGTCCGTAGCGCCGTCGAATGGTTCCCAGCCGCCCGCCAAGCACGCGTCCGGTCCCAGCTGACCACCGCCTGGGCCACCCTGTCGACCTACTTCCGGGGACAGCTGCTGGTCGCCCTGGCCGACGCCGTGGGGATCGGACTGGGCCTGCTCCTCCTCGGCATCCCCCTGGCCCTGCCGTTGGCGGTCCTGGTCTTCTTCGGTGGTCTGTTCCCGATCGTGGGCGCGGTCGCCACGGGCGTGCTGGCGGTCCTGGTTGCCCTGGCACACGACGGGCTGGTCACCGGCGCCCTGGTGCTCGGCCTCGTCCTGCTGGTCCAACAACTCGAGAGCAACGTGCTCCAACCCCTGATCCTGGGCAACGCCCTGCGGCTCCACCCGCTGACGATCGTGCTGGCCGTCACCGCCGGCGCGCTCCTGCTCGGCGTCCTCGGCGCCTTCATCGCCGTACCCATCGCCGCGATCGCCGCCCGCCTCTTCGGCCCATCCGAAGCGCAACCTGTCACCGCCTGAGCCCCCACCCGGTCCGTGCGCACCGATCCGCCCTCGGCCAGCTCAGGTCGAAGCTGGCGGTTGACCGTAGGGCCGTTGGTCGGTAACGTCTGCCGACTACGCACGCAGTAGACGCGTTCAACAGTGAGCGCCCAGCCTCGGAGGCTGTGGCCCTCACTGCCTCCGGGTCACCATCCATCCGGACCCGGGGGATCACATGAGCGACCAACTCTTCTGCAACGGCACCTACGCGCGTATCGATGGCGTCTGGCGCTACCCGTGGGGTGATGAGGTCGCGGGCGCCGTCGACCTGACGCTCGGCGATCTGATCCGCATCGACGACCAGGCCGACTGCGCCGAGGCCGTTCGCACCTTCCGGCCCCTCAGCGACGCCGAACTCCGTTGGCTACGGGGCGAGACACCCGTGAGCGATGACGTGATGGTCCGTCGCCGGCCGGGATACCGGCCGCACGCCGGCGACCTGATCATCGGGTTGTTGGCACCTGAACTCCACCCTCTGACCATGCTGACGGTCGGGGAGATCGCAGAGGCCGCTGGGGTCTCCAAAGCGACCATCGACAGCTACCGCTACCGGGGCTGTCTCCCCGAACCCCAATCCGCACGCGGGCGCACGCCCCTGTGGGCACGTCCGATCGTGCGGCACTGGTTGGCGACGCGCCCGGGCCCGGGTTGGCGCACCGACATCTATACCCAGACCTCCCGCCCTCGGCCACGACGCGAAGCCATCGTCACCACCCCGGATCCCGAGCTGTCCGTGAAGACGGCTTAGCACCCGCTGGGCTAGGGTCGTCGCGCCAGGATCCTCCGGTGGGAGCACGTCGTCAGCCAGCAACCCGCCCACGGCCGTGCTCACCGTGGCGACGAGGATCATCGCCCACGCTCGTCCCTGGACGCCTCTGGAGGTCTCCATCGCCATCGAGGACACGGACGTCTTCGTCCGGTTGTCCGCCGCCCTCCTCGATCCGCACGAGCCCATCGAGCTCGGCGCACACGCGCAGGCCAGGCTGTGTCGCAGGGTGGAGAGTTACGAGGTGGTGCACGACGCCGGCATCGTGACCGCCGTGCTGCAGGGGCCCCTCGCCTCGAGGTGAGGGCCGGTACGCACGCGCGCTCGCCGACCAGCGAGACCCCACGGCGTCGCACCACAGGCGTCACACGGGGGTGTGCTCCACACCAGGTGTCGCCTTCAACTGGACCGGGTCGGTGGCTGGGGGCGGGTGTGGGCCATGGTGCAACCCAGGGCGCGTCTGGTCTTCTCGGCCGGACCTCCACCCGCGATGCGCCGACCCGTGAGGACCACGATGACACCCATGACCACACGCATCTCCGCGGGTAGACCGACGCCGACGATCCGGATCCTCGTCCCTCTCGACCGTCTGGCCGAGGTGTTGCGGGTCATCGCGACGGTGCTCACGCTCGATGGGGAGGCGACGGTCAAGGTGCAGGACCCCACGCGCCGCCCGGTCAGGCACGACCTGCCACTACGTGGCATCGATGCGGCGTCCCCGACCCCACGGTGGAGGAACCTCCTCAGTGGCCTCTTCGGTCGGCAGTCCGCCAGGCCTGCCACCTCCGGGCCCTGGCTCGAGCTGGGTGATCCGGACCGGGTGAGGATCGTCCGGATCCGGGGCCTTCGCGGCTACCAGGACGGCATGGAACGGTTGCGGGCAGCGGGGCTCACCGTGATCGAAGGCGGGGGGGACGACATCCTGCTCGCGGATCTGCGCCAGCCCACGGCGGTGCACGAACCGGAGCTGTCGATGCATCCTCGCATCGAACGCTGACCGGGCGCCGACCCGTCGCCTGGCACGCTGCGGGATGTGCCGGTGGCGGATCTCCCCGATGGACAGCTAGGTGGCCGTGCCCCCTGTATCGAGCGCCGTCTGCAGGACCGCGTAGCCCGTCCTCCCCGAAGACCTCGTAGCTCTCCACAGCGCAGTCCAGGAGCAACCGCGTCAGCTCGTGGACCACCAGAGGACGACCCGGCTGTGCGCGTTGCGTGCCCATACGGATGTAGATGTCGGTGTCGTCGTGCGCGATCGACAGCTGCACACCGGTCCACGGACGTGCGTCCTCGATCAGGACGGCTGCCGCTTCATCGCTGGCGACCTGGAGGTCTCGATCACCCTCGACCCCACCGACCTGCCACCGCATCGCGGCCACAGCGGTCCGGATCGTTGCGAGGAAGCTGAGGTGTGCGGGGATCGTGAGCAGCACGGTGTCCGGAGGTCCGCCTCGATCGGCCGGACCCGCGAGCGATACAACAGCCACGGTCACCTCACCCGTCCAGCCCAGCCCATCGCCCTCCGGATCGGGGTCTAGCGGCTGCCTCCTCGACGTCGGCGCGAAGCGCCGAATCGGTGGCTACGCCGTAGCGAGCGCACCACCAAGGGTGCCGGCGCCCGGCGGCGAAGGTGCTCTTGGCTCCCTGACGTCCGAAGGGGTCCCGACCCAGTTGAGCTCGCTCCGGGGCCCGCGTGCTGCACGCGCCGGACCTGACCGTGTTGGGCTCGCATCGACCACCGAAGCGCGGCCGGCCCTGCCTCGTTCCGCCTCGATCGGCGCCTCCATACTGCCATCACGAGCCTGCACCGCAACCACGGATGGAGACGGCATGGCAGCACAACGCGACGAGCCCGGCATGGGCGAGAAGATCAAGGGCACCGTCAAGGAGACCGCCGGCAAGGTCACCGGCAACGAGGACACCGAGCGCGAAGGCGAAGCCCAGCAGAAGCGCGCACAGAAGTCCGACGAAGCCGCACGTCACGAGGAGGAGGCGGGCCGCAAGCGCGCCGAGCAGGACGGCCACAAGGGCGACCAGGTCCGACGAGAGAACTGAGCGAACGCGTCGAGGCAGCGTGCGGCGTTCGTCGCCGTGAACACCAACCGACCTCAGCAGCCGTCGCCAGCCGCAGGCCGAGGCGCCGGATCACGCTCGCTGCTGCAGATCATCCGGGCGACGCCGGAGGACGTCGTCGACGTCTTCGTCTACGTCGTGGTCCTCAACCTCGCCATCGAGTACCTCCCCGCCGTGCTGAGCGAGAGCTTCACGCTGTCGCTCATCACCGCAGTGCTGCTCAAGCTCTCCCTCGAACTCGTCCTCATCGTGAAGGCCCGAGCTGTCGCACGGTTCCGCGGCGCCATGACCGTCCCCGCGAAGCTCATGGCCGCGCTGCTGCTGTGGGCCACCGCCGCGGGGAGCAAGATCGTGGTCCTCGAGCTCGTGAACCTCGTCTTCGGCGACGCGGTCAGCCTCGGCGGCTTCGTCTCCGTCACCCTGCTCGTCGTCAGCCTGCTGCTGTCGCGGGCAACGGTCCGTCGCCTCCTGACCAGCAGCGAGCGCGAGGCCGGGCCGCACGGCCTGGGCAGCGGTCCGGCGTAGGCGGGACGGGCGGGCGTGGGCACGAACAGGCGCAGGAGCAATGGCCAAGCGGCCGGCCGGGTTCCACCCGCCAGGCGTCGAGGAGTGCCACCGCGGGGTAGGCCAGGCTCACGCCTCGCGTCGCTGGAGCCGCGCGAGGACGGCGTCCAGCGGCCAGATGGCGACCCAGAACAGCACCGCCCACTGGCGGATGAGTAACGCCAGGCCGGCACTGGACAGGAACAGCACGATAGGCACGGCGCTGCGCGCGACCTCGTACCAGGCGGTGCGACCGACCAGGGGTTCGCGGAGCAGCCCGCGTCGATGCGCGTGCCACAGCAGCAACGCCCCGATGATGGAGGTGCACCCGAGCAGGCTGCCGTACAACGCGAAGGCGAGCGGCTCCTCCGACCGTTCGCTGAGCACGCTCTGCACGAAGGGGATCAGCACGATCAGCCCCAGGTAAGGGATGGTGAGGCCGAGCAGACCACCGTCGACCTTCTGGAGCATGGCGACGAACTCGTGATGCGACAGGAAGAAGGTGCCCACCACGGCCACGCTGATGACGAACGCGTTGAAGCGGGGGGCGGTGTCGGCCAGCGACTCCGCCAACGGTACGCCCGCGGCCTGCGCCGGAAGTGCCAGGTCGAGCACCAGCAGCGTCAGGGCGATCGCGAACACCCCATCGGTCAGCGCTACCAGGCGCCCGAACTCCACCGGGTCCGCATCACGGTCGTAGCTGCCCACGCGCCCGGACTCCTGTGCCGGTTGAAGGCGAGGGTAGGTGACATCGAGGTAGCCCGGAGCTGGCGTCGCCGGTCCGGGCACCGGGATCCGGACGGCGACGGCCCGCGTGGTGCTGCCGCGACCAGTGCGTTCCTGACCCGGGTGTTCCCACTCACCGGCGAGATCGTTCGGCTGGGTATCCCGATGTTCGCGTGCTTCGGGCAACGGGGCCTGACACGCGCGACTGGCCCACGCCTACGCCGGAGCGGACGATCCGCAGCCGGTGGAGGACCTGGAGCCCGCCGAGGTGCGGATCTGGCGCCAGCGGGCCGGGCTGCGCATCGTCGTCCGGGGCACGGTGCGGTAGGGGGCTGCAGCCGTCGTCACGCCCTGCATGCACGACACGGTGACACGCCGTTGACACGGCGGCCCGGCATCGTGCCACCGTCTCCTGCCCAGCACCGCACCTACGGTGCCCCCCGACGCAAGCGAGGAAGGTCCCCCCATGCACACGGCTCCCAGTTGGCGTTGCCCGCGGCGCGCCCTACTCACCCTGGCCGTGCTAGTGGCCGCCTGCGGTGGCGGCGGGGAGGGTGAGGCAGTGCGCACCATCACCACCGACGCCGAGGGCAACGTCACCAGCGACAGTCGTGACGGCGACGACGCCCCCGGGACCGATGCCGACGCCGGGGCGAACGACGACACGGACGCTGCGGACGCCGAGCCCGGTTCCGACCGCGACGATGCGGCCGCCGACCAGGGGGACGACACGGGCGGTCAGGTCGCCGTCGACGGCAACCTGCTGATCGCCGAGTCGGTCACCTGCACACCCATGGGCCCGCCCGGTGCCGGTGACATCGAGCTGACCACCGACGATGGGACCCTGGTGGTCACCCTGGCCGGGGCAACGGAGGACTCCTACCTCGTCAGCTGGACACCGGGGGTGTTCGGCGTCGACACCATGCGTTCCTTCTCCCTCGACTTCAACGACGACCGCCCGGCGCTGGCCGCCGGTGTCCAGGCCTTCGACATCGAGGTTGGCACCTCCGGCTCGCTCGTCATCCCGCCCTCCAGCGACGAGGCGGTCGCCGAGCAACCTGACGGCGTTACGGTGCAGTGGAACGGTCGCTGCTCCCAGTGACGGCCACCTCGCGCCCGCCCGGGCCTTCTGCTACGAGGTGGCCGATGTCGGTGAGGTAGCCGGACACGGGTGAGCCGTCGACGCGACGCCAGTGGTGGCGACGGCATTCGTCACGCTGGCGGTTGGAGCTGCGGTCCTGCGTCCCCGAACCGTCATCTGCGGAGGCGAAGGGGAACGGGTCCCCCACCGCTGTCGCGTCCCGCAGCAGGATCGGGGTCGCCGTATCCGAACGCGGACTAGACTGCCGCCATCGTCGG
>SL_7KL_010_BRINEDRAFT_10000371_pt1 | contig 21225 bp, 22 predicted proteins | sample SodLak_010_BRINE_FD_10663 | JGI IMG/M metagenome (IMG submission 10663)
AAGGCATGATCTACATTATTATCAAATTCATTGTATAATGCTTGTAAATACTGCCTACCGTATGCACGGTTAACTTCTGGGTCAAATAGCAAATGCCGTGCGCCTTCTGAATTACGCTTAACGCCGCCTACATCTACGCCCATTTCCTCGGCTACTTCAAACACGTTCTTAGCGCCAAAGCCGGGGCGTACAGCAAACTGCGGGCGTACTTGCATTAAGCCTACAGCGCCTTGTGAGCTAACCGCATCCCATCTGCCAGATGATTCTACCTGCACAATAGCATCTACTAAATTAGGCGTAATAGCGCTTTGTGGCTCTTCTGGCTCAGTTGGGGGCTTAGGCTGACCTAGATTAATAAATTCATCTACATCAAATCCCTCAATATCACGGCCCATGCTCTCAAAGTACATGCGATCAGCCTGCTCTTGCGGTACGACTGGCTCCTCGTCATATCCTTCCATTTCCTGAATGGGAGGTAATACATCAGGCGGCCTGCGGTCACGGCTTAGCATACGGCGCAAACGCGGTAAGATAGTGCCGCGTTGGCTTTCTTCGTTTTCCGCCTCTGGCGGCATTTCAGGTAATTGTGCCATTTTTATTCTTGACCTTCTTCTTGTTCAAACATAGACGTGTACCCACCTAAAATAAATTCAAATTCTTCTTCTAAGAATCTAGGCGAGACGCCAGCCGCAAACAAAGGGCCATTAATTGTACGCAAAGCATGAGTAGCCTGCTGCGGGGTATTAACAGGCATTTCCATAAGTTGCGCGTATAGTTGCGGGTTAGTCTGGGCTTCCATTATAATGTCAAACACTTTCTTTTGTGGGTCTAGCCCTAACAGCTTTTGCGTGGCTTTAGAACCCCCTCTTGCAATAATAAGGCTAGGGCCTGCATTGCCGGAAGAAAGCGCACCAAGGCGTCTAGCGACGTTAGTAGCCCCAACAGAACCCATGCCCCGCGCCACAAGGTCAGTCATCATTGACATCGGGGGCATTAGCGAATTAAAATCATCTAATGTAGTGGCGTTATTAGTGGCCATTTCAATTTCAACACCGCGTAGTATCATATTTTGCATACGATCCGCTTCTTGGCGGTTAATCACGCGGTTTTTAATCATTAACTCAAGCAAAGAATCTTGCCCACGAGCTAAGGGCGTGTTAAGCGTTTGTGCTACGCGGGAAAAGGAAACTCCATCTGCGGCGCGAGAAGTTTGAAATACATTATCTAGTATGGCTACCTTTAATCCTTCAACTGCGGGATTGCGCTGTCCGCGAATTAGCTCCCGCTCATCCGTACCAAAGCGGCGAGCTAATGCGGCAAGTCGGCGCATTTCTTGCTCTGGGTTATTTTGCAGAATTTGACCAACCGCTTTTGCGGGGTCTTCCGAATTAATTAAGCGGCCAAAGGTTTCCATATTGGCTACATTTTTGCTTACTAAATCGTCTGCACGTGCTAGTCTGTTTACCAGCAATTCAGTTTCTCGCACCGAACCTAGTTGATCCCTAAGTTGTGGGAAATCCTCTAGCACAGATGCGTTTCTAGTCATAAATGCGTCTAATCTGTTTTGGCTTATACGGCCCGTATCGGGGTCTACCAATTCACTAGCGCGTGAACGCAAATACGCCTCTTGCGACCGACCGGCGAGTTCTGCTCTAAGTACGGCTTCATCAGTGCCTAAATACGCAACTGCGCTGCGTAAATCACGCAGGTTAGCGGCGGCGCGGGTGCCTCCGGGAGATACGGCTCGATCTAGTATTTGTTCTGGAGCCAAAGCCACTTGCCCAGCTTCCGTACGCGGCAGTGCGGTTCTAGCAAATGACCGCCGATAGGTGTCGTTAAGTGCGCGAGAAAACACCCTAGCCGCCTCAAGAGCGGGGGTGTCTAGGTCGTACACATCGTCAAGAATTGTTCGCCGTAAAGATTCAAATTCACGAGCTTGCTCAAAATCGCCACCTGATCTAGCGGTAGCGGCTCTTTTTCCTGCCAATTTTCCTAAGTTCCACAATTTTCTAGGCGATGGGTCTGCCTCCAAAGTAGACAACAACGAGCGGCCAATTTCACTACCGTATATCCTTGAGGCCATTTCATCTACAGAGATTTCGCCCGGTATTGCTTCGTTGCTGATATTGTCTACAATTTCAGAAGTGCGTCGCGCCCAGTTGCTTGGAACAGATTCTCCAATTTGCTCTAAGCGCCTTAAAGCGATATCCGTCATTTCACTTTCAATAGTGCGTGCCTGTAGTAACGAGGCGTGCAATTCCTCACTTACAATTCGCGAGTTTTCCGCCTGAATAGCCTGAGCCTCTTGTGGCGTCGTGGCGTTTCGCATACGAGCAATTCTTGTATTAGCGGTTTGACGCGCTTCGTCAAGCATCGGCGTTAGCACATCATTTTCAAAATGTTTTTGTCTAGCCTCAGCCGCTACGCGGAGTGCTTGCGGGTTGTTTTGCCCCGCAGCATATAAAGCATCTATTTGCCTGTTAATATCTCTGTACGCGTCTTGTACTTGATCCGCTGTTGTTTGTCTAAATCCGGGATGTCGTCTAGCAAGCGTATTATGTACAGCCGCTAGTGTGGGGCTGTTTAATTGTGCGCCAACTGGAATTGGTAAGTCCGCGCCTTCTCGAATAAAGGCAGCAAGTTCAGTAGGATTTTCGTTAAAGTCCTTAGCTATTTGCTGTACAATTTGTGCCGCATCTGCTTTTTGGCCGGCTTTAGTCATTCGTACCACACTACGAACAGCGCTGTTACCAGAGGCAAACAAACCGACACCAACGCCAACGGGGTTTATAATTGCCCCTACAATCTCGCCCGCATAACCTAGCCCTTCATGGCCGGGGAATAGAGCTTCCGCAGCCATCCTTCCGTGAACCGCCCCTGCTACCGCGCCTAGTTCGTACTGGGCATGGCGCAACGGGTTTTGTGCAAAAGATTGCACCATTGGTTGCACCATTTGTCGTGCAAAGGTTTGCTCAGCAGCAGGCAGCGTGCTAACGCCGCGAGCGGCGCCTACTAAAGGCCCGGTTCCAAGCAACAAGCCGGGAGCCACATCTCCTAAAGTACGCCCGCCCAGAAACGCAAGGCGTTGCGCTGATTTTACTGGCAAATCTTCGTAATTAATTTGAGGGTCAATATGCCAGTTAATTATACTTGTGTCAAGGCCCGCCCTAGCAGCTTGCAGTACGCCCGGAGGTCTTCCTAGCGATATTCTTTGCTGCTCTTGCTCTAGCCGTTGTTGTTCCTGCCTTTGAGCGAAATCTTCGCTAATGGCCGATTCGGGAAGAAAATATGGACGAGCCAACGCTGTTGCAGGAAAATCTCCTACGGCTTGACCTGCCCTAAACGCCATCCTCGCAGAGGAGCCTTCTGGTATATCCGTAATAGGCGTAGCTTCTTGGCCCGTTAGCGCTCTAATAGGCTCACCAGTTACACTTGATAAAAAGCCCCTACCAGCGGCTCTAAGCACATCTGGAGCGCGTTCGCCTTCTACAGCAACAGGGGCGGTTTGCAATCGGCGCTCCACCAAATCGGCAAGACTAAACGGCGCTTCTCTAGACAGCTCGTCTTCTTGCTCTTGTTCATCTTGCGCCTGTAAATTGCGCAACCGGCGGCTTACAATGTCATCTAATGTTTCCACTATCTAATGCCTTGTAAATTAAGAAAGCGCTGAATTGTTATAATTTGCCGCTGACTTAGTGGCTTATCGTCATCATTTATAATAGCAAGCAAATCTTCGTTAGAATAATTAGCAATAGGTTTATTATCTACTGTAGTTTGGGCAAAGTTTCTAGTTAATATAATCCCTTCAAGATTTTGCAAAGCAGGCCCCATGTTGGTAACATAATCTTCAGCTTCTCTATTTCTGGCGGGGTTTACTCCCGGATCGTTCATAACCCTATACTCTGCTTGGTATTGCTCAAATAAAATGCTGTACAATTCATTTAAGTCGGCGTCAAGCGCTTCGGCTGTAGAAAAAATCCCGTTATTAGGAATTTGTTTATCAACAAGCTCAAATACTAAATTGCTTAAGCGCCCGCCTTCTTGCAAAGTCCTAGCCGTAGCATTACGAATTTGAGAATACAAACTTTCTAGGGCTATTCTAGCAGACCGCTCATCACCCGCAAACTCCGGGTTTAACGAATAAGCAATTTGACCAAGCACTGGAATTCTGGCAATAGCAGCTACTGTTCTGTTTACAGGGCCGGGGCCTGTTCCGATAATATCAAAATCATACAATCGTGGATCACCGATGCTTTCGCGCACAAGATCACTTGGTGGCTCAGGCCTTTCAACAGCCGCCCTAGCCGCTTCTGGATCAGCGGGAATCCATTGGCCACGAAACAGTTGCCGCGTCTCGCCGGTAATTCGATCTCGCTCAAATTGACGCCCGTCTTGTTGAAAGTAATCTACACCGCCTTCACGTTGCACTACCGACGTTTTTAACAAACCTTCTCGTTCAATGCGCTCACGATGCTCAGGATCCTTCTCATCTAGGGTTATAATTTTATTGGTTGTCGGATCAAGGAAGTTAGTTAGCGTGCCCAACGTTTCAGTTTCTGACGCTAGCACTCGTATATCGCCCGTTAAAGCAAACAGTTCAGTAGGGTCGCCTACTGCTTGGCGTCGGCGTTCTTCTAGCTCTGTGGCCTCATCCCGCTTATATTGCGCCTTAAGCCGCGTTAGATTAGCTTGTCGCTGCTCCTCTAGGCGAGACTTGCGCTCCTCGGCTTTAGATTGCGCTAACGACGCCGTAGCGCCTGCACCAAAATCCATTGCAAAATCAAGTAATGACATATCTTATTCCTTAATATCCCATAGGGGGCATACCNCCCGCAGGCATCCCGCCGCCAGCAGGCATACCCGGCTCGCCCATACCCATTTGCTGACCACCCTGCATCATGTCAGCGCCCATCATGTCATCATAGGGCATTTCATCCATGTATTCATCAGCCTCTACAGGCCGATCTAATTCCATTTCCATTAGCAATTCTTGGGCAGAAGCAAGGATTTCTGGGTTTTCGCCTTCTAGCAAGGTTTCACCAAGTAACTTCATCGTATCCAAATATGCGGCGGTTAGCAGATCGTCGTCATCTTCGTCTACGATGTCAATAGCAGTAGCCAATTCCCACATAAGCTCAACCGTCTCTTGCACTACACCGTTTTCGGCTAGATAAATGTCAGGGTCTTGCTCAAGGCCAGCCTCATTACCTTTCATGTATGACGCAACGATAACAGCGTTAGATGCTTGCGCGATGCCCTCAAAGGCTTCGGGATGCTGCCGCATAATTTCAACTAGCTGTTCTGTGGCTTGGCCGTGAATAGCACCTTCAATAAAGTCCATGATTTGCTCTAGCATCATGTGTTCTTCCTCAGATGCCATCTCTGTCCCAAAGCCCATATCTTCCATGCCGCCCATCATAGCTGCCTCATCAACGGCCATATCAACGTCAGACATGCCTTCGGAACCCATTTCTGGCCCTAGCAAACCACCCATTTCATTCATCATTGCGTCTTGCATTATCTGCTCCGTATTATACGAATTGCGGCATGTTTGCCTGAGATTGAGCCAGTAAGCCCCGCTCAAGCCCAAAGCCACCAGCTAAGGTTCCAATTTCTTCTTCTTCTTGCTGGCGCGGATCAAAGTCCCTAAACTCAGGCATAGGCGCGGCTTCTAATAGCCCAGCAGATGCTGTAGTTGGGGCGGCGTCTAGTCCAAACCCAGCCCTAACGGCAGCGCCAAAATCGCCCTCAATAAGACCACCGCCACCACGACGGCGGGCGCCGAATAGGCCAGTTTCGTCTTCTCTGCGCTCTAGGCGTCGGGCTTCTTTACGTGCAGCAGCGCCTTGTAGCGCATTACTTGCGCCAGTAAGAATAGCGGTTTGAACAGGATCGCTTAGGCTTGTAAAGGCTTTTCCTGCTTTACTTAAAAACCCGCCTACGCCGCTTAAAATTCCAGAGGATTGTGCGGCGGCTGTAGCGGCGGGCGTAGCCGCGCTAGCATAAGTAGCGGCTTGTAGGCTGGCGGGTAAATTACCAGCGCCCACCGCCGGGGCAGTGGCACCCCCAAATCCTAATGCGCCGCCAAGAGCCTTAGCGCCATTGCCAATAGTCGTTCCCACGGAGCTTAAGAATCCGGGCAAACCAGACCCAGCAGCCATAGGAGCAAACCCAGTAGCTAATCCAGCAGTCAAATAGATCGCGCCCACAACTAGGGCAGGCTTTGCAATCTTACGGACTACTCGTTTTGCGCCTCTAAAGACTTTGCGGACGCCTCGTTTGATAGAACTCATAGTTTACCTCGATAGTTCATATACACCGCCGACTTGCGTTGCCAGCTTATTCATTAATTTATCGCTACGCTCATTGTTAGTAGATGTGGTTAAAATGAGCTTATCCCAATTCTTTTTCTTTGCTAATGCTTTTGCAGTTCTGATTAGCTTTAAGCCACCCTTTTCTGCTACAAACATTAAATCAACACCAAATCTAATCGTGTGGTTCCACGGGCAGGCTGACTCGTTTATCACAATAAACCCACAGATAGTGCCGTTGTCTTCGGCCACAAACACCACAACCCCCGCACTCATAATACAATCTGTAATCCAATGCGCAAAATGCTCAGGCACTAGCGGCATGTCTGGCATTAAGTTTTTATTGTCTTTTACTTTAACTGCAAATTTTGTAAGGGCTTGTATGTCTTTTGGCTTCGCTACGCGAACCTCAATCATGGGCTATCTGGCCCTATGTTACCAAGAAAAGGCAAATTCATAATTTCATTAACAGCACTAAAAAAGTTTCTAATGCCGGCTTGTTGTGCGGCAGAATCCGCTTCGCTCATACCAATTGCGGTTACACCGTTAAGCATACCTTGTAAAGCCGCAGCTTGCAAACCGCCTTGAATTTGCTGGTTGTTTAGAAATGCTTGTACGTCACCTTGGAAACCAATTTGCTCTAGCCCATGCGCATGTGCGAGGTTTTGCAGATCAATACGCTGTTCTTGTGACAAAGCGCTCATGTCAAAATCATGCTGAAACCCTGCTTCCATAAGCGCATTGCGAAAACCAAAGTCTAGGTTAGCTAGCTCTACACGACCAGTTTGGCGTTGCATTTCCATCATCTGGTCGTGACTTGCCATGAATTGCTGCGACTGTTGCTGCGCCTGAATGTTCATCTGGGCAATATCGGCTTGAATTTGGCCTTGAATTTGCGCCAAGTTTACGCCTGCCTGCGCCTGCATACCAATGCCCGTTAGCTGGGTTTGTGCGCCCAATTGGGCAGAGGCTAACTGAGTTTCACCAGCCATTTGCTGTGCTTGTAGCTGTGTTTGCGCCCCTAATTGCGCCCCTAACAATTGCGTCTGCCCTGCCATTGCCTGCGTGTCTAGCGCGGTTTGCGCCGACAGTTGGGCTTGCGCCATAGCGGCTGAAGCCTGCACAATGGTAGAGGCCATTTGCGTAGTAGATTGCAATTTGGCGATATTAGTTTGGTTAATAGCAGCCGCATTTTCAGAAGCTACGCGAGAATACGTCTGCGCATCGGCAGCGGCAATCGGCAAGGCGGCTTGAATGGCAGCAGCTTGTGCCGCGCCTGCGCCAAGGCTAGAGCTTAACAAGCCTCGCGTTGCAGCCTGTCGCTGGCCCGCTAAAGCAGCTTGCTGCATATAAGGGCTTTCAGATTCCAGCAACTGCTGTAGCTGTGTGCCCACTAGCTCTTGCTGGCCTACATCACGGGTATGCGGATCAAACTGGCTATAATCAATGTCGGGGCGCTCAAAATCAGGGCGCTCGACTTGATAGGATTCGGGCGCTTGAGGAAGGCCCACTTGCGCCGCTTGCGGAGCTTGAGGCATACCAACAGTAGGGACTCCCGGTAAACCAACCGGGGTATATTGTGGGGTATACACGCCCGGAAACCCACCTTGCTGGGGCATTTGTGGGGGCGGTTGCCGAGGCGGCGACGTAGGGGCATTTGGGTCTACAGTAACTGGCTGGGTAGTAACAGGGCCAGTCCGTTGGTCGTCCGCAGGATTAGTCTGCCCAAATTTGCCTTGGTATTCGGCTTCTGTTTGCACGGGGCCTTGTTGTTGCATAGTAATCCTCTAAATTACAGTATTGCTGGCGCCGGAGGCGGTGACGAACGCTTCTGTCCCACGCCTTGATCGCTTAGCATAATTGGTCTAAATGTAACCGCTTGTAGAATATGCGGCACGTTTCCGTCGGCTTTTGATCTAACTTTAAGACTAAATCCAGCAGTTACATTCGGCAGGTGCGTTGACTTTTTCTGCGGAATACGATCTAAAAAGAACCCAAATGAATCACCACCCATAATAATCTTGTCTTCGGTGGTGTTGGGGCTAGGTACTAAATAATTGACCCCAGATGTGCAAATAAGTTCCTGCTTACCGCCGGTCTTACCGTGCAACATCAATTCGTTATACTTAAGATTTGAGTGCGCTTGGCCACCATTAAAGGGATTTAGCGTCAAAATGGCGTCATATTCCTCAATGCCATCTTTGGTAATAATACCAGTACCCTGATCCATAATGTATATTTTGCCGTCTTTAGAGCCGATCATATTTAGCTCACTGCCGTTGCTAAGGACGGTGCTAAGCGCGGCAGTAGGCACATATTGATTGTTTAATCGCTCTGGGTTGCTGGCATCCCACCCGTAGTTTTGGGTAGTAAACATGGGTGACATGTCATCTGTGCCCGCTAGGGTCAGTGTTACAATCAGGCCGTCAGCAAAGAATAGCCGGTATTGGTTGCGGCTACGTACAGGCATAGCGCATACAAGTTTTTCGCGGTTAACGCAGAATCCACATACTTCCTGCAAACGAGATTGCAATATGTCCGTAATAGCTTGGCTTAATCGCCCCGCAGTAAAGTCACCATATTGCTGTGTTGCCTCAATCGTGGCAATGCCACGAAAATCTGCATATAACGGCTGGCCTATAATAGCAGAGCTATATTCTAATGCACCAGATGTTTTAGATATGTTTTGTGTAGTGAAATTATCAATGGTATTACCCACTAGCGCGTGGGCTGATTGCTTACACATTACGCCAAGGGCTGAGCCTACTAATGGTAGCAAATCCGTAACATTGTCACCAAAACCAAATTCTGATGCGCCTTCAACTCCTGAAAAGTTGGTTGGATCGGCAAGTACGCTAAGCAGAATAGAGCCTGAGTTAAAGCCCAATACTAGGTGGCTTTCATGCTCAGCAATATGGCGCGGTTTATCCGCCGCCTCTGGGATTGGGGCACGAATAAAGTGGAAATACGTGCCGTTAAAACTAAACGCAGGCCCAGCGCCTGTAACACCATAAATAGCCTCTCGGCGTGGGTCGGCAGAAAAATTACCTTTGATTGTCTGTGAAAAGCTGTCTTCTTCAGCCATCTGCGCCGATGTTGGCAGTAAGTTCTGCGTAACACCGCCATCTGTGAGCGCTAATAATGTCCCGTCGCCGTTTGCAAGGCTGCGCACCTCTAGGTCTGCAATTACATTACCAATCGTGCCGCTGGTTTCATACAGCGTGTACAATCCTTTTGAATTGTTAGATGCAAACGAGCCTTCTAGCTGTGTTAGTTCGGCTACCTTAGCGCTAGCAACATCTACCGAGTTTACTGGGTCGTAAAAGAACACTTCCTCGGTGCTGTCAGACAAAGAAACCGAAATGCGTACCCAATAGACTTTGGTAAACGCGCCATAGAAGAAATCCATTAAGTCTGCGCCTTTAGCATGGGCAAATACAAACTCAATACCAAATGCGTCACTAAATAGCTGCTCACGGGTGATATTAGGAACGCCCCAGTTAGCGGGGGTGTCTGATAGGGTTTCTAAAATTTTACCCGTCTGCGGATCGGCACCAAAGTTGTTTGCAGCAGTGCGAATTGTTTGTGTAGATTTGTTTACGCTAGAACCGACGCCTAACAAACGGGCAGATAGCATCGCTGCTTTCTTTTGGGCATCAAACGCGGGAAACTGCGACGTATGTGCATGTTCATATAGTACGCTAACAGAGATATTTGTAACTTCGGCTGTGCTGGGCTGGTCACGCCCAATGTCAAAGTTAGTAAAACGCAGCGCTTGCGTAACGCGAAACTCCTCAGCGACAGCAGCAGAGCCTAATGCAACAAATCCTCGCGTAGAGGTATTGTTTCCCGTCCCACCTGCGTCATCTAAGGCATTATTGATAGTCTGCCATGCAATTTGATTTTCTTGTATGTTGGTCGTGGTGCCGCCGCCCAAAGACTCTGCTGCGCCTGTATACACTTCAGATCGCACACGCTGTGCAGGACGGGCGCTAACACTAGCAGAGCTAGGCAACGGCTCGTCAAGGAATTGAGAATCGGCTAGCGTAAACGGACGGGTGCGGCCTTCTTTGTAGGGCAGCGTAAAGCCCATATCTACCACTTCCCAATCCGCGTCTTGGCTTAACTCTTCTAAATCAGTAGTAGTGTATAGCTGAGAGCCTGTGCCGTTTGACAAATCACGGGCAGCATAAACTTTATCGTTTAATTCAAACAATACATTAATCGGGCCTGTGCCCGGTACGGTATCGTTCCCACCAGCTAAATTAGAATTGACTAATTCAAACTTAGATATAAATTCATTCGTAGTGGCATACTCTGACCGCTCTACCCCATCTACTTCGTAATACTCAGATGTATCATCTGCATCAGGGTACACGAAAAACAGGCTTTCTGTAACCTCCCCAATCGGCCCTTCAATTGCCTGAAAGTACAGGTCAGTGCCGTCTAGCAAATACACCTTAATCTTAGCCTGCTGGCTAGATGCTTGGTTTTCAATAGTGTAAATGCCGCCAGTATAAATCTGAGGCGATCCTACGGTGCCTTGTACCTTACCCAGTAGGTAGGTATTAGTTGCACGTAAAGATCGCCCTGAGTAGGTCATAAGGCCGCGTGATAGCAAATAGCCAGACTCGCGAGCTACCTCATAGTTCATACATTCTTGGAGGGAGCCGGGATTTACCTGAGTTTTGGGGGAGATAAAATCAAGTCCGCCCGTCAAAGGCACCGTAAGCGCCTCTGGCTTAGGGAACATCTCCGGATTGGCCATACCCATTGACATTAGCGAATATGCTCGTAGAATTGACCCGTTTTAAGGGTAATTTGGGAAAGGTACTCAGAGTCGAGCGACTTTTTGAGGGGCAAGTAGCGGATACGCGCCTTTTCCATCATGGCGGAGTCTTGCTGGTACATAGCCCAGTCACGAATGGCTCGCCACACGATCATGTCGTGGTATTCTGGCGGGAAGAATGGCTCATCGCAATCATCGCATAGCTGCTGGACGCGGTTAGGGCCAAAGAAGTGCATTACATATCGTTTATCTGGGATAGGGTTAATCCAGACTTCGCCAGTAGGGGCAATGGTAAAGCGTTGGGGACGGCCTTCCTGCTCAATGTTTTCGTTAGCGTCTAGCTGCGCTTCAGACTTGCCCCAGCGGCTGTAGTAAAAGTTAAACGGCACAAACCGCAGGGGGGTAGGCTGATCCCGCTCGTCATCAGGGTCAACAATATGAACATTATACAAAGAAATAAAATTCCATGACCCAGAAGACGGTGGCGTAATTGCCGTGCGGGACAGCTTTTGCCCTTTTTCAAGGATTGACTTATCCAAGTCTACTTCAATGGCTTTTGTGCGGAAATACCACTCAGGGCGCTCCATCTGAATATCCCGCCACGCATCGTTAACATAATCAACAAAATCGCGGGCTAGGCCAGTTGCATCAGAAACGGAAGACGGCGCATCAATTCGTGCGCCGCTATACCGTATTGCTTTTTGAACGAGTTGGATAAAATTCATTAACACATTCCAAATGTGCTAATTACACCGACACCTTCTGCGTGCTATCCGTCTTGTTATGATACAAGATCGAAAACGGGTAACTAGACTTTGTGTTGTAATATGTTCTTAGGATGCCCTGCTCATCTTTCTTTTGGATGGTTTCTTCTCGCACGGCGTTTCTAAGAACTTCAAGATATTTGGCTGCAATGGCGATTGGGCGCTCGACAGGAGCATAAATAAACCGACCGTTAACGCCAATTGGCACAGGGCGCTTGTACGGGTTGGTAGAATTGGTTTGAATTTCTACAACAGCACCGCCCGGAGGTACGATAAACATACCGTCTTCATCTGCAAACCCTGTGAATTTGTTATCTGGCTTACCTTTGGCTGCGTGAGACAAAATCAGCGAGATTAACTTTTCTTCATTGAACCGGCGGTCTACGTCTAAGCCGTATTCATTGTTTGCAATTGCAATTAATTTGTCTTTATCAAATTGTTCTAAATCTGCACGATTCATGCTAAATCTCCTATAGTCTTTGACATAAAATGCCCCGCCCCCGAAGGGGCGAGGACTTGGGCCTTACTTAAGCGCGGCTAAAGCGCAAGGTCAGCGTAGCCTTACCTGCTTTAGCGGTGTCAGCAGCAGCAGTGACGCGAGCGTACACTTCTACGGGGCCGTCACCACCGATGTACGGCAGGTTAGCATTGGCGAAAGCAGTACCGCCAGTTTGACCAATTTCAGATGCAGCGGACAGCAAGTTGCTGGCCGTGGTGCCGTCGTCAGCGCGAATCTGGAGTTCCAGATCAGTGCCGTCGTCGAGGTCATCAACGGTCAAGAAAGCACCGTCAAGGATTGCATCTTCAGGCAAACGTGCAAAGTACCAATCGTCGTTAGCACCGAGGTTGTCTTCGGCAATGTCAAGATCAATCTTCAGTTCAGCTTGTGCGCCACGGCCCAAGGCCAAGGCAGATGAACGGTAAGGTGATTCTTGACCCGTCGGACGAGTTGCTTTGGCCCATTGTGAGATAACGTCAGTCATAATGTTTCTCCTTAAGCCAGCAGATCAGTAGCGGCAACTTCAGCACGGTTAATCCATGCTTCGTTGAGGATCAAGGCTGCAAAGTACATTTTCCAGCCAACGATGCCACGCTGCCCAAGAGGGTCGCTCTTGTCAATCTGATCGGGGTTGATAATACGCGGGCTCATAGAGCCAGCACCTTTTAGCGGAACCACACCAACGGCATGACGAGCCATGAACAGGATCGGATACACGTCAGCGTTGCCGCCCGTGCCCAGCACAGGGTTAGCACCAACAGCGGCGCCAGCGCCACGGAATGGTTCCAACACTGGAGACAGGACGTAGCGGACATTTTCCACTTTACCCAGTTCCATTTCGTGCAGGGGCTTCACTTGACCATAGCTTTCGGTCGGGACAAAGCCAGCCAAACCACGAATGTCGGCTTCCAAGTCGGTGTGACCAACGGCCACAAAGCCTTGACGCACAGCTTCGGTAGCAAAGTTGGGGCTAGACGACAGAACTTCAGTGATGTACTTACCGCGTTGCTCGTGCAGAGAACGGGTGATAGAACGCTGAATGTTCAGGTTGATCGGGCCAACAACTTGGTTACGGGCAGAAGCCGTGGTTGGTGAATAGGTAACGTTCGTGCCAGCGCGGAAAGCACCCCAGCAAATACGTTCCTTGGTTTCAGCAGCCTGCTCACCAGCCATACGGGCAGCGTCGTTCAACACGGGGTCTTCGACCAGATCGTTAACACGGTCTGAAATCTCAACGACGGAACCGTACTGACCCATGCGGACTTCGACGTCCTCATAAGCCATTTGGGTTGCAGGTGGGGTAACACCCTCTACCAGTTCAGACGGCTCAACGTTGAACGGAATGGGGCGGCGGAATGAAATGGACTCAGCCTTGTTTTTCGGAAGCGGCTTGACGTCTGCGAACTTCTCAAGAACCAGAATCGGCTCTGCATACTCAAGCATCTTAACTTCCGCATAAACATTAGTACGCTGAGAGACCGAAGCGTAAGTAGTAGCTACCATGCTTTATTCTCCTATATTGCGTTATGCTACTTAGCGTAGCGTGATTGTTTTGCGAAATGGTTAAACAAAGACTCCGAATCTAAGCTCGCACCCGAATCGCTAGCATGACGGCTTGGCTTAATGCCTGTTACAGCGGTCTTGAGTTGCTTTTCGCGTTTTTGCTTGATTTGGTCGCCTTTGGCGGTTGATGCGGGGTTGTTTTGAGGGTTCGTAGAACTCTGCGGTTTCTTCGCCTGCTCCCGTTGGCTTGCAACATACTCAACCCACGATTGTCCGTTCACTTCCTCAAATTTGCGGCTGTAATCGTATTCAAAGTTTTTAAGGACTGTGATTACTTCAGCGGCTCTGTCTGAGGATGCAAGCTGACGAATACTAGCGTCTTGTTGCTGCAACCAAGTCTGAAAGTCAGGGGAAGCTACTACTTCTCGGTAATTAACTCCCGTTTTTTCAGTGCGGAAAATGCCTGCGGCGGCCTGATCGAGCGACTGAAGCTCGGATTGGCGGCTATCTTCTTGCATTTTCTGCTTTATTGGACTATATTCCTTGTCAAAAAGTTCCCTAAGCTGATCTGACTGCTCAGAAATCTTAACTTGGAACATAGCCTCAATGCTGTCGGCTAGGTCAGGATAGTCCTGTTTTAGCCTTTCAATCTTCTTTTCTGTGGCCTCATCTACGGCCTTTTCTTGGGCTGTTGTCTGTGCTTGGGTCTTAGCAAGCACTTGCTCAGCCTCTACCCGCGCTAATTCATTACGGAGTTTGTTTACTTCTTGTTCTTTGGCGTAAACTCGGTTGTAATGGCTTTGGGCGGTATTTGCCAGATTCCATATTTTCTGGCGTAATTCTTTATCTTCAATTGAGTTGATTAGCTCTTGGTCAATGTAATTCTTATTGCCAAGCTGCTCAACTGCTTGGTCAGCCTTTACTTGGTCTTCTTGGCTGGTGCTTTCCGCGCTTTCCTCGGTTTCGTCGGTGCTTGTTTCACCGTCGGCTGAATCGTCTCCTGCTTCGTCGTCCAAAACAGGTTCCGCAGCCAAGTCACTATCTTCTGGATCATCAACTTTACTCCCGGTTAATTCTCTAAATAAATCTGCGTGATCGTCTGTTACATTTTGATAATCATAGTCAATGTCTTCAGATACGACATCATCTTGACTCTCAAGTTCATTTTGAGTCTCTTCGCTCATGTATTGCTCCTTGGATTAAATGGTTAGTTTTCTGAGTAGTGCGTCTCAATCCAACTAACGATTTCCTTATGGGCAGCATAACGCCCACGCTCATATTGGGTCTGGTCGTGTGTTAAATCACGACTAGCCACGCACTGCTTTGCAATGACATCTAACCTATCTGCTAGATGCCCGATAATATCGGCTTTAGAAATTAACATTAATTAGTTCCTTGTCTACGTCTAATTTCTATATCATCTTGATGCTGTTGCATCTTGGATTCTTCGATGGCCAGCTTAGTTAGCTGATCTGTAGTCTTTAGGTCAAACTCTTGCATTAGTTTCTGCATACTCATTTCTTGGTCGATTGCCAATTTAACGAGCTGCATTTCTCGGCTAGTCTGCGCTTCTAGCAATTTAGCCTGACTTTCAGCCATAGCCTTATCGTATTCCATTTGCGCCAGTCGTTGTTTCAGTTCTAGCTCGGCTTGCTTAAACTGAGCCTCTAGCTGAGTTTCTTGCTGGCGGGTTTGCTCACGGACTAAGGTGGCCTCGGCGCGTACCGCGTCTGGGTCTGGGCCTTGGTTAGCTTGCTCCTCAGCAATGCGCTGCATTTCAGCCTCAGCTTCTTCTTGGCTACGAATAATGCGCTTGCCAACACGGCTAGCTGCTACAATCTCACGGAACGCCTCGTTAGCGTCAATGTGCAGCATATACTCAGGGTTTTGCATTGCCAATGCCAAAATACGCTCAACTTCTTGGGCCTTCATTTGTGCGTCAATGGCTTCAGTCGCCCCGGCCAGTTCAATCTCAAAATTACCCTTGATTTCAGGGTCTGGATTGTACTGCATATTCCAATGATAATAGCCCTCGATCAATGGGCGGGTAACATAGTCGTCCCACATCTGGGATTTATCTCGCTGGGTTACATTGCCAATAGTTAGCATCATGGCTTGCCCGCTAGCCGTGTTATTAGCCTGCGGCACAAGATTTTGCATAATCATTGGAGATTCTGATTCAAGATCACCAAAATTCATAGCCATTTCAACCACGCTAGCAATCTGCTGCTGGTTGTTTGGTACGTTAAAGAATTGGAAGGCGTCTTGTACATTCTGACCATATTCGGTCAAGAACCACAGTTTGTGCGGCGCAATCTCCCAGCTACCATCGGCAGGCTGGATCATTTCACGGTGAATAACCATTTGAGGGCCAGATGACAAGCCCGCGTTATCTAGCAACATTTGCCAGCCAGACTTAGCTACTCGCTGAGCATCTCGCATCATCCATGCCATGCCGTGCCCAAAGATAGAGCCATCATCAGTTTCCCACGGCACCAAATGGTAGGGGATACGGCTATAGCCTTCAATGGGCGATAACGAAATACGAATGACTACGCCTTTGACAAACCAGACCTCACCATAATGCTCGATCAATGGGTCATCAAATTCATCTTCGCTAATAATATCTAAATCGAGCAGGAATTGCTTAGGAATAGGCCCGTGGTATTCTTTGACCATGTACCGATTCTTAAGGTCGGCATCTGTGGTCAAAAACGCCAGTTCATTAAGATTGCCAATGCCCGCAATGCCTTCCGGCTCATCTTCAACGGCTTCTTCTAGCTTACGGCGAATAAATGCAGGGTTGTGCTTAAGCTCAATTATCTTAGAGCGGGTTAGGGGGTGTACCTCAATAGCCTCACACAGATCGTCAGGAATCAAAGTGTCTGGGTCAGGGAAGAAATACTTGGGGTCTACTCGATATGAATTAGGAAATTCATCTAGCAAGTATTGCAAATCGGCTACATACTCGCCGTCTGACGTTTGCACCATTTCGTACAATTTGCGGCGATCTACGTCAACAATAGGGCCTTTCATAATGCCCGTGCCTAACAATACCCAGTCCCGCATAGACTCGCGGGCTTTATTACCGTATTGAGAACGCACCAATTGATTTACAATGGTGTCTTCCATGTGGCGTGCCCGCTCGTACTCGCCAGCCTTAACGCTTTGTGCGGCGGCTTGTTGCTGCGGGTCTTCTGAGGCGATTGCTAGCTGTGTCTCTACTTCGTGATGCGGCAAAATGCGGAAGTTGTGATCGCCCCCTAACGGGAACTGAATATCACGCATACGCGCAACAGCCAGATTAACTTTCTGGCGGGTAATGTTTACTACAGGCTTTGATTCAAAATCTTTATTGCCAAAGATAAACTCTTTCTTGGTGGTGCTGTAGGAATACGGACGGCCTGAGTGCTGTAGGATGGCGTTAATCCATTCTAGCTCTTTCAGGTGCCGACGATTAGAAAACTCACGGAATTTCTTTTCGAGAATACCGCCCAACTCAGCAAGGGCGGCGTGTGCTTTGTTCTGCTCTGATTCTAAGTCTTCTAGCAGAGTTTGACGTAGCTCCTCATCAATAGTAAATCTTTCATCTTCAAATTCTGAGAAAAACCGTTCGTCAGCAAATTCNTCTAAATCGCGTACGTTAACAAGGTCTAATGCGTCTACGCTAAAATCCTGCTCCATTTCGGCTTCAGGCTCTTGTGCCAATTCTTCCATCATTTGTTCTTCAGATACCATAATCTCTGCTTCCTACGATGTTCTCTCTGTCGAGATTCATTGGGAGGGGCTTGGCAATACGCAAGCCTGTCATAAACGCATACCGAGTTGCAGCCATCAAGTGAAAGTCAGACTCGTTGTTAATTTTACCACGCTCGTTGCGAATAAACGTCCTAAACTCCTTAAACCACGGGTCAGTATTAGGCGTTTTAAGCACTTTGAATTTACCTGCCGACATATAGCCATAAATCTGCTGGAAAGCAGTTTCGCGGCTGTTGTCAGCAGTCACTAAGTTTAGCCCGGCCTTGCGATACATAGTCAGCATTTGTTTCCCGTCATGCTGCCCACTACCAATGGCCGCTGGGTCAATTGCTCCCGGAATCTTTATTGGCGGGTCTTTTGGATCGCGCCTCATAATCGCCGTGGCGTGTTGCTCTGGGTCGCGCTGTCCCTGCAAATAACAATCATACACATAGATTGTATCTGCGTCAGGGTCATACGCCATCCATACGGCGGCGGTGTAGTTCCATCCGGGGTCTAGCCCGTAGCAGCGCTTAAACCACGGCTTAATGCGAGTTTCATCGCCTGCCGTAATAAACGACTCCTGTACGGGGTAAACCATACCAGCACCCATCGCGGGAATACCTCGGCTACGCGCATCACGTAAATGAGGCTCACAAGAGCCTAACATTTCTTCAATGGCTTCCGGCGTTAGGTGGGGTACTTCTTCCCAGCCACACTGCACATAGTACCTAGACACTACGCTCGTACCTCATCGTCAGTGTGGGGCTTTTCCGCCGTTTCCAAGAACTCTTGTACCAACGGCGTCAAACCTTTAAGCGGAGTGGCTGTAATCATAACGATGCCTTCTACGGTCATAGTACGAATTAAACATTCCGCCATAATATCTAATGGTGGTTCTTCGTCTAGCAGAACTATATGACGAGCAGTACCTTGAAAGGTCTTACGCCCCTGATCGTACGACTTAAAGCCTAAATACGACCAACCACCATCTTTGTGCTTGACTTTAACGCTTTCTACGCCGTCAGGCACACCAGCTTTCATTTTTACATTTTCAATACGATCTGCGGCTAGCAGGCCCGTACCAAATTGGCCCGGAGGGCCTAGTAACTTATACTGCAAAATATCCCGTGTGGTGGCATTAGTGTCTGACGCACACCAAGCATCAATAGGGCCGCGAAATGTCTTGCCCATCCACCATTTAGGGTATTGACCAGTTAAGTGACAACAAAGTTCAAAGCATCCTAGCTCGCTTTTGCCCACCCGGTTTGCGCCCATAAAGAATCGTTCTCTATGACGTGTGCCCGCTTCGATAAATTGCATGTGGCGCGGATATTTGTGCCACGCATACGGCCCCTCATCGGGAAACAGCTTCATCAGATGCCCGCCAACAGATACGCGGTTTTCTTTTTCTTCTAGAAGTTTAAGAAGCTGTAGCTTCTCATCGTACGACATACCTGATATATTATCTACAGGATTTTTATTCATCGTACTTCTTCTTTATTTACCACCTTGAGCTTACGCATTTTTTCCACGATCTGTTGCTCTAATTCATCGTTGTTTAGTGCTTTTTCAAACGAATCATTAGAATCGTGTACTGAGTATTTGTCGCTCCAACCAAGGCGTGCTTGCACGTTAATACGCCACAAACCAGCATTAAAGTCCTTATTCTGGAGATTAACGCGGCCTTGCTTTTCCCACCACGCCCTAGAGGCTTGACGACCAAACTCAATAACTTCTGCAAACTCAGGGTCTGTCATAAGTTGGCGGAACAGGCGACTATGAAGGCGCATTTCGTGCATCACTTCATAATCGCTACATCCTGCGCTATACAAGCCCAGAATCTGCTCCTGCCAGTTTTCGGGTAAACGGGCAAGTAGCTTTTCGGCTACAGACATTCCCATTTAGGCTGCTTCCGAAGGACTCTGCGTAGCAGCTTCTTTTACGTCCGTTTCAACTTTAACGCAAGGCACCAAATTATCATTTGGGCTTGAATCACCATTAAAGAATTGCGCCAAAGGCAAAATGGCTTGGCCTTCCTCAACGTCTATCAATGCGGCAATAATGGTCGTGGTGCCATGATCTGCATCCTCTACCAAAGTATTGCCTTCATTAACGGCAGCGCGGCTGTAGCAATCAACAACAGCTAGCTTGTCAGTCTGGGCATAGCCCAAGATAACGCTTAAAGCCTCGGTGCAAGCCGCCTTGTGTTCTTCGGTAGCGCCCTTGCTGTAAGCGTAGTTAACTTGAAAATCTGTTTTATTGTCTTCGCTCATTATGATCTCTCCTTGAGTGTCTATCATCGTCGTGACGGTCACGGAAGTATATTCCTACTACCGTGCCCAAAATCCCTACTGTAATGCCATATACTGATGCCACAGCAGGGGTAATTTGGTCTAAGCTAGTATACAAAACTAAAGACGCAAATGTGATAAGAGCCACCGCCCAACCTAAAGCTAGGCGGCGGACTCCCTTTTTCTTTTCTACAAATTCGTTAATATCAGTCATCTGATACAACTAATCCGTCATCTTTTAGCACTTCGTACTTATGTGGCGGTAAACCAACTACACGGCTCTCTGCATCACTAAGGGCGTAGTTAATTCCAGTAACGCTAAGCAGCGTTGCTACAAACGTAATAATACCAAATTTCATTGAAGTCTTAGCTTCCGATATTGTCAGCGCTTCAATCTTTTGGTGTATCCCGTCTAACTTTTGTTCTAGCTTTGCTATGTGCTGTGCGCTCATTTGATGCTTGGCAGCATTTTCTGCTACTTTGGAGCGCACGTCGGATAGTGCGTCATATATGCCAATAAGTACGTCTAGCTCGCTTTTGCTTTTATTGGCATCGAGTGACATGGTAGGCTCCTAGCCAACAGGCTTAGTCTTCGAGTTCTTCGACGCGACCATCCAAGTCTTCAATCGCTTCAGCAGCGGCTTCAACTTCATCCAATACGGCAATGAAGATTGCCCGGAGGGCTTCGGCTTGCTTAACGGTAAACGCACCGCCGGGTTGGCTGATACGATCCAGAATGTCTTGCTCTTTCAGAAACTGTGCCATCTTTAGTTACTCCTTTTTTACAAAATGAGAAAGCGTTACCGCTTGCTCCTTGTACAATTATTTACTTTTTCTTGGCAGTCTTAGCGGCAGCACGGAACGCTTTGTCAGTCGGGGCACCTTTTGTACCCGGAGTCCGCATTTGTTCGCCAGAACCTGCCTTAATACGTTTGCGCTTGGCATGAATGTTTTCGTATAAACTCATTAAGTCTCTCCTGTTACTGGAGGCCATAATTGCCAACGCGAGCCGTTGGAGTCGTTAGAGGCGTGGCCGTGTCCTCTAAGATATGCGCCCAGCAGGGCGAAAGATGATAATTATACGCGTTAGCGTATAAACTGTATTTATGCGCCATAGCGCATATTTTATGTGCCTGCTGTTAGAAACTTCTGCGAAGCAAGCCGCTCATATAATGTTGCTAATTCCACCCCTTTTTAGCAACAAATTAAATATGTTTCCGAAAGTTGTTTCGGTAACATCTAAAAAGTGCCCCGCGTCCGGGGCAAGCGGCGACCGAGAAAAGCCCAATCCAAACCGCTGAAGACGCCTTAAGGCGTCGGTGCCAGC
>SL_7KL_010_BRINEDRAFT_10000372_pt1 | contig 21198 bp, 17 predicted proteins | sample SodLak_010_BRINE_FD_10663 | JGI IMG/M metagenome (IMG submission 10663)
CAAAGCCGCCGTTCGCGGCGCCCGCGCGGAAGCCCAGCTCTGATATAGCAGTATCGATATGGAGTGCGGTGAGCTTTTCCTTGCCGCCGTCCGAGAGGGCGCACCCCTTGACCTACGAGCGGTTTTGGTTATTCCAATAGACAACATCTAGTTCTTATTCAGAAAGATGCTCTGTATCATGTGCTCTACGCTGCAAGAGACTAAGGCAGCTTCAGGACTCATGAGGTATGTCTACACCTCAAGTAGCCTTGTCATGCCACATTCTGTGGAATTTCTGGATATTGTACGAGCATCACTAATCAATAACGAAATTCTCAATCTGACAGGCTTTCTCTATTTCGACAAAATGTACTTTGTTCAAGTCTTAGAAGGGCAAGAAGAAGATATAGACCTACTGCGAGGCAAGCTCCTGAACGACAAGCGTCATTTCGGGATCCAAGAATTACTGAAAGAGAGGACCGAAGAGCGCCGCTTTGGTGGATGGGCCATGGCCTTCTGCGATGGCACTGCGCTCAATCCGCTCTTTAATTTTAGGCCATCAAGGGACTTGATATCAGATGCGCTCGGCGGTGACGGGGCGGGTCTACTAACATTGCTTGACGACATCAGGCCAACGCCCCCTGCCTGAGGCCCACCGACTTTGCTGAGCCATCAGGCAATTTCGCCCCAATGCAGGATGCCTGAATGTCGCTGATGGGCTCCTTGCGCAGGGGGCAAGGGTCATAACTCAGACGTTTCTGTCCCGACCTGAAACGACCGTTTCAGGCCCCCAAGAACACGCGGTGACGTGAGTTGGCCGTGTAAAACTCAGGCTCTGACCAAGCTGGTCAGATCGCGCGCTGGGTGCTATGTAACGAGAGCTTATGGAGGGAGAACGATGACCCAAAAGAAGGTCATCTCCGCGTTCACAGAGGATCAGGTCTCGCGGCTTACAGGCACTTCGGTCTGGCAGCTTCGCTATTGGGACCGGACTGATTTCTTTTGCCCAGAGTATGGATACGAAGAGCGTCGTGCACCTTTCAGCCGTATCTACTCCTATCTCGACCTTGTCTCACTCAAAGTCATTTCGCGTCTTCGCGAGAAGGTGCCGTTGCAGCGCCTCCGCCTCGTCAAGGAAAAGCTGCGTCAGTTCACTCCGGAACTGTGGCGCGGGTTGACGCTTTGGGTAGACGATCGCGATGTCGCCTTCGTGCATCCGCACACAGGACAACCGGAGCAAGTTCTGACTGGGCAGAAAATCATGGAGCTCCCGCTCCGCGAGACTCTGGATGACCTCGACAGAGGGGTTGAAGAACTTTTCCGCCGAGACCATTCCACCGTCGGGCAAGTGGAGCAGCAGCGTCGCGTCATGCACAACCGTCGTGTCATAGCTGGGACGCGCGTTCCAGTGTCCGCTATTCTGGCATTTCACGAGACGGGATACACTAAGGATCAGATCCTTGAAGAGTATCCGTCGCTTACTCGTCAAGATGTAGAGGCAGCGCTGGCAGACGACCACGCCGCTTGATGCCCGGTGGACTGATACTCCCCCTGTTCTTCGACGAAGGGGCGCCTCGGTCGGTCGGTCGTTTCTTCGAGAAGCACGTGCATTCGGTCACATACATGCAGGATGTGATGGCGCGAGGTTCGCCTGATGCCTTGGTCGCAGAGATCGCGCAGCGGAACGACGCAATCCTTGTGGCGGTTGACAAAGACATGCGCCAGATCGCGAAGCAGAACGGGATCGGTGGCACCCGCTTCAAGCGACTGCACCTGCTGCAATTCAGGTACAGTGAAGTAGAAGCACTCCAACGCGTCGCTCATGCCTATTCGCTGGTCGTCCACGAATGGCAAGCAGTGAAGGCGCAGGAAGAGGCCCGGTTCTGGGTTGAGGTTGGAAGCAGCTACATCAAAACACATAGGTAGAACGAGGGGCGCAAAAGGACAGGATGGGGCCGTCTAATCGCAGCCAGCACCCGAATGGAAAACACGGGACTACATCCGTGAAGAGTTCCCTGCCAAAGATCCGCACCGGAGTCGGCTTCCAAAGACTGACAAACCATAGGGAACATGAAGAGCTATTGTCAAAACTGGTGTTTTGAGGATCGCGAAGGAGCATCGTCAAACCCCGGGCCGCCCGTTTAGGCGCTGGCCTGATAGGCGCGCCAGCCGCCATTGGCGGTGATATCCGGTGCGCCGGCGGTCGCATGCACCTCGCACAGGAAGCCCGGCAGGCTGCGCCCGTCCGACAGCGTGACCTGCCCCAGCCCCAGCGGCGCGGGGATGCGCGCGGCGAAATGACCGAATTCTGCGGCAGGCAGGGCCCAGACCTCGACCGCGATACCGGGGCCGATGAAGCCCGGTTGCCGGATCAGCCCCGGTTTTGGCGGCTGCGTACCGGGAAGGGCGAACAGCCGATAATCGGACGCCGTGGTGGCGGGCCCGATCAGCACCCCGCCAGAGTTTGTCAGTTCAGGGTTTAGAGGCATGCCCGACAGATGCGCGCCCACCACGACGATGGGCAGCATGCCTGGCGGGATCTCGGCCTCTGGCGGGGCGGGTACCGGGGCGGCGCGATCGGCGCCCATGCCGCAATTGGCCGCATGGTGCAGTGCGGCGGCGAAGGGCACCAGCGCTGCGTCGCTGAAGCCCGGGCCGATCAGTGTGACCCCGGCGGGCAGCCCGGATGGCCCGAAGCCCGCCGGGACCGCAATCCCCGCCAGCCCCATCAGATTGGCGAAATTGGTGTAACGCCCGAACTGGCTGTTACGGGCGATGGGATCAGCCAGTATCTCTTCTACCGTGCAGGTGGTGGGCGAGGTAGGCAGAAGCAGCGCATCGACCGCGTCCCAGATCGGCGCGGTCATCTGGCACAGCGTCTCAAGCCGGTAGCGGCCGCGAAAGGCATCTACTGCGCTCATATCCCGCGCGGCCTCGATGATGCGACGCACGGTGGGGTCCAGCGCATCAGGATGGGCGTTCAAAAAATCCTCGATCACGGCCAGACGCTCGGCCACCCAGGGACCCTCGTAAAGCAGCGCTGCCGCCTCCCGGAAGGGGGCATAGTCGAAGGGGACAAGCTTGGCGCCCAGAGTTTCGGCCCGCGCGCAGGCGGCATCGTAGAGTGCTTCGACCTCGGCATTGCCGTAGAATTCGCGCTCGGCCTCCATCAGCACGCCCAGCCGGGGCGCGGGGGGTAGGCCTGCTGGGACGGCGTGGCGCGAGAAAGGATCGCCCGGGTCATGCCCTTCGATCACGCGGCGCACCGCCGCGCCGTCCTCCACGCTGCCGGCGAATACCGTCACCACATCGACTGACAGGCAGGCAGGTACCACCCCGGTATTGGGCACCAGCCCCGGCGTAGGCTTGACGCCTACAAGGTTGTTGAAGGCGGCTGGCACGCGACCCGACCCCGCTGTATCAGTACCGAGCGCGAAGGCACACAGCCCCGCGGCCGTGGCCACCGCCGAGCCTGAGGAAGACCCGCCCGAAACATAATCGGCGTTGAACACGGAGCGCGGCGCGCCATAGGGCGAGCGGGTGCCGTTCAGCCCAGTGGCGAACTGGTCCAGATTGGTCTTGCCGATCAGGAGCGCGCCAGCCGCACGCAGTCGGGCGACCACTGTAGCGTCGCGCTCAGCCGTATAGGCAAAAGCTGGGCAGGCGGCGGTGGTGGGCATGCCAGCGACGTCCATATTGTCCTTGACGGCATAGGGCACCCCCCAGAGCGGCAGGTCGCGCGGCTTGGTCATCAGCGCGGCAGCGGCGTCGCGCAGCACGTCGTCCGGTACTGGGGCGATGAACACCGCCGGATCTACCAGTGCCGCGCGCCGGGCGATCACCTCCTCGGCCAGATCCATGGGCGTGGCACCTGCAGCGTAGGCCGCTCGCAGGCTGGGTAAGGTCAGCATATGGGGCAGGTTAGTCATTGAACGTCTCCAGTACTGCCAGAACATCGCCCGCACGCAGGGTGTTGCCGGGGCTGGCGCGTAATTCGGTCACGCGGCCGGCGGCGGGTGCCTCGACCGAGATCTCCATCTTCATCGATTCGATGATGGCGATGCGGCCGCCCTGCGCCACCCTGTCACCAGGGGTCACTAGGTATTTCCAGAGGTTTCCCGACACCGGGCTTTCTACCCCCGCATGGCCCGCAGGCACTGCTGCGGGGGGCTGCGCGGTGACAGGATCAGGCGCGGCGGCGGTATCGAGCGCGGCTGCCTTCCAGCGCCTCCGCTCCTCGGAAAAGGCCGTCCGCTGGATGGTGCGGAAGGCGGCGATGCTTTCGGCCTGGGCCGCCTGCTCGCGCTGGTTTTCAGCCCAGGAAAATCGCCCGTCCTCGATCCGCAGCGGGTATGCACCATGGGGGAATGCCGCGCGCGCCTCGGCCAGTTCCTGCGCATCGACGGGGTAAAAGCGGATGCGGTCAAAGAAGCGCAACAGCCATGGCTGGTCGGCAAAGGGCCCCACCCGGCGCCATGTGTTCCAGGCTTGTATGGTGCGGCCGAAAAGCTGATAGCCGCCCGGCCCTTCCATCCCGTAGATGCACATGTAGGCCCCGCCGATGCCGACGGCGTTTTCCGGCGTCCATGTGCGGGCGGGGTTGTACTTGGTCGTCACCAGTCGATGGCGCGGGTCAACCGGCGTGGCCACCGGCGCGCCCAAATAGACATCGCCCAGCCCCATTACCAGATATTCGGCATCAAAGACGATCTGGCGTACTGCGTCCTCGTCTGCCAACCCGTTAATGCGGCGAATGAATTCGATGTTTGAGGGACACCAAGGCGCATCAGGGCGCACAAGTTCTTGATATTTCCGCATCGCCAGTACCGCCTGTGGGTCGTTCCAGGACAGCGGCAGATGCACCGTTCGGCTGGGGACTGCGACCTGCGCGGCATCGGGCAGGCGGTCCTCGATCGCGGCCAGTTCAGTTATCAGATCAGCGCGAGAGATGCGGGCGGGGTCGTAGTGGATCTGCAGCGAGCGGATGCCGGGGGTCAGGTCGATGACCGGCAGGCCGGCGCTGGCCACGGCCTCCATCAGCATGTGCACGCGCAGGCGCAGGCCGATATCCAGCGTCATCTCCCCGTATTCGACCAGCAGGTTGGCATCACCCTGCCGGCGGTAGGTGACAGGCACCAGCGCGTCCGGTCGGGCCTGCAGGATAGGGCTGCCGGCGCTGGCATGAACCGGACCCGCCACCGGGTCTGCGGGCCGGGCGACGGGACGGAAACGCACGCTGTCGCCAGGGCGCAACTGGCCCAGCTTCCACAGGTCTCCCTCCGCCACCACCGCCGGGCAGACAAAACCGCCCAGGCTGGGGCCGTCAGGGCCCAGAATGATCGGCATGTCGCCGGTGAAGTCGATGGCGCCTACCGCATAGGCGTTGTCATGGATGTTCGAGGGGTGCAGCCCGGCCTCTCCACCATCGGCGCGGGCCCATGCGGGCGCTGGACCGATCAGGCGAATACCTGTTCGGTCGGAGTTGAAATGCACCTCGTAGGCATGGCTGAACAGCGTGTCGATGTCACTCTCGGTGAAGAACTCCGGAGCACCATGTGGGCCGTAGACGACATTGAGCACCCAGTCATGGAGCAGCGGTGCGGGCTCCAGCGGTTCAGCCCCGGCAGTGGACGCATTGCCCAGCGGCAGTAGATCACCCGTGCGCAGCGCGCCCGTCGCCTGCCCGCCGAACTTGCCCAGTGCGAAACAGGCGCGCGAGCCAAAGATCTCCGGCAGGTCGAAACCGCCCGCGACGGCGAGCACTGCACGCTGGCCCGGCCCTCTGACAGCGCCCACGGCCAGCACCCTACCAGCCGGCACCTCCACCACCGGGCCCGCAACTGGCGCGCCGTCCAGCGTCAGGGCCATGTCCGCCCCAGCGATCGCCACGCGGGCCGGGGCCAGGAAGCGCAGGTGCGGGCCTGCCATTGTCATCTCCAGCGCCGCCGTGCCGGGTGGATTGCCGACCAGCCGGTTGGCGTTGCGGTGTGCGCGCGCGTCCATCGGGCCAGAGGGGGGCACACCCACATGCCACATCCCCCGCCGCCCCGGCCATTCCTGCAGCGTGCTAAAGGGACCCGGTGCCAGCACTTCGATTGCGCGGGGCGTGAAGGCAAAGCGACCCAGCGCGGCAGTCGACACCTGCCCGGCGGCGAAATCGGCATCCGTCGCGATGGCGCGCAGATACTCGAGGTTGGTGGCGATGCCGGCCACGCGGGTCTCTGCCAGTGCCGCACGTAGAGTTGCCAGTGCGGTGGCGCGGTCGGGGCCATGAGCGATGATCTTGGCCAGCATCGGGTCATAATGGGTAGTAACCTCGGTGCCGGTCTCGACCCAGCCGTCGATGCGAACACTCTGTGGGAAATGCACTTCGGTTAGTCGCCCAGCCGAGGGGCGGAACCCCGCGTGCGGGGCCTCGGCGTAGAGCCGCGCTTCGATCGCCGCGCCTTGAGGCTGGGGCAGATTGGCCGGGATCGGGCAGTCGCCCGCGGCCTGGCGGACCATCCATTCGACCAGATCGATGCCATAGGCGGCCTCGGTTACGGGATGTTCGACCTGCAGGCGGGTGTTGACCTCCAGGAAATACGCCTCTTCGCGCGCGGGATCGAGGATGAATTCCACCGTCCCTGCCGACAGATAATCGACCGAGGCACAAAGATCGCGCGCCGCTTCGTGCAGCCGGGCGCGCAGGACGTCCGACAGGCCGGGCGCGGGGGTTTCCTCGATCACCTTCTGGTTGCGGCGCTGCAGCGAGCAGTCACGCTCGCCCAGCGTCACCACCCGGCCCGCGCCATCGCCGAAGACCTGCACCTCGACATGCCGGGCCTCGGGGATGAAGCGTTCCAGATAGACGCGGGCATCGCCGAAACTGGCCTGCGCGGTGCGTTCCACGCGCGCGAAAGCCTCGCGCAGCGCGGCCTCGTCCGCGCAAAGCGTCATGCCGATGCCGCCACCGCCGGCGGTACTTTTCAGCATCACCGGATAGCCGATGGCGCGGGCCTGGGCGATGGCGTCGTCCATACCGGCCAGCAGACCCGATCCGGGCAACAGCGGCACGCCCACCGCGCGGGCCAGATCGCGCGCGGTATGCTTCAGCCCGAAGGCGTGCAGGTGTTCGGGGCGAGGGCCGATAAAGGCGATGCCCGCCTCCGCCAGCCGTTCGGCAAAGCTCGCGTTTTCGGACAGGAAACCATAGCCCGGATGCACCGCCTGCGCGCCGCTTTCCCGGCAGGCTGCCAGCACGGCGTCGATGTCCAGATAGCTTTCGGCTGCGGGCGGGAGGCCCAGGCGAAAGGCGCTGTCGGCCTCGGCCACATGCGGGGCGAAGCGGTCGGCATCGGACCAGACGGCGACCGAGCCCACCCCCATCGCGCGCAGCGACCGGATGATGCGCCGCGCGATCTCGCCGCGGTTGGCGACAAGGACGCGGTCAAACATCCGTCGCGCCCTTTATGATCACCCTGATCGGTGAGGGATCGAAGCCGTTGCAGGGGTTGTTGATCTGCGGGCAGTTCGAGATGACGCAAAGCACATCCATCTCGGCCACCAATTCCACATGATCGCCGGGGGACGAGATACCATCGTCGATCGTCATCGCCCCGTTGGGGCTGATCGGGACGTTCATGAAGAAGTTGATGTTGGGCACGATGTCGCGCTTGTCCATGCCGTGGCGGGCCAGTTCCAGAATGAAATTCTCACGGCAGGCATGCAGGTAGCGGGTATCATGGCCGAAACGCACGGTGTTGCTTTCGCAGGAACAACAACCCGCCGAAGTGTCGTGCCGGCCCGAGGTATCGGCGGTCACCCGCAGCATCACCCGGCCCAGGTTCGACACCACAGCCGCACCGGTTGAGATATAGGCCACACCATTATGGCGCATCGTGTCCTGGTTGGAATAGCGCTCGGTGAAGTCCTGCGCATTGTAGAAGATGGTGTCGATGGCCTGCTGGCCGTAGCTGTCAATGATGCGGATGGTCTCGCCCTTGCGCACGATGCCGGACCAGGGGCGCTCGGCGGGAATGTCGTGGTTGGTTTCCATGATCATGCTTCCTCAGCCGATGTCGTTGTTTGCAAAGGCACGGATCGCTTCAGCGCTGGCGGTACGGCACAGATCGTCAGGAGCAACAGGCACGGCGGTCAGCCGGTGCGCAGTCACGGCGGGTTCAGGCCCGGTGGCGGGGTCCAGCGGGTGGCGGGTGTTCGACAGCGCCACCACAAGGTCGCGTTCAGCCCGCAGCGCCACCCAGTCGCCTTGGCCCAGAAGCGCCGTGCGCCATTCGAAACGTCCCTCGGCACCGACGCGTACGGGCGCGAAGAGGTTCAATACCGCCGGCAGGTCGCGCGGGTGCAGCCCCAGCTTGGCTGCACAGAGCAGCATGTTCTCACGACAGTTGCGCGCGCCAGGGGCAACGATGGCGGGCGACGAGCCGCCGGTGAGAGCATCATGGGCGCCGGAACTGTCTTCGATAATCGACAAGAGTACCCGGCCCATGTCGGACAGCAGGATCCGGCCCTTGCGTAATTCGGTGGTCCACTGAACCTTTACCGTATCGGGCAGGTTCAGCCGCTCGGTGGGATCGTTCCCCACCCAAGCTGCCAAGGCAACCGAGGTGCCGGGGGCGCCATCGATCTGCAGCACCTCGCCCGTGTTCAGCGCGCTGGTCCAGTACCAGCCGCCTGGGATGACTTCTGATCGGATCAGGCGGCCAGGTTCGGGCGGCGGCGCGGGGCGCGGGTCAAGTGGGGGCAGCGTGCGTGGCGCAGATTCCAGTCCGCGTTTCTGATGCGCCTCATAGCGGGCACGATCGGCGGCGATGGCTTCAGGGCTGCGAGGGGTATGCATGGGTTTGGCCCTTTTTTGCAGGTCGGGTCGTCCCGGTTCTAGTCTTGCCTTGGCACGGGTCGTCCCGAGCGGGTATTGGTTGCGGTTGGCCGGCGCTTCGACAGGAACTTGGAGCATGCCCCCCATGAGAACGGGTCACCGGTATCGGGGTCGTTGAGCGCATGGCAGATCGCGGCCCTGTCGGCGGCGGCAGCAATCGAGTCCAAGGACGAGCCGCCCGACACATAGGCCGGGTCGAACACCGAGCGCGGCGTGCCATGGGGCAAGCGGGCGTGCCGTGCACCATTGGGGAGGGCGGTGATGAAAACGGTCGGATCTCGATCTGGACGGCTCGGCGGGCGATCACTTTTTCCACCATATCGAGAGGCCGCGCCTCCGCGGTGCAGGCCACGCGCAAGGCGCTCAGGGTGAGTATGGGAGGCAGGTGCATCATCAGGTAGTCTCTGGAGGGGCAGACAGCACCGCGAGGCGGGCGAGGCGGTGAGCAGCGGCGCAGACAGGGTATTCAGGTCCAGGAGGCATCCCAGAATGCGTCCGGGTGCCGGGTCAGCACGTCGAACAGGCCGAACTCGGGGGCGGGGATGTGGACTTTGTGGGTGCGTCGTTCCAGCTCTTGCCGAGCGGCGACAATCAGATCGGGCTGCGCCATCAGCTCGACTGCGCCAAGAGCAAGGGCTTCTGACGCCATCAGCGGCCCCGGATGCGATGCGGGATGTCCCGACAGCGCGGTCCACGCCCAGTGATGAATCGGTACCGTTTCGGGATAGGCCCAGTTGACGCGGCCAAGCGGCACCTTCCAGCTGATATCACCGTCATCCTGCGCATAATAGTCGATGCCGGTGTCGAAATGCTCGAGCGTCCGGTGCAGCACGAAGGGCTGGTCGGGCGAACACGTGGCGCTCAGCGCCTCCATGAAGGCAATGTCCTCGGCCGACCAGGCTGGCGGGCCGACCTGCGCCAACGCATCCGAGAGCACACCGGCGACCACGTCGTTGGGGAGGTAGCCACGGCAGGCGGCAATGAGATCGGAGCGCAGGTTGGCTCCATACTCGGCGGCAGTTTCCACAAACACTGCCTCCATGCGGGTATAGGCGGCGCGCATGATGTCAAAATCCTCGTGCCGGACCGCGCACCAGATACGGATCTCGTCAGGAATGACCCCTGGAGCGAACCCCGAGAACCGAAAGAGGTAGTTGAACCGCAGCTTCTCGAACTCGGCTGCGAGAACGCCCTCGACCCTTGCAAGGGCCGCCTGCGTACAGGAGAGCGCGTTGCGCGAGGACATCTTGCCCGAGTGCGAAGCCTCACCGGTGAACCTGAACTCGCCGTTGGATGCCGCATAGCAGGGCCGCGACAGGGCCCCGTTCTGATAGTCCCCGTGGGAGGTCAGGACGATGTCGAAGCCGTCGAACGCGCCCCCCGCCTGCAGCGCGAGCTTGCCCCAGACGATCTCTTCGGCCGGGCAGCCGATCACGGCGATCTCGCCCCCCGGCCCTCCGTCGGCCATGACCTGTGCCACGGCTATCGCGGCGGCGGCATTGGCCGGGCCGATGTGATTGTGCCCGCAGCCATGCCCGGGCAACCGACCGGTCGACGACCGCCGCGGCTCGGCGGGATTGTCGAGGCCCGGCAGGGCATCGTATTCGGCCAGGATGGCGATCCGCGGGCCCGTGCCGCGCGCGAACCGGGCCGCGAAGGCGGTGGGGATGCCGGCGGTGCCGGTCTCAACCGTGAAGCCATGGGCGCGCAGCCAGCTCGTCAGCTGCTCGGCCGAGCGGTATTCGAGGCAGGAGAGCTCGGGACAGGCGAACAGGGTCTGGAACTTTTCCGTGATCTCCGGGCGCAACGTGCGCCATGCCTTCTGCACCGCCATGCGCGTCTGCACGTCGAGGGCCATACTCACGCTCCGGCCATGGCAGGCTCGCGCAACGCCGCGAAGGCCGCGATGACGGCCGCGCTCGGCCGACGGGCGCCATGCTGGAGATACTCCATCTGCTCCAGCGCCGCGGCATGGGCTGCAAGGCTGGAGCCGCCCACGCAATCTTCGATGACGCGAACGTGATAATCCTTCTGATGTGCGTCTGCGAAGGTGTAATGGACGCAGACATTTGTCAGTCCGCCAACCAGGAAAAGAGTGTCCACCTTGAGCCCGCGCAACAGGATCTCGAGATCGGTGCCGATGAATCCGGAGTAACGGCGTTTCTGGATCACATAGTCATCTGCCCGCAGCCCCACCTCCTCGGCAGCAATCTCAGTGGTAACGTCATCCTCCAGGAGGTGCTCGTCCTCGTCACCGTCGAGCTCCCGTCCGAAGTCCACGCGCGTCCGGCGGTGGATCTCCTGCAGGAAGATGATCGGAACGTCGCTGGCGCGTGCCTCGTCGATAACCGGGCGCGCGCGTCGCAGCGCATCGCCCATCCCGTCCATCACCGCGATCCCAGAGCTTGCGCCCGTAAAGCCTGCCTTCTGGATATCGACGACGATCAGGGCTGGCTGCCCCACGATCAGGGGATTGTTCTTCTTCATCCTCATTCCCTCCAGTTCATACGCGCCCGCCTAGAAGGCGGGGAAGATTGTTGAGACGTGCGATCAGCAAGAGCCCGAGCACGCCGATCACGAAAAAAAGCACCGCCGCCACGCACATCGTCGGCGTGAACCCCGTTCGCAGCGACAAGAAGATCTGTACCGGCAGGGTCTGGGTCACGAACCCGCCAACCAAGAAGGCGATCACGACCTCGTTGAGGCTGAAGATCGCCGCGAAGATCATACCAGAAACCACATAGGGTGAGATCAGAGGAACGATCATGGATCTGAACACATAGCCGTCTGACGCCCCCAGGGTCTGGGCGCATTCGATCACCTCGCGGTTGATCTCGCGAAAGCCCAGCGTGATCATCGTGAGCGGGATGGCCAGGAACGTGACGACATGGCTGACGACAATATTCTCGATGCGCCCGACATGGCCAATGATTGCACCGAAGATAAGGAAGAGGATGCCAATCACGATCGGCGGCACCAAGAAGGGCAGAATCCCGAACCCCGCCAGCTGCCGTGCAAAACGCGAATTGAAGCGCCAGATCGTATAGGCGATGGGCATCGCCACCGCCGTCGATAGGAGCGAGACGCAAATCGCCACGATGATGGAGCGCTGGAAGGACATGTTCCAAGCCGGATCGTCGAAGAACGTGCGGTACCAGCGCAGCCCGACATCCTGCGGCGGAAAGATCATCTGCGCCGACCCGTTGAAGCTGACGCCAAACACCACCATCAGAGGCAGTGCCAGGAACAAGCCTAATAGGGACAGGAAGGCGTTCCGGAAGAAAGCGGAAGACATCTCGATCTCCTAATGACGGGCCAGCCGGCCGATGCCGGCGATGATGGTCAGGGACAGGAAGATCACCAGGATCGCTATGGCCGCCGCAAAGGGTAGGTTCTGCCCGCTCAAGGCGACTTCGTTGATTACCACACCGATCGTCCAGTGGGCGGGGCGTCCCAGAACGAGGGGCGGCACGAAGGCGCCCAGGGTGATGACGCTCGTGATCGCGATCGAGGCACCAATCTGAGGTTTGAGCGCGCGCACATAGATGTCGAAGAAAGCTCGCAGCGGTGCAGCCCCCATGGTCTGGGCGGCCTCGAATAGCGACCGGTCGAGGCGTGAGAGAGCTGGGAAAAGCGTAAGAAAGGTGAACGGAAAGACGAAATACACCATGCACGCAACCACCGCGCCCATGTGCGGTGAGAGCGACACCGGCGCGTCCATGATCCCGAGAAACACCATAACGTTAGACAACCCTGCCCGGTGCGACAGCAGGACCTGCCAGGAAAAGGCGATCAGCACTTCAGAGAGCGCTAGGGTAGAGAGGATGGCGATGAGCCACCATGTCTGCCCGAACCGCCCGAGCCGCGAGACGAGATAGGCCGCCGGCAGGGCCGCCGCGATCGTGACGGCCGACACCGCCACCGCCAGCAGGATGGAAAAACCCAGCGACTGCAGGATCAGCGGCTGGAACAGCTGCGAAAAGGCCTCGGTACTGAAGCCCGTTCCTTGGAAAACAGCCGGATCGGTTTGGGCGAGACTCGTACGGATCAGCAGCAGCAACGGCGTCAGGAACAGAGCGACGAGGAACAGTACCGGCCAGATCAGCAGGCCAGCCTGCAGGCCCAAAAGCCGCGACTTCGGCAGTGGGTGGACCGCAGTGGCGGCCTTAGGATGGGTTGTGTGGATGTCCGTGGCTGACTGACTCATCACGGCGACCTTCTACAGGACCACACAGCGCGCGGGGTCGAAGGTAACGGCCAACTCCCGCTGGCCCTGCAGCCGTTCCCAGACGGCGGGCGTGATCGAAGCCAGCAGTCGTTCGCCGGCACAGCGCAGGTGGACCTCTACTTCAGATCCGACCTCGCGCACCAGATCGACCTGTGCAAGAAGCGCGTCATTCGCGCCATCGGGCACCGACAGCGCCAGATTTTCCGGTCTTGCGCACAATGTCGCGTGCTGGTCGGCGGCCGCGGCGCGCCCGGTGGTGTGCAGTGTGATGGGGCGGCCCTTCCAGGACACGGTACGCGCATCTGCGATCTCGACCGGCAACAGGTTCGACCGTCCGATAAAGCCAGCCACGAAGGCGTTGGCAGGCCGCCGATAGACCTCGTTCGGCGTTCCGACCTGCTGAATCCGGCCGTCGGCCATCACGACGATAACATCGGCAATGGTCATCGCCTCGCGCTGGTCATGGGTGACGAAGATGGTGGTGATGTTAAGCGTCTTCTGCAGGCTACGGATCTCGATCTGCAGGTGGTCGCGCAGCTTGGCGTCGAGTGCGGAAAAGGGTTCGTCCATCAGAAACAGCGTGGGATCCTGCGCCAGCGCACGCGCGATCGCCACGCGTTGCTTCTGCCCGCCCGACAGCTCGTCCACCCGCCGCCGCCCGATGTCGGGCAGATCCACCAGCGCCAGCAGTTCGTCGACCCGCGCCTCGAGGGTCATCCGCGGCACCCCGCGCATACGCAAGGTATAGGCGATATTGTCGGCCACGTTCAGATGCGGAAACAGCGCCAAGCTCTGGAAGATCATCGCGAAGTTGCGTTCGTGGACGTGCTTGCGGGTGATGTCCGCACCCCGGACCATGATCCGCCCCCCGCTGGGCTGCTCGAGCCCGGCGATTATGCGCATCAGGGTTGTCTTGCCGCATCCCGAGGGGCCAAGGAAGCACACGAAGGAGCCCTCGGCGATCTCGAGGTCGATATCCTCTACTGCTCGAAAGCTGCCGAAGCTCTTGTTGAGACGCTCGATCCTGAGATGCGACATCCCAGCGCCCTAGCGAGTGACGTTCAGGAAGGCTTGCGACAGATGGCTGGCATGCTCGACCTTGACTGCGGCGTTGAACAGGATCGAGGGGCCATCGGTGGAGACGAGGGCGAATTCCTCTTCAGTGAGGTTGAGCATGTCTCTGGGAAGCAGTGGCGCAGCCATCACGTTGCGCGCGATCAGCTCATGGGCCTCGGGCGTCACGCTCCAGTCGAGGAAGGCCTTGATCTCATCAGTCATCTCGTTGGAAGCAGGAACACACCAGCCGTTGAAACCCTGGATCGCACCCTCTTCAGGGAAGATCGACTCGATCTCGGTACCCTCGCCGCGCATGATCATGGCGGTGTCATGGTAGTACATTCCGCCCAAAACGTCGCCGTTCTGGAAGGCCGACTGCATTGTGCCTTCGTCGGTCCACCACAGCGCGGTGGTGTCGCGCAGCTCGGCGATCTTTTCCATCACCGCGTCGATGCCCTCGATGGTCGTCAAGGTTTCCGGGCCGTCGAAGAAGGTATCAGCAGTGATTTCGAGGATGGTCGAGCCGCCGCCAGCCTGAACGCCCCAGCCGCTTTCGCGGTCGCGGTCCCACATATCGGCCCAGCGGGTTGGGAGCGGCTGGGCGCGCAAGGGATTGGCCACGAAGGTGATGTACCAGCCCATCGCGCCGACCCCGTCGAGACCGTCGTCAGACTGGAACATGAACTGCTCAGGCAGGTTCGGCAGGTTCGACAGCTCACCCGTCTCGATCTTCTTCCACAGTCCCTGCTGACGGCCGCGCACCAGCTCGACCTGACCAGCGCAGGCAATATCCATCGGCGCGGCATTGGCCCGCACGGCCTGCGCCAGCTGCACCAGGAACTGCTCGCCCGAGGGCTGCGCCAAGGACTGTACCGGTATCCCGGTGGCCTCGGAGAAAGCGGGATAGACCCCCGTGGCGAAGGCCTGCTCAAAGAAACCGCCGAAATTGGAAATCCGCAGCGGCCGGGACTGAGCATAGCCCCGGCTGATAAAGGGGGTCGCAAGAACTGAGGCGGCCAGCCCTGCACTGGCACCCTTCAGAAAGCTGCGACGAGAAGTAGGAAAGGTAATACCACGCCGAGACATCGTTTTCTCCATGAAGATTTCAATTATCAGATTACACGGCATTACGCGCCATTGTCTGCTGCTCAGTTTGCACAAAACCGATGCATAAAACGCATCGCTCTGAGAGTGCCGCACCCAGCGGGCCGCGTCGGAGCGACATCGGTTGACCTTGTGTCGCGCTGCACACATAGTTACGCTTCCCCTCGGGCCCCGTGATCCACACAAGAGGCTGACAGCATGTCTCCTTCCCGTTCTCCCGCCCGTGCTACGTTGCCAGTTGCTGAAGCGTGGTATCAGGCCACGCGCGTGGATGATGACACGACGTTAGTCATCGAACCGCATGTGCACGTGCTCGAACGCGCCAACATGTGGCTGGTCGAAGGCCAAAGCCGCGACATGATCCTTGACACCGGCATGGGAGTGGTCCCGCTCCGACCCTTCCTCGACACCTTGCGGCGCGATCCCACGAAACCGATCGTCTGCGTCTCGTCGCACACGCATATTGACCATATCGGCGCCGTTCACGAATTCGACACACGCCTCGTCCACCCGCTTGAGGCAGCTGAGATGGCCGTGCCCTCGGGGCTTAAGACGCTCTTTCGCGACGACATCCCCCAGACTATGCTACAGATGTTTCTAGATGCGGGCTATCCCGAGCTTGACGAGCTGCTGATCGAAGCGCTTCCGCATGCCGGATACGATCCCGCCAGCTACCGGCTGCACGGCGCACCAGCGACGGGCCTGCTTGAGGAAGGCGACATCCTCGATCTCGGCAGCCATCGCTACGAGGTGCTCCACCTGCCGGGTCATTCCCCCGGCGGGATCGGCCTGTTCGAGGCCGAGACCGGAGTTCTCTTTGCCGCCGACACGATCTATGATGGCCCGCTGCTGTTCGATGGGCCGGGGATGAGCGTGCCGGCCTATCGTGAGAGCTTCCGCAAGCTGCGCGCGCTGCCTGTCACCACCATCCACGGCGGCCACGATCCAAGTTTCGACCGCAACCGAATGCTTGAGATTATCGACACCTACGAAGAACGGTGGTCTTGAGCGGACCAAACCCTCGAGGCGCGCAACCTCAGGGGTGGCGGTATCCCTGCTGCGGCAGGCCGTGATCGAGGGCCTGAGAGACCGCCAACGAAAACGACGGAGAGCAGGTGCGCTATCTCGATAATCTGAAATTCATCGACGTCATCGTGCGTGCAGGCTCCATCCGGCGGGCTGCACAGGTACTCTCGATCACCTCGACCGCGCTCAACCGTCGAGTCCTAACCCTGGAAGACGAACTCGGCACGCCCGTCTTCGAGCGCACATCGCGCGGCGTACGGCTGACTGCAGCGGGCGAGCTGTTGCTCATGCACATCAGGACTCAGAACTCCGATCTCGAACGGCTGCGCTCGCAGATCGCCGATCTGTCCGGCGAGCGGCGTGGCCATGTTTCCATCGCCTGCTCGCAGGCCCTGCTGCCGTTCTTCCTGCCCGAGCAGATCGCCACCTATCGCGCACGGCACCCTGCTGTCACATTTTCAGTGGCCTTACGCGACCGCCTCGCCGCCGAGGCCGCGCTTGTTGACTACACGGCCGATATCGCCCTGGTCTTCGAGCCGGTCCGGATGTCGGAGTTCCAAACGCTGATCGCCGTGCGTCAGCCAGTATGTGGCGTGATGGCCAAGACCCATCCGCTTGCAAAACGCGGGATGTTGCGCCTGCGGGAGTGTTGCGACTTTCCCCTCGGCCTGCCGGCCGCCCCCTACGGTGTCAGGCATCTGCTCGAGATTGCCCAGATGCGTTCCTCCTACAGCCTCAGACCCGTTCTGGAATCTGATAGCTTTGAGTTTCTCTGCAAATATCCGTCGGCTGAAAACCTCATTGCCTTCCAGATCCTGATCGGGCTACCCGCGGATCCCGACGCGCGCGAATTCCCGCTCTGCCACAGGAAGATCAGCGAAACCGACGTGCCGCCTGGGCTGCTCTATCTCGGCCAGCTGCGTGGGCGAACCTTGCCGGTTGCGGCCGCGAAATTCGCCGACCAGCTGGCGCGGACGCTGGCCGAGCGCTTCGAGCACGGATAGCCAGCTCGACCTCGCCCTTGTAGGGCTTGATCACATCGGCATAGAACTCGGATGGGTTTTCCGCCTCTGCCCCGCTGTCGCAGAGATGGGGCTCATAGCCCATCGCGCGAATGAACCGCTCGGCGATCTCGGCGAAGGTGATCAGGCACAGGTCGCACGGTTCCTGCGGCGTGACGAAATACCGGCGCACTTCGCGCGGTGCCGAGATCGGCTGGCGTTTCATGAAGTTGATTGAACCCGTGCAACAAAGACCCATCCGAAAAAGCGATATTGGCGAGACGCGCGGTGGAGATAGGCAGCGTCTCGCTCTCGCGCATCAGGAACATCTCCATGATGCGCTTGCTTGCGCCCATCATGTTGACGGGATTGGCCGCCTTGTCGGTCGAGACGCAGAACGACCCAGAATGGGCCCGGAAAGGGGCCGCGAAACGGAAAACAAAACTTCAGGCGAAGGGGGAAGGCACCTTGGCCCCTCCCTGAAGTGAAGGGGGTTGCGGCGGTTATTGCTCAACCTCCTGGTTCCCAAGTCTGCGCTCAGGACGCCTCGATGACGATAGGGTGCCCTATGCAAGTCTCTGAGGCTCTGAGCAATAATTTTGTTGACAAACTTATTTTAGGCGAAGTTTTTGCTTGCATCCTGATTCGGATCGCTTATCTTGAGCAGTATGGTCATCGGGCGCCCGATTGAGCGGGCGAAGCGGAGACGGCAATCTCCACCCCGCCCTGACCACAACGCTGATGTTAGGATCAACGTCATGGCTGAAGCCTATGTACGCACCTGCGCGGGTGCTATCAATGCCGCGCATTCCCCCACCACCATTTTCCTGTTTGCGCAGTTTCTGGCGAGTCTGCCCGAGTTGATCGAGGCAGATCGCGACATGGTCGGCTTGTCCGGTCAGGACCCGGCGCTGGACCGCTGGCTCACGGATGCCGAGGCCGCGCGGACGGCAACCCTTGCGCGGCTGACCGCGTTGGGTGCGGTCGCCTCCGGAACCGCCCTCGGGGCTGTCGGGGAGCTTTTCGCGCGCATGATGGTCTCGGATGATCCCGAAGAATGCGCCGAGATGCGGGGCCGCGCCGCCAGCAACCGTCAGGAATTCCTGGTGCAGGGGACCGACCGGATGTCCGCGGCCATCAACCAGATGATCCATCTCGCGCTCGATCAGTTCGAGACCTATGTTGCGCTGGAAGATGAGTTCATCGACGGGGATGCGTTCACGCTCAACGCGCAGCAGGTCTCTGCATCCCTCCCGGATCAGGGCCTTTCTCCCGCGGCCTGACCCTCTTTCATTGAAATATCATCGCTCAGGGCGCGGGAAACTCCGCGCCCGTCATTTCCCCTGCCCAGACAGGAGCATTCCGCATGCCCAAGTCCCCCCTGCCGATCCGCAGGGCGACCCCGTGTTTCGTGTCGCTCTCTTATCTCAACAAGCCGCTCTATATCCCGCACCGGTCCCGCCATGTGCATGCGCAGAGCTGGACGCCCTTTGCAGGCACGATCAAGCCGGACTGGCATGCCAGCGCAGCCGCGAAAGGATTCCGGGTGCACAGCCGGATCCGCGACAGGCTGCATCTCGCGCTGGAATGCAGGATCTGCGGATCTCTGACCGCGCATAAGCTCTACACATTGCGCACGGCAAACCCCGCCTGCGGAGGGTGTCAGGAGCGCGCCCGGGCGGCCAAGGCACAAGCCGCAGGCCTGACTTTCCTCCACCGGGATCCTGAAGACCGCCACTACGCATATTACCGCGCAAGGTGCGGCCATACTGTCCGGCGAAGTTTCGAGTTGATCGAACGGGTCATGCGCGGTGAGGTCGAAATCCGCTGTGAAGACTGCCTCCAGCAGCGCGATGCGGAAGATGCGCGCAAGCAGGGCTGGACCTTGCTGTCAGATGATCCTGCGGGGAATGACCACTATCGCCTCTATCAGCATTCCTGCGGGCATCAGCAGCGGGTCGCGCGGGTCAATATGCAATGGGGCCAGGTCGATTGTGCCCAGTGCGGGTCAAGCTGGACGGCCCGGAAATCATTCCTTTATCTCGTCCGGATTACCTGGCCGGAACAGGGGCTGTCCGTCATCAAGCTGGGATATAGCGCCAATCCCGCAAAACGCTTCCGCCATCAGCTCGGGCTGGACACATCCGTGCAGATCGACGTCTTGCGCACCATTGCCCTGCCGACAGGTCACATCGCATGCGTGCTCGAGACGCAGACCCATGCCGATCTGCGCAAACGCTTCCCTGATGCGGTCATCCCAACTGCGGATTACGCAGGCCTGATCAATGTCGTGACCGAAATCTATCACCCCGATCTCACGGATTACATTCAGGCCCGTCTCGATCAGATCGCGCGGGATCACCCACAGACCTGATCCCTCCCCCCGTGTCTGCCCCCACCCTGGACCGAGGCCCGCCCTGCGGCCCCGGCCTGCACTGACGGCTCACTATCCGAGAGGTTCCTGCCATGCACCATACTGCCTTTGCTTCTGCCTGTTTCGATATCGCGGCGCATCCCGGGTTTGATATTGCGCAAGCCTGGTACAATCGACATAAACAGGACATTGCCGAACTGCTCTCTGACGTCGCAGATCAGGCGTCGCTCTTTCCCGACGGTGATCTCGAATCCGATGACAGCTTTGATGCGTCGATTCCCGCACGGCTGCGCCGCGACACCCTGCCATGCGAGTTGCTGCTCATCCTGGCCCTGGCGCGCGCCATCAAGGATGCCGGCGGTCAACGCCCGGGCGGTCCGGCACGACTGACTGTCATCCATTTCTGTGCGGATATGGCACTGATGACGCAACTGCAGGAGATGTTGTGCAAAACCGATCTGGACCGCGCGTTTCTGTCCCTTGCGCAGGGAGAAACACCCGACGGCGTCCTCTTCCCCCAGCCAACAGCCGGAGAACGGGGGCAGGCGGAGAGGCGCAAGTCGCTCACACAGCAGATCTCGAAAGCATTGTTGGCCGGGCGCACTGTCCTCGCGTTCAACGCGACACGTGCTGATCTGCCCTATGAGCTGCGCTGCATCTGCTCGCATGAGCTGCGCCTGCCGCAGCCCGATCGTGCAATGATCACGGCTCTGCTGGTCTTGCTCTTTCCGCAGCATGCGCATGAGGCTCTGGTGCCGGATGCGCTGCCGCCCGAGGCAGCGCTGGCGCGCCTGACGCCGCTGCAGCTGATCACGGCGCTCCATGCCCGCAGGATTGATGAGGCGCTGGGAACGCTGCATCGGCTCACTGTGCCCTCACAAGAGAACATCGCGCCGGGCAGCGCGCGCGGTCTGGATGTCGTCGCTGGGCAGACAGAGGCCGTGCGCGCCTTGCGGCGGCTGGCAGCAGATATCACCGCCTGGCGCGCAGGGGCACTTGATTGGTCTGCAGTGCCACGCAGCCTGATCTTCCACGGCCCGCCTGGCACTGGCAAGACCTATCTGGCGCAGGCCTTTGCTGCCGAGACCGGCCTGCCGCTGGTCGCGACATCCTTTGCCGAATGTCAGAAATCGGGCCACATGGGCGACATGCTCGCAGCACTCGATGCGGCCGTGAACGAGGCCGAAGCCCGCGCCCCTTCGGTCTTCTTTCTCGACGAGCTTGATGGATTCTCGTCGCGCAACGCCGAGAGCATTGGTCGCAATTCGGGATACATGCGCGCGGTCATTACTGGTCTTCTGAAACAGCTCGATCGGCTCATCGCCATTCCAGGCGTGGTGCTGATCGGCGCGACGAATGATCTGGAAGCTGTTGATCCCGCGATCCGGCGTGAGGGGCGGTTCGACAGCAAGATGCGGATCGATCCGCCCGATCGTCTGGGTATGGCGCAGATCTTGCATGATCATCTGGGTGCTGTGGACATGCCGGAGCTGCGTGAGTGCATCGCGCTGGCGGCAGAGCGCCTGGTAGGCACTAGTGGCGCTGCGGC
>SL_7KL_010_BRINEDRAFT_10000374_pt1 | contig 21157 bp, 21 predicted proteins | sample SodLak_010_BRINE_FD_10663 | JGI IMG/M metagenome (IMG submission 10663)
CGCAGTGTGTTCAGCGCAAGAACGACGTAGAGGGCGGGGAGCCGACGGTAAGGTCGTAGCATTGCACGCGCCGAAACCTACGATAGCCGCCGTTGGTGCTCGCCGCTGCGACATCCGACTATCCTCGGCAGATCGGGCGGAGAGCTTACGGATGCATGTATGTGACCAGCGACATCGCCTCTTGATCTCATGGCATAAAGGTTCAGTTCCAGCTGGCAGTAGATATCCGACCTTCAAACTGCTAAGTGCCCAGTCATGGTTTCCTGTTGTGTCGCCCTTCCAGCAATTGTCGCCGCCACATGCTCCAGGACGTGTTCAGATGATTGGACATTGCTGTCGCTGCTGCATCGGCATTTCTGTCAACGGTTGCGTTGAAAATGGCGAGGTGACCTTCATACGCGACACGCTCACTTTTCTCGTTGCGGACCATCTGAACCCAGCGGTCGCGCAGCCAGCTTACCAAAGCGTCATTGACGGCATCGAAAACGGGGTTGTCGAGCGTCGCAAACAGGATGCGATGAAACGCAATGTCCGTCTGGACGAATCGTTCTCTGTCGCCGATGGCATCACGGTTGTCCGCCAGTGCCTTTTCGAGCGCTTGAAGCTGACCGATATCCATGACTTCGGCCGCGTGACGCGCGACGGCTGTTTCCAGAAATGTTCGCGCCTTGAACAGGCTTTCAAGGCTCTGTTCCTGTTTGAGCAAATGGCGCACGATCCCGTCAAGTTCCCCAAACACATCGGACATGGATGGGTTCGTGACAACGGCGCGTCGCCCTGAAGATGTCGACACAAGACCTTTCTTGACCAATGAAAAAATGGCCTCTCGGACCGCTGGTCTGCCGACACCGAAGGTTTTCATCAGGTCACGCTCTGTGGGAAGATATGAGCCTACCGGCAACTCGCCCTCGGCTATCTTCGATTCCAGAGCTTCCGCCACCAGATGGGACATCTTGGGACGCTTGAGGTCAACATTCATTGCAATAAAGGCTCCCTATTCCTCCGTACATAGTACAGCCGGGCGGCTGCGGAAACCATGTCGATTGGGTCTTGACAAACATCGACAGGGTTATGGTATGACCTTACTATACTTTTGGTATCACTTTAATACCAATATGTCCACGATCCGGAGGAGGGATCAGTGCCAACAAACAATGCGCTCAGCGCAGCCCATCAGGATATCGTTTCGCTTGACCCGACGCAGCTGGGGCAGTTTGTGTCGCAATGCCTCAAAGCCGCAGGTGCGTCAGGGAAATGCGCCACAGAAGCCCGCCGTGCGCTGCTAGGTGCCTCGCTGCGTGGCACAGACAGCCATGGTGTCAGGCTGCTGCCACACTACTGCAAGGCGCTTGCAGGTGGTCGCGTCAAGGGGCATCCACAAACCCGGTTCGAAAAGACTGCCGATGCCGCAGGGCTTGTGGATGCCGATCACGGCCTAGGCCACAGAGCGACGTATGTGGCTGTCGAACAAGGGGTCGAACTGGCGAGAACGACCGGTGTAGCCTATGTCGGCGTCGTCAATTCAAGCCATTTTGGAGCCGCAGGAAGCTATGCGATTGAAATCGCAGAGCAGGGTTGCGTGGGAATGGTCGTTTGCAACTCAGACTCTTTTGTCCTTCCGCAAGGAGGAACGCAGCCTTTCCACGGCACCAACCCCATCGCGTTTTCGGCCCCATCAAGGGGGCATCGTCCCTTCATGCTGGACATGGCAACCAGTGCGATCCCGTGGAACCGGGTCCAGCAGTTCGCAGGCTCAGGACGAAGCCTGCCACGTGATACCGCTGTCGATGACCTCGGACAGGAAACGCGGGTGCCCGAACAGGCTGCGGCCCTGCTGCCACTGGGCGGCCTGATGTTCGGTCACAAGGGCAGCGGGCTTGCCGCGATGGTGGATGTGATGAGCGCGCTGATCACCGGCATGCCGTACAGCGCCCAGATACTTCCCATGATCGGGGATGATTTTTCGACCCCGCGCAAACTCAGCCATGGGGTCTTTGTCATGCGCCGTGACTTGTTCATACCCGCAGATCAGTTCGATATTGCCATGGAAGACTACCTCAACGCGTTCTCTGCGGCGCGCGCGCAGCCAGGAGAACGTGTGCTGTATCCCGGCGAGAAGGAATGGAACACCGAAACGCAAAGAAGGGAAGCCGGGATTCCCTTCACGCCAGATCAGATTGAAGATTTCGAAAAGCTCGCAAAGCTGTTCGGTTTGCAGATGCCCGGTCAAGTCGCCGCGTAGCGGCACCAGCGACACAAGACAGACAGGAATGGAAACATGACGTCCGACACGCTTACAAAAACTGACCAGCAGGCGGAAGAAAGCCTGCTGGGTCGAATAAGATCAGACATTGAATCGCGCCCCATGCTGGGCACCCTGTTGGGAACGGCGGCGGCGCTGCTTGCGCTGATCGTGATCATGTCGTTCTTATCGCCGTTCTTTCTGACACATCGCAACGTGATGAACATCCTGAACCAATCGGCGATCTATGTCATCATGGGCGTCGGGATGACACTCGTGCTCAATACGTCTGGCATTGATATTTCCATTGGGTCCATCGTCGGACTCGCGACATCCATCATGGGATCGCTGATCATCGCGATGGACTTTGCGCCATGGATCGGTGTGGTTGGTGCACTTGCCGTCGCGACGGCCTGTGGGTTGTTCAACGCACTCATGATCGTCTGGCTGAAAGTGCCCCCTATAATCACCACCCTCGGGACCTGGACGTCCTTTCGCGGTCTTGCCTATGTCTATCTAGAAGGCAACATCTATTATGGGTTTCCACCGTCGATTTCCTGGATTGCAAATGGAAACATCCTGGGGATTCCGGTCCCTATCATCATCGCAATCCTCACTGCTTGCGCGGGCGGTTACTTCCTGCGCTGCACACGGGCCGGTCAATATACGACAGCCCTGGGCGGAAGCGAGCAAGCCGCGCGGCGGGCCGGTATAAATGTCGGGTTCTATCGTGGTCTGGTCTATGTGATCTCGGGCTTCCTTGCGGGCGTCGCGACACTGATCATCACCGCGCGGCTTGATGCGTCACAGGCGAATACCGGTCAGGGCATGGAGCTGCATACGATCGCAGCGGTCGTCATTGGCGGTACCGCCCTGTTCGGTGCGCGAGCGACGATAATCGGGACAATTCTGGGCGTACTGATCCTGCAAGTCCTTGAAAATGGTCTTCTGCTCGCAGGCGTATCGAATTTCTGGCAACGCGTCGGACTGGGCTTGATCGTGATCGGGGCTGTTGGCCTGAGGACGTATCGCAACCGCACGGTCGGAAACCTAGCATAAGCCCAGCTTTGCCGAATTGCGAAGGATTTACCGGCACAATACCGGTGAATGAGGAGGAGCCCGAGGCTGATCGTCTGCCTCAGGCGGTACTAAACCCAAAGGAGGAGAACATGAAGTCTATGACAAACACTGGTCGTATGAAGGCATTGCTCGCGGGCACCGCAGCAGTGGCACTGACAGGCGCTTTCGTGCTGGGCAGCCCCGCACAGGCACAAGATGGAAAGGTGGTCATCGGATACACCCCGCCGACGCTGGATATCTCGGACTTCATGGGACAGTTCGAGATCGGTATGAAAGAAGCGCTCGATGATCTTGGGTGGGACTACGAGATGTTCTCGCGCTCGCCAGCGGACCACACCGCGCATACCCAGCAGCGCAATATCGTCGATGATCTGATCACCCTGGAGGTTGACTACATGGTCGTCATCCCGACCAGCTTCGAGTCCCAGATTCCGGCGTACCGGGCGGTGAATGCCGCAGGCATTCCCCTTGTGATCGGCAACTATCTTGATCCATTGCCCGACGAAGCTGGCGTCGATGTTCTTCGATATGCTGGATACTCTCACGCCGAGGGTGGCCGGATGGCAGGCGAGTTCATGGCCGAAAATCTCGAGCCAGGATCAAAGATTGCGATCCTCTATGGCGATCCCGGCCTTGTGTCCAACCAACGCGGTGGTGTCGCCAAGGAAATCCTTGAAGCGGCAGGCATGGAGATCGTTGGCGAAGAATATGCTGAATGGGATCGCGACCGCGCCTTTCAGGCCACTCAAGACCTGCTGACCCGAAACCCTGATCTGGATGTGATCTATGCCGCGTCAAGCGCGATGGCCATCGGTGCTTTAGCGGCCACACGGGCGAGCGGGCTTGTGCCCAACGAGGATGTTCGTATTGTCGGCTTCGGCGGAACGATCGAAGAGCTTGATGCGATCCTTGCAGGGAACATGTGGGCCGCGGTGTTCCGCGATCCTATCGCGACCGGGGCTGGCGCGGTCGAGGCCATCCGCATGCATCGCGAAGGCCGTGCAGAAGAGGTCGAGCAAAGCTGGGGCGTTCCGCTGGAAATGGTTTATTCCTGTGAATCGATCGTCGAGCTTGTTCACCCTGTGACCTTCACCTCTGAGGGGCGCGAAGCGCCAACCGCAGAGAGTTGCTAAAATCCAGAGCCTCTGCCCCGGCAATGCCGGGGCAGAGGCATGCGGCAACAATTTTTAGATGGAGTGAACAAATGGGTAAGCTGGATGGCCGGTCGGTCGCAATCGTAACTGCACATGAGTTCGAGGATGTCGAACTCCTGTACCCCCTTCTGAGACTGAGTGAAGAAGGTGCGTCTGTCACTGTCGCCACATTGCCCAAGGACGCGGCCGCACATTTTCATCCACGCTCATACCATGCGGAAAAGCCGATCACAGGCCGCTTTGGCAGCACTGTTCCGTTCATGGTTCTGGAAGGTGGGGTGCGCTGGACGCACAAGGAAATCCCCGATTTGAATGCCGGGGATTATGACGCGATCATCGTTCCCGGCGGGTTTGCACCCGATTACCTGCGGATCGATACGGCAACGCTTGAGTTCATCGCCAATGCCCATCGTGCGGGCAAACTCGTTTCTGCAATCTGTCATGGACCTCAAGTGCTGATCTCGGTCGATGCCGTAGAAGGCACCGATATCATCAAGGGACGAGAGGTTACCTGCTACGCTGCCGTCCGTGACGATATCCGCAATGCTGGCGGAACGTGGCATGATTGCCCGGCTGTCACGGCTGGCAACGTCATCACCGGGCGCTGCCCGGATGATCTTCCTGAATATTGCGCCGCGATTATCGCGCATCTGAGCGGCATGGCAACCAGCGGTCCTTCGTCTGCGCTGGGCAATCGAAACCAATCCTGAAGGGGGACGCACAATGAACGAGACAACCCCGACGAAAACGCCTGTTCTCAAGGCTGAGAACATCAGCATGACCTTTGGCGGCATCAAGGCGTTGCAGAATGTAGATCTTGAAGTCTACCCCGGTGAGATTGTCGGTCTTGTCGGTGACAATGGTGCCGGCAAGTCCACCTTGGTCAAGATCCTGTCCGGTGTCTACAAACCGACCAGCGGCAGGGTTCTGATCGATGGAAACGAGGTCGAATTCGCGAAGCCTGCGGATGCGCGGACCATGGGGATCGAAACGATTCACCAGGACCTTGGTCTTGTTACGCAACTGAATGCGGCAGACAATTTCTTTCTTGGGCGCGAGATCATTGCCAAGAATCCCCTTGGCCGCCTGGTTGGGCATCTGAACAAGAAACAGATGCGCGCTGAGACACAGTCATCGCTGAAAGAGTTGCAGATCAAGATTCCGGGGCTTGCCCGCAAACTGATCGAACAGATGTCCGGCGGGCAGCGACAGGCAGTGGCCATTGCACGGGGCGTTGTTTTCGGGCGCAAGATGTTGATGCTGGATGAGCCGACCGCAGCCTTGGGGGTCGAAGAAACCGGCGAAGTGCTCAGGCTCATGCGCGAACTGGCGCAGAAGAACATTCCCATGCTTGTGATCAGCCACAACATGGTCGACGTGTTCGAGATTTGTGACCGGATCGTTGTGTTGCGACAGGGTCGGAAACATGCTGATCTCGTAAAGACCGAAACGACACCAGACGAGGTCGTCGGGCACATCATGGGAGCAAAGGCGGCGATATCAGCCTGATACGACGTTAAAATGTTGGCATCACTCTGGATACTTGCCAATCGTGTAACCGATGCAAAGGCTGCGAAAACCAGACCTGTCGAGTCTCCGCGAACCCGAAACCATTTGCGTCGCAGACGAACTGCATTCATGCTCCCAACGTGCAGGGCGACACAATCAAAACTGAGCCGACGACAATGAAATTCCTGGATGTGCAGCACCCGTTCTTTCGCCCGCTCTGGCGGCGATTGGCGTTGGTGGTATTCTGTCTGGGCCTGTTCTTGTTTGAGATCGTTTTGGGTAATCCGTTCTTCGGGGTCTTGATCGGGGCTGTGGGCCTCTATTGCGTGCATCAGTTCTTCATCGCGTTTGATCCAACAGATCCGGAATAGGTCGCGAGTCTGTACGACGTTGCACCACAACTCTGGCGGCAAAGGCGGCATATCGGAGATGCATGTATCAATGCGATAAAGTCTTCGCGGAAGGCCTGATGTCAACGCCGGAGTAAAATTGGGCCATGGGGCGGCGCAAAACTGGGCCACCTGAAATCAATGGGACGGGAACAGCGTATACGGTGAACTGAGGCCTTCGTTCTGAGGGTGGCCTTTTCGGTTTCAGCCTGTTGATTGACAATCAACTCGCGTTGAAAGTAAGCGAAATCGTGCGGTTGGGACTGCCCCGAAGCACCGCTACAGGCTTTGTCATCAATACGAACCACAAGTGGCAGCTTTCAAGAATGCCTCATTGCCCCTCGACCGGCGGCTTTGGGCCGGGCATGTCGTGCATGGCAGACACCTCGCGCGACTTTGTAAACTCCGCTCCTCCTGCCAACAGCCGCCGGTCACATCATCCATGCTGCCGTTGCCGCGAATGACCGCTTCCAAGAACAGCCCAAACCCGGCGGGTTTCCCCGCCGGGTTCGAGGGGGAAGACCCCGTTCCTTTCAGAACGGGATCTCGTCGTCGCGGTCGACCAGCTCGGGGTTTTCACTCTCGGCCGATTTCGGGCGGCTGAGGAAGTCGACCTTCTCGGCGATGATCTCGCAGCCGTAGCGGTCATTGCCTGCGGCGTCGGTCCATTTCGTGTAGTGGATGCGGCCATGGACGAGGACCTTCATGCCCTTTTCGCAATGCTCCGCGACCGTTTTGCCCAGACCGTTGAAGCAGGTGATGCGGTGCCATTCGGTGTCCATGACCCGGTAGCCGTTCTCGTCGCGCAGGACGCGACCTTCCGAGAGGCGGGGGCGCGAGGTGGCGAGGCTGAAATTGGTGATGTTGGTGCCGCCTTGCGTGGTGCGGGCCTCGCGTTTCTGGCCAATGTTGCCGGCGAGGATGACGATGTTTTGCATGGTGAGCTTCCTTATGTGTCCTGTCTTCGGGACCGTCCCTTCGACAAGACCCGGAAAAAGCCCGTCGGGCGATGCGTGCACGGTGGACGGAACGGACGCCGGAAACCCCCAGAGGTCCGGGGTGGAGCGGGTAGGGCGCCACAGGCGGCCAACACGGCCCGGTCTGACGCGGGGTTGCGCGCAGGAGCCCGAACGGGATTAGGGGATTGTCAGTCGAAGGGATGGACCAGAAGCCAGAGCGACACGGGGAAGCCCATGCCAGACCCTGTCACCTTGCCGACTGGCACAGCCTGAACCCATGGCCAGCACGACCTTGGCGGCGGAAACTGCGGATCACCGTCTCTCGCCACCCCTGCGGCCGCCCGCCGGGAGTTGCGGGGCCATGCCGATACAGGCTACATTTCAGGATCATTCAGGACACGGAAAGCGCCACATGGCTGATTTCGATCTCGAGGCATTGTCGCTCACGGAGCTGAAGAAAATGCCTCAACGACATCGCCAAGGCGATCACCACCTATGAGGACCGGCAAAAGGCCGAGGCCCGCGCCAAGGTGGAAGCATTCGCCAGGGAGCTGGGCTATTCGCTGGCCGAACTCGTCGACAGTGATGCCAAACCCAAACGCGCACCCGTCGCGCCGAAATACCGCCACCCTGAGAACCCGGCACTCACCTGGTCCGGCCGGGGGCGCAAACCGCAGTGGTTCATGGACGCGCTGGAAGTGGGCAAAACCGCAGAGGATATGGCCATCGGCAGATGACCGGTGCTGTCGCGGTCAGCACGCGGCAGTGGATCTGGCTCCCGACCGCGCCTACCTTGCAAGAGGGATGCAGACCCGAAAGGGCTGAAAGCGGATCGTGATGGCGACCATGTGCCAAACGTCTTGGCCTGGCTCAGGATGAGACAGATCAAGGCGCATTGGCGCAGGAAGGCAGCAGGGTCCGAATTCGGGGCGAAGCCTCAGCAGCCCGGCCCCGCTTGCGGGGCTTGCCCATGTCAAAAAGAGCCCATCCGCGACATTTAGGAAGGCCGCAGCATCGGAGAAACCTTCGCAGGCGCAGCAACATGGTCGGCCCTAAGCGGACCCCTGTATGCCCTTCATGCGCCGCGTTGCAGCTTCGCCAGACCCGCCATTCGTCGGCGCAGGCGCAGGCGCAAGATCGGAGACCGGCGAGCGGCAGCAGTGCGTTGCAGGTATGGCCGCGATCCACAGCCGTTTCCATGCGCGGGCAAGGTAGCGGTCCTCGGATACGGCATCACTGGCATGGTCCGAAGTCTGGCCTTCTTCAAATGCGTCAACCTCATAGCCCGCCCGCTCGACCGCTGCGCGGATGGACTGGGCATCTGTTTGGCCTGCGTCGAATGTCACCCGAACCCGGTGATTGCTGATATTGGTGTCGAGCTTCTCGATCCCCGGCAGGCGGCGGATGGACTCTGATACAAGCCCTGCACAATGATCGCTGCCCATGCCCGGCACTGTCAGCCTGACGTCGTGCAACGTTTTTGAGACCGCGCCCTCCTCGACTTCATACCCCCCGCGCTCGATCGCGGCCTTCAGATCGGCTGCGCTGAGCTTGCCTTTATCATAGGTCACGCGGGCGCGATGCGCGGCGATGTTCGTCTGAATGTCCCTCACCCCGTCCAAGCGGTTCAGCGAGGTCCGCACAAGCCCTGCGCAGTGATCGCTGCCCATGCCGGGGATGGTGAAACTGGTGGTCTGTGATCTGTCTTGCGTCCTGGACGCCATGATCTGTTCTCCGAATACGGTCTACCCGGGCATGCCGTGACAGCAGCCCTGAACATCCAAGCCAAGGCGGCTTGGGCGGTTTGGGTCAGGACAGGATCGGAGGCTGTATCAGCGGCAAGGTCGAGAGGCCGTGACGCAAGGCGCAATATGGCGTGCGGATCGCGCGATTTTGCAAAACAAGCGCCGATGGGGCCGCCAATTCAATGCCTGATACGGCAGGGCGGCAGGTGGATGCGGCACAGTTGGTCATCGCCACCTCGCCCGCGTCACTGTGGCAACATGCATCGTGAGCGGCAAGTGAAACTGCCGTTTCAAGACTGTTCACGTCAGCTTGCAGCGAATGTGCCTCCGCACTGGAAACGCCACCAAAGGCAAACACGAGGATCAGCAGACAGGCACGGATCACTAATGTGATCGCGCTTCTCGCTTGCCTTACTCTCTCGCGTGGCGCTTTCACGTGCTACCTTTCTTTCGATGCAGGTTTCCATTTCGGCCATATCTGCCCGGTTCGCAATGATATGGATCAAAGGGGTAGAAACCGGGAGGAACTGCCTTGTAATCAACAAATAGCCCTTCCAGTCAATGGAAGGTCAAGCCCTCGGCGAAAAGGTCACCGTTCAGACACTTCGCGGTTATTGGATTTCTCGATCAATCCATAGAGTTCCCAGCGTCCACATTAGCAGGCCAATTGGCCACCCTGAATTAAGAACCTCGTGAGGATGGCGGCATTCCCAAGTAGCCGCTTTGATACTGCCTCCTGTCCTTCGCTTCGTTGGACCTGACCGACCGCTTCGGAGAATGACGCACAGCACGCCGATTGGCCGCAAGGGGACGGGTACGCCGATCCTGCAGTCGCCCTCGCAGAGGGCGGGGAACGTTCATTCGCTGCGCAGCATGGTGACCGCGGTAATACTGGGAGAGCAGTCGTTCGCGTAGGTTGTGGTTGAAATGTTGCAAGTTGCAGGCGTGGTCTGTCATGCACGAACCCTCAGATCATTGGGCAACAGCGCATCGGGGATGTTCTGATAACAGACCGGGCGCAGCCATCGGCGTATCGAAAGGGTGCCCACACTTGTTGCTCCGAAATTTGTGCTTGCTGGGTAAGGTCCGCCATGGACCATCGCATCACAAACCTCGACTCCAGTTGGGTAGTCGTTGGCCAGCACACGCCCTGCCTTGCGCTCCAGAACCGACATCAGCTTTCGGGCCAGATCGGTGTCGTCGGCGTCCATGTGCAGAGTGCAGGTCAGTTGCCCATTGAGCGCCTGTGCGGCGGCCTGCATCTGCTTTACATCACGAACGCGCACCACCAATCCCAGCGGGCCGAACACCTCTTCCGCAAGGTTGTGATTGGTCAGCCAGTCGTCCCCGGACACCGCAAACAGATGGGGCGTCGCGTTGCGCCCGTCGCAACTGGTACTCAGCACCTCGCCCACGCCCTGCGCCGACGCGACCCGGTCACGCCCGTCGCGATAGGCCGCGGCGATCCCATCGGTCAGCATCGTCTGCGCGCCGGTCCTTTCCAGCGCAGCTTTCGCGGCAGCCATGAAAGCGTCGGCCTCTGGGCTATCCACCACCACAGCGATACCGGGATTGGTGCAGAATTGCCCCGCCCCCATCGTCAGCGATACCGCCCAACCCTCGCCGATTGAAGCCCCGCGCGCAGCAATCGCCGCGGGCAGAAGAAACATCGGATTGACGCTCCCCAGTTCGCCAAAGAACGGAATCGGCTCTCGCCGTCCGGCACAGAGGTCGAAAAGCGCGCGCCCGCCAGCCAGCGAGCCAGTGAAGCCCACGGCCCGGATCAGCGGATGCGTGACCAGCGCTTCACCGACATCACGCCTGCCGCCCTGAATGAGTGAAAAGACGCCTGGATCGATGCTGTGCTGCGTGATAGCGGCAAGGATCGCCTCGGCCACGATTTCGCTGGTGCCGGGATGGGCAGAATGGCCCTTGACCACGACTGGGCAGCCCGCGGCGAGCGCAGACGCCGTATCGCCACCGGCGACAGAAAAGGCGAGCGGGAAGTTCGATGCACCGAACACGGCCACCGGGCCAATGGGCAGTTGCATCATGCGCAGATCGGGGCGCGGCAGCGGCGCGCGGTCGGGCAAGGCGGCGTCATGGCGTCGGTCGAGATATACGCCCGCCTCGATATGTTCGGCAAAGAGGCGGAGCTGTCCTGTCGTGCGCCCGCGCTCGCCCTCAAGCCGGGCTTCAGGCAACCCGGTTTCCCGTGTGCCAATGGCTGTGATCGCTGCGCCGCGCTGCTCGATCTCTTCCGCGATACTACGCAGAAACGCGGCGCGCGCTGCACGCGACAGGGTGCCGTAGGAGGCAAAACTCATCTCGGCGGCCTGCACCGCGCGTTCCACATGCGCAGGCGTGCCGATGGCGAAGTGATCGGGCGCGCCGACCACAAGGGCGTTGGTGAATGTCACGTCGCTGCCGATCCATTCGCCCGCGATCAGGTGCTTGCCCTTGAGCATGATTATCCCCCTCTTCAGATCAGATTGCGCGCGGCCAGATTGCGCATCAACGCGGCCGTGCCGAACACCCATTCCGGGCAGTTGGTCGACAAATCAACGGTATTGGTCAGCTCCCCCAACCCTTCGGCTGCGATCGTGACGACATCGCCGATCTTGTGCGTGAACCCGCCGCCTTGTGTGTCGCGGTCCTGCGTCGGGGCGAAGAGCGTGCCAAGAAACAACATCAGCCCGTCGGGGTACTGATGGTGCCGCCCGATGGTCTGGGCCACCAGATCCTCGGGGTCGCGGCTGATCTCGGCCATCGAGGAATGGCCCGTCAGCGTGAACTCGTCATGCCCTTCGACTGTCAGGGTCAGTTCCGCGCAGCGCATATCGATGAGCGTATAAGTGCCATCGAACAGCCGGATCAGCGGCCCGATCGCGCAGGACGCATTGTTGTCCTTGGCCTTGGACAACAAAAGCGCCGAGCGCCCTTCGATATCGCGCAGATTGACATCATTGCCCAATGTGGCCCCGATAATGCGCCCCTTTGGCGAGACAGCGAGAACGATTTCCGGTTCAGGATTGTTCCAGTGCGACGACGGGTGCAGACCGATCCGCGCCCCATGCCCTACAGCCGAGAGCGCCTGCGCCTTGGAAAAGACCTCGGCATCGGGTCCGATCCCGACCTCGAGATACTGACTCCAGAGCCCTTCGGCCTGAAGCGCGGCCTTGACCTCCATCGCTTCGGGCGAACCTGGACGGATATCGCGCAGCGACTGGCCAATGGCCGCACCGATACGCGCGCGGATCGCCTCGGCGCGGGCCGGGTCGCCCCCGGCGCGCTCTTCGATCACGCGCTCGACCATGGAGCGGGCAAAGGTAACACCGCAGGCCTTGATGGGTTGCAGATCGCACGGGGCCAACAGATGCGGCACCGACAGGTCGCCCACGGGCGCCTGAAGCAGATCCGCCAGCGGTGCGACAACAGGGCCATTAGCGGCGGCGACATAACCGACCGGATCCTCCATTGCGCAGATATCGCGGACCGTGGGGGCCATGCGCGCGGTGATGTCATAAAGAAGCCCGTCACGCAGTGCCACCACAGACGGGCCTTGCTGTGCAGGGTTCCAGATACGACCGATATATGTTCCTGTTATGCTGTCCACTCCAATATAATGCTGCCGCTCAGGGTCTCACCAGGTTCCAGCACCTGTAAACCGGGACGCCCCGGCAAGTTGAAGGCATCGACTGGGTGAGACACGGGCTCCGCGCAAAAGAAATCCGCCTGCGCATCTGGAGAATAGAGGATTAATGTGCGCAGGGACGGGCTGGCTTGCAACGAGACGGACACAGCCTCTGACCCCTGATGGATATGCAGATCGCCCGACCAGTCGGCGAAACCGTTGTTGATCCAGCCACCCGGCAGCGGGCGTGCTTGTGCGAAATTCCACGGCGCGGGGATTGGCGTGGATGCCTGCGTGGCGGGCAGGTGGCGGGCATCTTCTTGCCAGACCGCGCCGGCGCTGAACTGAAGCCGCGTGTCGCGATCTCTCGGAAACCAGGGATGAAACCCCAGCCCGAAAGGCAGTGGCGTTTCTGCCCGGCTAGTCAGGGTCAGGGTCAGCTCCAGCCTGTCGGGCGAGAGCGCGATCACTTGCTGCGCCGAATAGCGCAGTGGGCCGAATGCCCCGTCGGGCAGGTCCAGCACGGCGCGGTATGGGCTGGCCGTCGTCACTGCCCAAGAGCGCTGAAAAGCGTCGCCATGGATGGGAAATGCCTCAGACGCCAGATTGCGCGGCAGATCAATCATCGCGCCATTCCAGTCGAATGCCCGCGACACCCGGTTCGAGAAGGGCGCAAGGACGATGCTGGAAACGGCAAAATGCCCTTCGCCCGTCATGGGGCGCAGCACAGGACATGCGCCCAGCCAAAGCCCGACCAACGCTGCCCCCTGAGCGGGCAAGACCTGCAAGCGTGCCGCCCCGGCCGTCAGCTCCAGCACCGATCCTTCACCAGCCGCCATCAATGCCCACATTCTGGCTGGTGATCATCTTCGCTGCATCCGAGCACAGGAACAGCGCAAGCTGTGCGATATCCTCGGGCGTGATGCGGTCCTTCAGGCATTGCCGTTCGAGCACCCAGTCATTGTATTGCTCCAGCCGGTCGCCAAAGACGCGCCGCTCGGCATCCGACACGACCGCACCGGGGGCAATCGCATTGACCGTGATCCCATGCGGTCCAAGTTCGCGCGCCAGCCCCTTGGTCAGCCCCAGCATCGCCCCCTTGGAGGCGACATAGGGTACATAGCCATCCCATTGCCCGACCAGCGTGACAGATGTCAGGTTGACAATCCGCCCCCATTTCTGCGCCTTCATATGGGGTGCAACCGCACGGGTCAGCGCGAAGGCGGCAGAGGAATTGACGCGGATCTGATCCTCATATTCCTGAAGCGAGAAATCCTCATACGGCTTGTTGATGATCAGCGCGGCATTGTTGATCAGCACATCAATGCCGCCCTGTTCTGCAGCCAGATCGCGCACGGCCTGCTCAGCGTGCTCAAGCTGGTTCAGATCGCAGCCGAAGAAGCGGATATCGCCGCCCAAGCTGCTGGCGGCTTCGGCGCTTTCGGGGCGGTCGAGCACGATGACACTGGCACCGGCTGCCGCAAAGCCTGTCGCTATGGCCCGCCCCAATGTGCCAAGCCCCCCCGTGATCAGAACGCGCTTGCCGGAATATGTGTTCATCTCTCCCCCCTTTTCGGCGCAGGTCACAGGACCGCGTGAATCTCGTCGATGCTGGTGTCGGACACGCGCTTGTCCAGAACCACCTTCCCCAGCGCCATCGCCACCACCCGATCGCAGCACGCCATCACATGATGCATGTTATGGCTGATGAAGATCGCAGTGACACCCTGCTCGGCCAGAGAGCGGACAAAGCCGATCACCTTGTTGGTTTCCTTGACCGACAAGTGGTTCGTCGGCTCGTCGAGGATCATGACCTTGGAGCGGAAATGCATTGCCCGCGCAATGGCAACGCCCTGGCGCTGCCCGCCCGATAGCTCGCCTACCATCGCATCGGGCGAGCGCAGATGCAAATCGACGTCCGCAATCGCGGTGACGCTTTCGCGCCGCATCCGGTCCTCGTCCAGCCAGCCGAACCTGCGGATCGAGAATTTCATCAACTCACGCCCAATGAAGATATTGCGCGCGATGGACATGTTCGGGACCATCGAATTGTACTGGTAGATGGTCTCGATCCCCGCATCCATCGCGTCGCGCGGACCGTTGAAGCGCACGGGCTTGCCCTCGATCACGATCTCGCCCTCGTCCTGCTGGTGCAAGCCGGACAGAATGTTGATCAGCGTCGATTTGCCTGCACCATTGTCGCCCACCAGCCCAACGGCTTCGTTGCGGCGGAAATCCAGAGAGACGCCCTTGAGCGCATGCACCCCAGAATACCATTTGTGCAGATCGCGCACAGCGATGATGGTGTCCTCTGTCATCTCAGGTCTCCACCTTCATGTCGCGCCCGCGCTTGCGCAGCCAGGCATTGCCAACAACAGCCAGAATGGTCAGCCCACCAACCGCGAATTTGAACCAGTTGGAATCGATCCGGCTGAGCACCATGCCATTGTCGATGACCCGGATCAGCGTGGCGCCGATGATGCCGCCCAGGATCGTGCCGATCCCGCCGGTCAGCGCTGTGCCCCCGATCACGGCAGCGGCCACTGCCTGCAGTTCCAGCCCTTCGCCCATCGACGGCAAGACCGATCCGATGCGCAGGCTTTGCAACAGCCCCGCGAAGCCCGCAAGCATGGCGCAGATCACGAAACAGGCAATCTTGACACGCGCTGTCGGGATGCCCGTGGCGCGGGCGGCAGGCAGGAACCCCCCTGTCGCACGCACCCAGTTGCCGAAATTCGTCTTGGCAAGCAGCACCCAGACCAGCACGGCAATCAGCACGAACCATAGAAAGGACATGCGGAACAACTGACCCGGCCCGACGAAGCTCACAAAAAGCCAGGTCGGTATCTCTGCCGTCTGCAGGCGCGGGGGGAACCCGCCCGAGATCACCACTGTCAAGGAACGCGCCATGAACAGCATGCCCAGAGTCACGATGAAGCTGGGGATGACAAAGCGGATGGTCAGCATGCCATTGATCAGCCCGACCAGTGCGCAGACGGCAAATCCTGCACTGACGGCCAAAGTGAAAGGCCAGCCTTGGGTCATCAGTACTGCCATGGTCATCGGCATCAGGGCAAAGACGGACCCGACAGACAGGTCAAACTCGCCGCAGATCATCAAAAGCGTGACGCCGATTGCGACCAGCGCCACTTCGGGCAACAGTCCCAGCATTCCGCGCATATTGTTGGCATTTAGAAAGATGCCCCCAGACTGCCACTGAAACAGTACGATGAGTGCAAAGAGAAGCACCAGTGCAACCAGCTCTGGCTTCTGCAGGTAAATTTTAATGATACGTCGCATATCGGCTCATTCATGGCTGGCACCGGGCAGTCATCTTGACGCCCGCCCGGTGCGTGAGGATCAGCGCAGACCTTGCGCAGAGAGATCCATGATGGCATCGGCATCTTCGGGGCGCACAATGCCTTGACCCGTGTCAATATCGGCGGGTGCCAACCCGAAATTATGCGCCAGATAAACCTGCATGACCGGCATGAAACCCTGCATGTAGGGTTGCTGGTCCACCTGGACCTGGATATAGCCAGCCTGCATCTGTTCAACCGCTTCCGGGACCAGATCGAAGCCGCCCAGCAGGATCTCGCCTGGTGCGATTCCGCGATCGGCCAGCACGCGCGCCACGGCCGCATGCCAGAAGCCGGTGTCGAAATAGGCCGTCGTATCCGGGTTTGCGTTCAGATAGGCACCCACGCGATCCGCCGTGATGGCCAGATCGGTGCCGCTGTCGATGCGTTCCCAGGAAATGTCGCGATCCGGGTTGGCAGCCGCAAATTCCTCGAGGAAATCCATCACTCCGCCGCCGCGCAGTTCCGACCAGTTCTGACCGGGTGCCGAGATACCGACCAGCACGCTGATCGGGCCGTCCTCAGGGAAATTCTCGGACATGGCTGCGCCCAGCGAATAGCCCGCCGGACGGAAGCCCTGACCGACAAAGGCCGCACGCGCATTGCCTGCAGCCCCTTCGCTGTCATCCACGTTCACGCCAATGACGATCACGCCGTCATCGACGGCCCGCTGGATCACATCGTCAAAGGCCGTGTCATCCACGATCGATGTCAGCAGCGCATGCGGACTGCGGGCAAGGGCAGCGTCCATGTTGGAAAGCTGTTGGTCGATTGCGCCCTCGGTCTGGGTAAAGATCATCTGGCAATCAGCCTCGATCCGGGTGCAGGCATCATTGAAGCCGCGTTGCACGGCCTGCCAAAACGTGTTGGACGCCGAAGAATGATGCGTGAAAACGATACTGAGTTGGTCGGCCGAGGCCCCGGCGGTGGTGCCGAGGGCAAGCAGGGCCGCGAGTGAAAGCGTGCGAAGTCGTGTGGTCATGTCATCCTCCTCCAAGGTTTCCCGTGACAAGCTCAAATCGCGTCGGCCCGGGTCATCCGACGGCGTGTGGTGAAAGCGCGGTCCAGATCGGGGCTCAACGCCATGCCCAGCCCCGGGCCGGGCGGCACCGTGATCATGCCGTTGCGCACTTCGGGCAGGGCCGTGACAAGGTCGCGATACCAGGTGCGGTAGAAGGCGCGCACGCTTTCCTGCACCAGCGCATTGGGCGCATTGAGTGACAGATGTGTCGAGGCCGCGAGCACGACAGGCCCGGTGCAGTCATGTGGTGCCACTGGCAGGTGCCACGCTTCGGCCATGGCGGCGATCTTGCGCCCTTCGGACAGCCCGCCGCACCAGCTGAGATCCAGCATCACCACCCCGGCCGCCCCGGTTTCCAGAAGGTCACGGAACCCCCAGCGCGTGGCCAGTGTTTCCGAAGCCGAAATCGGGGCAATCGAGGCGTCTGCATAACGCTTCAGGCTGGACAGGCTGTCCATGCGGATCGGGTCTTCGTGCCAGAACGTGCCGTAGGGTTCCAGCGCGCGGGCGATCTGTATGGCAGGCAGAAGCTGCCACATGGAATGAAACTCGACCATGATATCCATCCGGTCACCCACTGCTTTGCGGATCTTCTCGAAAGGGATCAGCGCCGATGTGAGGTCTTCACGCGAGATATAGTGACCGCGCGATTTCTCGGCTGATATGTCAAAAGGCCAGATCTTCATGGCCGTGATGCCATCTTCCAGCAAGGACAGTGCAAGTTCGTCGGCGCAATTCAGGAAGCCGTTCAGGTCGTCATAGTCCTTGGCCCCGGCCTGCCGGTTGCCCCAATTTGCGACCTTCTGGCCATCGGAATCCTTGATGTATTCCACCCCGGCGCAGGTGTTGTAGGTGCGGATCCAATCCCGCGTGAAGCCGCCCAGTAGCTGTGCAATGGGTTGGCCGGTGGCCTGTCCGAACAGATCCCAAAGCGCGATATCGAAGGCCGAGTTGCCCCGCATCTCGGCACCCGCAGAGCGAAAACCCAAATAGCCCACCAGATCGGCGGCCAGCGCATCAATCGCCAGCGGATCGCGGCCAATGACGCGCGGCGCAATCCACTCATGCACATGCGCCTCAACGGTTTGCGCGCCAAAGAAGGTTTCGCCAAGACCGACAAGCCCTTCATCCGTATGGACCTGCACCCAGAGCAAGTTCGGTCGCTCTTCGATGCGGATTGTCTCGACACCCGTGATCTTCATCAGGCGACCCCTGCATCTAGTAGCACCCGAAGGCTTTCGTCAAAATGCAGACCCATCAGGCGGGAGGCCTCGACCGGATCCCCGCCTTCCACAGCGCTGGCGATAGCCATATGCGTGTCCAGCATCGTGTCGCGCGCGGCCTGGTCTGTGCGCGAGCGCCAGCCGATCGGCCAAGTCTGGCGTGTAATGCCCTGAAATGCCCCGATCAAAAGTGCAAAAACCGGGTTTTTGCATGCCTTGGCAATCGCGTGATGAAAGGCAAGGTCATTTTCCATCACAATTTTGGGGTCGTCTTGCCCGTCGATCATGGCACGCGCAAATCTGACGATCCTGGCCGCCTGCTCGTCAGAGCGGCGCAATGCTGCCAGTGCCACGATACGTGCCTCGATGGTGCGGCGCACATCATAAATCTGCTGGATGGTTATCTGCTCTGTGCTGACACCATGCTCAAAGAGAAGCGACAATGGGCCATGGTCAAGCTGCGCCACAGTCGCGCGCTTTCCTGCCTGAAGCTCGACAATGCGCATCGCAGCCAGTGAGCGCAGCGCCTCGCGCACCACAGTGCGTGATACGTTCATGTCGCGCGCAAGCGCTGCCTCGCTCGGAAGCCTGTCGCCGGTCATCAGCTCATGGCTGCGAATATGCGCAGTCACGGCGCCGATCACTGTGCTGACCAACCCGGAGGACTGTCCCAGATCATTGGATGGCTCAGCTGTGAATTGTGTCTCGTTCATCCCAAACCTGTATGATAGGTTAGTCTTGATCTGTGTATATTTTGATGCTTTAATGTCTGTCAAGAAGAATCTTCGGGAGGCGTTGAGATGGTCGAGTTGATCCATGATGCCCATAATATCGTGGGCGAAAGTGCAGTCTGGGACGACCGGCACGCGCGTTTGGTATGGGTGGACATTATCGGGCAGTGTATTCACGCGCTGGACCCCGATACCGGCGTGCATCAAAGCTGGCAGACACCTGGGCGCGTGACCTCGATCGGCTTGCGCGCGGATGGCGGTGCCATTGTCGGACTGGAGCGGAAGATTGCGCTGTGGGATTGGGATGGCCCGTTCCGCACCATTTGCGAGATTGAGCCAGACATCCCCGACAACCGCCTGAACGAAGGCGCGGTCGGCCCGGACGGGGCCTATTGGGTCGGCACGATGCAGAACAATATCAACCCTGATGATGGCCCGCGCGACATCACGCGCGACAGCGGTCGGCTGTGGCGACTGGCACCCGATGGCTCACTGTCTACCGTCAGCGAGGACCTGTTCGGGATCACGAACACGCTGGTCTGGCCCGCCCCTGACCGGCTGATCACGGTCGATACGCTCAAGAACGCGCAGTATTCTTACAAGGTCGACCCGGCCAGCGGCAGGCTGACCGACAAGCGCCTTGTCAGCGAAGGCTTCCCCCGGGGCCTGCCGGATGGGTCATGTCTGGACAGCGAAGGCATGATCTGGACCGCGCGTGTTGCAGGCGGCGCCTGCCTGACCCGCATGACGCCCGAGGGCCAGCTGCTGGACGTGATCGACCTACCCTGTTCCTCGCCCACAAGCTGTGCTTTCGGTGGACCAGATCTGAAAACGCTTTTTGTAACCTCGGCCCGGTTCACCATGACGCCCGAACATCTGGAAGCACATCCGCAGGAAGGTGGCGTGTTCGCGTTTCACTCGACAGTGGCGGGCAAGCCTGCGATGCGCTACCGAAGCTAAGGCTGCCTCAGCCCAAGAACGCAGGTTGCTAGGCAGCACTGCCAACAGACTGCCAGCACGTCAGTCGGCGACCAATTTATTGGCATTGTCCATCAAATCGCCCCGCCGCATGCTGTCTGAACCGCGCTGGGTCTGCCGGATGCTGATTTCGGTTAGTCACGCGACCATAAGCGGCGGGCTACGCCCCACTGGTTTCGCGCTTGCGCGTTGTTTTGATGATTCAGATCGGAGAGCGTGTGCGCGATGCATGAGCGACTGCTCCGGGGAAACTGCACTTCGGCACCGTGGCGTCCCTGGCCGTCCGCAAAGGGCCGGGTACGTCGTCGCCCCGGCCATGAGCGGAGCGATAGCATGCCCTGCCCCGAGCCGCAGCGGTGTATCGCCTGCGATCAAACCGACCGGCTGCTTTCTCGCGCATCCGGGACGGCGCGCGGCGAGGAAATCGCCGGATGGGTCGTAGGCCAGTCAGATTGGCCTGCCCTGTTTCGCCCGCGCCTTGGGGCGCGACAGCGATAGGCCCGGGGGCGTGGTTCACGCCAGCCCGGGGCTTTCGCGAAATCCGTGGGGGTTACTCCCACGGGTCGATCTCGGCCACGAGAGCGACTTCGTCACCGTCGATGTCATCGGCGGGGACCGCGCCATAGGTGCCATCCCCTGCCTGGAAGACGACGATCGAAACCATCAGCGTGGCGGCGAGCGAGGTGGCGAAAGCGTATGCATCTTTGCGGGACATCTGTTGAGCTCCTGTCTTGGAGGCGAGGGACCATCCCCCGCGCGACAGGACCTCGAAGGACCAAAGACTGGCTGACATCACCGGGTGCGTTCGGACTTGCTCCGAATCCGGCCGGCGGCACGGGCTCGCCCGTAGTCCGACCCCTTGCGGGTTGATTTTGATGCCGGGATTTGGGCCAAGGAAGGGCATGGCGAGCGGGGGATGGTGCCTTGACGGCAGGAGCCGTTTGTCCCGAAGATGTGTGCGCCTTTGCAAGCCTTGCTGACCGGATATGGTTGCGGATGTCTTCCAGGCAGGGGATGGACCCTCTGGCGCGCGCCTCCCCAGGATCAGTTGCGACAGGTCATCTTGTGGGAGAGGCCCGCACCTGCGGACCCCCGTTTCTTTCGAAAGCCTCAGGCGGCGCGATCCACGCCCC
>SL_7KL_010_BRINEDRAFT_10000379_pt1 | contig 20998 bp, 35 predicted proteins | sample SodLak_010_BRINE_FD_10663 | JGI IMG/M metagenome (IMG submission 10663)
TCTTTTGCTTTTGTAATATCCATTTTTATTAAATTTAGTATTAATAATCCGCAACTAACCATACCTGCGGAACGTTATAAGCAATAACGAAATATTGCAAACCCAATCATAAAAATTCCCCAAAATGTACTCCATCCCCACCAAAGCAGTTTTAAGTTACTGCTTATAACATCGGCTATAAAATCATTGCCTAGTTTTTGCTTGCTCAAAGGTTTGTTCTCTTTATTCATTTTGTTTATAATTAAAAAGTTATAGCGTTTTAATCGGCAACGCTTCATAGCCGTGTAACGTTATATGAAAGTGGGCAGACGTGCATCTAATAAACTTTCGTGAGAAAGAAAAAGAAAAAATCTGCCCACGCTCAATTTACGATTGAACAAAAACCTTTTGAACTTGATACGTTCCTGTTGGTAATTCTTCAATCGCTTTGACTGCATCTGCATAAGATGAAAACTCTTGAATTTTCAATCTTAAATTGCCTTGTGTGTCAAATTCTGCAATTCTAAATACTTCTTGCATATTGTTTTGTTTTGAATTTTACAAAGCCCGTCCAAGGCTATTTCTTAATTAAAGCACCTTGGCAATAGTTGTCATCTTCTCTATTGTCAAAGCCTAAATAAATATCATCACTTGTAAATTTGAGCATATCACCCAAACATAGTTCTCCGACTTTTACCCAGTTACCGCCAAACTTTTCATTCACTATTTTTTGAATGTTGTTTTCTGTTGGGTTGATAAATACCACAATTCTTTCGTTTGTATTGTGATTTGCTAAAATTGTAAGTCCTTTGTTCATTATTCGTTTTTAAATTTTCCCACGCTTATTTTTTCTTTTTCTTTTTACGTGCTTCGATGAAAGTGTAGTGCGTGAAATCCCACCTTCATATAACACGGGTTTTGTGCAATTTGCCCTATAAACTTTCTACTATAATTTGAACATTTGTGCTAATAATCCCCTGCCTGACGTATAGCTGCAAAACGTTAGCAAACATAAATCAATCTCTTTTGTGTCTGCTAAATCCACCCAAATGAACTTCTCTGTCTTTTGGTGGTTTCGGTGGTTCTGGTTTACGTTTGCTAACAACAGGTATATCCAATTGCTCATTTTGTGTTTTTAATTTACTTTCTTCTGTTTTCATACTTTTGTTCTTTTAATTAAATTTATCTGTTATTTACGCAACTGTATATAACTGCAATCGTTGGCAAACATTGCCTACCGTTCCGTTATCTTAATTCTATCTTCATCAATTCCATATCCATATCCATTCATTGCCCCAAATACAGAAATTGATTCACCTATAATCTCTATTCCTGCCATTAAATTTCCACCAAAGTCAATTTCGTACTTTTTAGTCGGCAACGATTTGCTATCACCACCTATAATTAATTGCTTATCATAGTATATCCTGTCAACTAAGTTGTTTAAACCATCGTCTGTTAGCTTAATGCTAGTTTTTTCAATAAACCAGTTTTCTATAATTAATTTTAATCTTTCTCTATTGTTCATTTTATATTATTTTAGTTATTAATTTCACGCAATTAGCGTTATGTAATAAACGTTGTAAAACATAGCCTTAATCTATAAAAATTTTGGCTGTTCTTCCATCGTCTTGCATACTAAGTCTTACTTTGTTAGTTGGTTTCCAATTCACATAACTTCTGCCCTCTTGGTCAATTACTTCAACTCTTGTGCAATTTGGTAATTCCTGTATCGGCAACGATTTTACAACATCGTATAACCGTAATTGCTCATCAGCGTAATCTTCAAGAGCTTGGTAAATTGTCTGTATGTCTCTAGGACAATCTATCTTTAATTCAAAGTAATTTTTTTCTATAAATTTTTCTGCTTTCATTTGTCATATTTTTTTAATTATTGTTTGAATTTAACGCAACTACGGTCATACTTTACCGTTGTGCGCCATATAAAACAGACAATCTATCTTCAAGTTCTTGTATCTGTTTTTTGGCTTTATCTACTCTTTTTTGCGCTTCATCATCTGACATTGGAAAACCTTCTTTACTCCCATAGAAAGAAGTCATATCTTTGTCTAATTGATGATAGTACCAAAAGTTTTTTACATAACGTTTTAGCTCGCCAAGTTCTTTTTTTAATTGTCTTCTTTCTATTCCGTGAATTTTGTATGTTGGTTCATTCATAATAATCAAAAATACGGTGCATAACATTGTATATAGTTAATGCGCCAATGAAAGTCAGTGCTTAATTCGATTGTTTGTGGTAGGCGCACTAACCATATGCCTACCGTTATGTGTAATAAAAAATGTTAAAAAACATCCCCGTTTAAATACACACAAAAAACTTCTTTCTTTTCACCAACTTCATCCACATTATGTTCGTAAGTTCCAATACCCATATCATATACTGGTTGTGATGGTGTTCCAACTGGTGTTATGAAGATTTCTAAATCATCTAAATCACCGAGTTTATCCTCCAAATCAGAAAGAAGTTTTTTTAAATCTTTGATTTTCATTGTTTTCATATTATTAATTTAGTTAAACATTTTTTACATACACATAACAAGGTTTATACAACATTTATTTAAACCAGTAATAACTTTCTTTACGTTTATTATTTTCCATTCTATAAATAATTATTTTATTATCTTTTACTTCCAATGAATTAAACTTAAAGTTATTATTTACTACATATCCATCCTCTTTACAAATTATTATTAAAGATAATTTATTATTCAAATCACCTTCATAGTGTGTATCTTTAACGAAGAATAAATATTCTGATGGTTGAAAGTCATTTTCATTATCTGAATATCCTTCCATATCTAATATGGTTTTATTAAATAATAAATTTGTTATTTCGTAACTATCTTTTGTTTTCATGTCTAAAACGTTGTATAACAGCGTATATAAGCAATACGCTATTAAGGTTTATAATTAATTTTAAAATTCGTGCTTTGCGTACTGCTCATATACGCAAACCGTTAGCCATAATTGTAAAAAACAAAACAACTAACATAAAATTGAAAAGTTCTTTGAAATATTGAAGATAGTCGTGAGTTAAGCTACTAGACTGATAACTTGTATGGTATCCAAGTAATCTAAATGAACTCACTTTGATATAAGTGGAATTGATGTAGCCTCTCTTTTCTTTTACCCATAAGATACCTGTGGGATAAAAATAATCAAATTTTATGGAATATCTGTTCCTGATTATTCTGGTGCTTGTCATTGCAAAGTACAAGAAGATTTCTATCAGACTAAGCAAATGGTTTACCATTGATGCCGAAAAATAGAATGAAAATTGAGACTGGTGGTGACAACACCAGTTTTTACAACTATCAACAATATTTCAATGAACATATTTCTAATATTTAAAAAGTTCTTTGAAAATATTAATGAAACTTATGTGGTAAGACCTTTAATGACCGCGTAGTAACTATACGCATTAAAGATTTATTGAAGAATAATAAATCTGCGTATAGTTGGAAAATAAACTCAGTGCTTGTAAATCAGAAGCCATAGGTTAGGTCACCCACTGGTTAAAAAATAATCCATTATGGAAGTTATTTTTATGACGATTATTATAATCGTTCTGATACTCGTAGTGTCAAAGTATAAAAAGTTTTCTATCGAATTAGGCAAATGGTTCAAGCTAAATGCCGAAAAGTAAAAACTTTTTAAAACTGATACTACGGTGTCAGTTTTTTAAATTTCATCAATAATTCAAAGAACATATATTTTTTTAATAATAAATAGAAATAAAAAACTATGGCTAACAGCGTATATAGTTTATTGCTTTTTTGGTGCTAAATTAAATGGTTTTCGCATATCAAAAAATGATTTTTTAATTTTAAAAGAATCGCTAATTTTTACGCAACAAACCATATACACATAACGTTATACACTATTAAAATTTATTAAACCAAGTTCAGTTAATTTATCTCTTGATTCCTCTTTATTAATTGGTAATAAAAATGTTTTAATATTATGAACTATTCTTTTAGAATAAAAGTTTTCTAAATATGGTAATGTTACTCTTTTAGTAACTTTATTTTTACAGTCCCTACCATTTTCAAGATATTCTTTGATGCCGATTAATATTTTGTTTTTATAACCTGAATTACCATCAACCATGTTTATTGATTGTTTGGTTAGGTATCCATCTACAACAATTCTTAGTTGGTGAACCTTAATTCCTTTCAAATATGTAATTGAATACTCATCATAACCATCCTTTAAAAAGGAATTTCCGTTTTTTTTGAATTTAACAATTTTAAATTTAGTTTCCATATAAATAATTTTTAACTGTATATTGCAAGGCGTATATTTATTTTTTTTATATAATACAAATATATGATTATCATTTCAATAACGATTCTATTTAACTAAAATTTAACATATATAAATTAGATTTAAGATGTTAAAATATCTTCCCAGTCTTCAGAATCTTCCATTAATTCAAGTTGTCCGTTTGATTGTTTAACCATTCCACTTAAAACGTTCAAACCGTAATTACTTGCTGTCCCATATCTTTTTTTATGGCATCTATAACAACTTCCACTGAAACCAATAAAATAATAATAATAATTATCTTGTTCAACTTCCGATATACCTGAATTTAATTTCCAGCTATCACCGTTTAGATAGCTTTCAGACCAAGTACCAAATACTTTATATTGGTTATTTGGTAATTTTAATATGACCCATCTTTCGGGTGTTTCAGTTACATTCATTTCTTTAATTTTAGAAGGTGTATTCATTTCCTCCAAGTAGTCAATATATTCGTCTTGCGCACGACTATATTGTTTTGTCACACTACAAAGTTCAGTTTCTCCTTTATTAAATTCTACTTTAAAATTTTCTTTTTTAGGTCTTTCCATTATTTTATATTATTTATTTTCTTAATTATGAAATTATACCTTTTATCGTGCGTTGATAATTCAATATAATTGGTATAGTGTTTTTCATCTATATTTAATTTACCGAATAGATTTTTTACTTTTAAATCTATATGATAATAAAATTTTAATATCTTATATATCAATAATATAGAACCAAAAATTAAAATAATATACAAATAAGTTAAACCTAAAAAAAGAAATGATAATATAGTTATTATATCCACAAATATATTATTTAATAATTTTTTAGTACCATAAAGTTTAATTGTGTCATATATTAACATTGAAGTGGCTAAACCAGATAAAAAATAATTTATCTTAGGTAAATTTTCTAGTATTTGAAAAAATTCTTCCATTTTTATTATATAAATTTATTTAATTTTCGTTTTACTGACAGAGGCGAATCAATGATTACCATATTATCATTTTTATTTGTTCTAATATCTAACTCTTTATCTTCTTCATTTATAACTAGATATACAAATTGGTTATCATTAACCTCATTCTTAACGTATAACATGGCATCAGTTAAGGTTAGGAAACCTAATTCATAATCTTTATAATGATATTTTATTAATTCTAGATATTCCGTCACATTATTAATGATAATCGATTTACGTTTTTCCATTTAGTTATACCAATTTGTCTAATTTATTTCTAATATTATTAAAATCTTCATGCAATGTTACAACCCCATTTTCAAATACCGTCCTTAATTCGCCTTCGGTTTCTTCTTTTTCGCTACATTGGGTCTTAACTTGATATTCATTATTATCATCCAAATACACTTTAACTCTACCTTTTAAAGATTTTTTAGTACCATCATCAGTAATCGGGTCTTTATATATGTCATAAGATTTAATTTCATTAGTTTTTTCATCCTTAACTTCAAACCAACTTCCTTTGGCTGCGAAACCAAATGTGTCTCTTGTATTCATTTGATAAGTAAACGCTCCTACGCCAAGTACAATATTAGTACATGCAAAACCTTTTGATTCAAGACGTTCATAAATTTGTCTTTGTCTATCAACAGTGATTGAATCTCCGTATATAGCACCTATGTGTGGGTCTAAGACTTTATAACCTTGTTCATTAATAGTTCCACCAAAAATGTCCCACAGAAGCTCTATAACACCTTTATGTTGCGGTTCAGAATTAATTTCTGTCCATTCAGCGTGATTAGGTAGACCAGTTAATTTATAATATTTACCATTGTTAGACCAAACCCCATCACAACTATCATAATCTTGTATATTATCTGGGTAAGCCCTACCGCTTTGGTCATAATTTAAATTACTTTCTTTTGCTTCACCGCAAATAATATCTACAGGGTCGCCAGAGTTACCGCAAACCATTGTACATCTATTTCTTTTTACTACGATTTTACCTGTAGGTACTGTGACACAAACTACATTACCTTTGTAGTTTGTTTTCTCTACTTTTATAGATTGTCCACCTATTTTATTATCTAATAAAATGTTAGCAGTATAAACCTTAGAAAATGGGTCATTTTCTTTATCTTCATATTCAGAAACTAAACATCCATACCCAGCAGATAGGGCGATAAGTTCAACGATAGACATTATATTACTATTTGTCGTATCAAAAATAACTCTACCTTTATTCCTAATAGTGGAGTTCCAATGTGATAGTTCTTCAATAAATTCTTGAGACCAATTAGAACATAAATCGTCTGTTTTTACCCAATTAAAATCTTTACTTACTTGCGACCTATCTATTTTAACGCTAAATTCTGTTTTTCCATCACTTAAACTATGAGTAGTATATTCAATATTATTGTCTTTAAGTAATTTTTCTAGTCTTTGAATTTTTCTTATTTTAGATAAACTAAACCTAATATAAGAATGTTCACCTGTTTGGTAACTACCGTCGGCTTGGAATGCAATGTTTAATCTTTCAATAAAAGAAAGCTTCCTATGTTTATTAGTGGCTCTTGCACTTCTGATAAATTTTTTAGTATGATTGTTAGGTTTACAATCTTCAGCATAATCTATTTTCCAATTATCAAATTGTTTATAAACCATTCTATGGTTAGGTGTTACAAGCAAATCCATTTTACCGTTAAGATTTGTATACTTATACATTTCACCCTCATAAAATTCATCTACAATTTTAGTCGGTTTAACGAATGTATAACTACCATCATCTTCAACTTGTGCTACTAATGCACCTTTTTTTATAGCATCTATAGATTTCCATCCGTAATTAGTTAAAAATAAAGTATCTTCTGAATAGCAATCTGGTCTGATTACAACCTTACCATCACGAGAAAGTATCTCATCTTTTAATTCTACTAAATATTCTGTAGTTAATTTCCATAAATCAAAAGTATCTGCCACTATACTTAAAATACCTTTTGGGAAAATTTTTAACCAATCTTTAATCATATTCTTTTCCCCTACTGTAAATATTTTAGTAGTACTTACAGAGTGTTCTGAAGCATTAACTGAATTAATTGGCATTTCGTCATCACCTAAACCGTAATAATGTCTAGCAGCAGGTATCGTAACTAAACTATCACTACCTCTAAAATTAAAAGCATGACCTAAACCACTAGTAATCATATCCCAAGGGGATAATCCTCTAGCAGAAAAATCATGAATTAAAAAAGGTATTAACCCTACATTGTCTGGGTCAGTTTTCATAACTTGTTCAACTAAATTTCGTTTAAATTGTAATGAAATCGTCGCTGAAGTACATAATTTCCAAGATATTGAAGATATAAATGTCTCTAAAAATAAGGTTAACCAACCATACCCATCCACAGTATTTACAAAAGTCATGTGCGGAATATTAGGGTTTGTTTCGACCCCTTCAGGTAAAGACTTAATTTTAATAGGTAAATAACCTAATTCATATAAATCTTCAAAATGGGAAGCGTCATAACTTAAACCTAAATAATTTTGCATGTCAACACCAAATTTCATTGCCTTTTCTTTTGGCAAAGAGAAAAAATTATTACCATATAAATCCTTTAAAAACCTTACAGTTACTGAAGAACCAATACTAACTATTTTATTTACCCCTTTAGGTGCATGTTTAACACTTCTTGGTATCCAAGTACCATATAATTTAGTCGTTCCAGGGGCTAACATGGCTTTATGACCTGGTTTGTAGCCGTCTGTAAAGTAAAGTGCATTAATTCCTTCTATCATAATTATATAATTTTAAATTGTTTAAGTTTATTAATTTTTTTCTCGTTTCTAACTAAAAATTCTTCAGAATCAATATCAAAATAACTATTAGTTGTCCAAATAAGGTCGAAATGTTTATTTAATTCTGCAAAACCTTTAGAAAAAATTCCATGGCTAACAACTAAAATTATTCTCTTATTAAAACCTGCTTTCCTCATTTCTTTAGCGATATTTATGAAAGTTCTACCTCCATCGCACAAGTCATCGATAATAATAGCATCTTTATCCATATCTAGATTCGGCACTCTAGTATTATATAAATTACCGTCTTTATCTCTATACTTTGAACATACTATAACCTCATTATCATGATTAATTTTATTGGCTAGTTTATATATATTTTTAAGTGCACCTGCATCTGGACTAACTAATTGATAATTGGTTTCATGCGATAATACATGTTTAACAAAATCTGTATTATCTAAGGACAAACATTTATTTATTACTGATTCTGTCACAAAAGAATGTTGATGATAAGTGATTACATTGTTAAAACCTAAATCATTTATTATAGGAGAGATAACATCTTTCATATAATTAACCCCTAAAAAATGTTCTTTTCTATCACTTCTACCACCAATAATAAATGGTGAAACTAACTGTATATTATCTATATTGGAATTTTTCAATGCTCTAGTTGCACACACCAACATTTCTAAATCGTTGAAATTTTTTATTCTAGTCTTGATATTAACTCCAAATTTAATCATATCACTTATAGTTGCGTATGATTTTCTAGAAAATTCGGGGTCATGACCGTATTGGAATTTTATATTTTGTTGCCCATCAGGATATTTTATAATTTCATAACCGATGTCACTAACATCTTTATTAATTAAATTTAACGATATCATAATTATTTTTATTTATTGCAAATATAATCATTTATTTCAATTAAAAAAATATATTAACTTATTATTTTTATTTTTAACCTTTAATTTATATATTTTTTATTAAAAAACGTGGATAAAATATTATATTTGATATCCTCCCACGACTGAAGTACGTGGAATTTCTTTTGGATTTAATCGTAATAGTATGAATTGGGGAGAACCTTGTTAAATAACAATAATTAAAACCCCTTCAATTTCGAGGGGGTTTTTGTTTATAACAACATATTGGAATTATTATTTTTTTGCGGAGAGTAAGGGAATTGAACCCTTACCGCTATTATACGGAACAACTTAGCAGGTTGTCACGACAAACCAATATTCGACTACTCTCCATTAAAAGAGCGAGTTACGGGGTTCGAACCCGTCACCTCCTGCTTGGAAGGCAGGTGTCACGCCACAGTGACTTAACTCGCATTATTGAGCTTCGTGTAGGACTCGAACCTACGACATTCTCCTTACAAGGGAGACGTTCTACCGACTGAACTAACGAAGCATTAAAAGTGGGCATAGCAGGATTTGAACCTACAACAGCTTCAGTATCAGTGAAGTACTCTACCAGATTGAGTTATATGCCCTGGTACGTATTTAGGGATATATTTTTATTACCTCCTCAGTTCGCCAGCATCTCGGCAATATTTAAATTTTAATTGTGGAACAGGTGGGTCTCGAACCCACAACCCTCGGTATGCAAAACCAAAGTACGAGCCTCTTGTGTATCTGCCCCATTATTGTACCGACAAAAAGATTCGAACTTTTAACCTATTCTTGATGAGAGAATTGCTCTACCAGTTGAGCTATGTCGGCAAATTTCGGTGATAACCAAATAAAAAACACCTAGATTAACTAATTTCATTGTTAAGTACAAGAAAGTTTAAACTTCTCAGTTTAACAAAACTATCATTATCTCGTGGCAATTATTAATGACCGAATAATTGTTTCATCCACAACTTTTATTGTTTACAGTCTTAAAAGCCTGACTGACCTAATATTTTTCTCGTTTAGGTAATGAGGATTTTTAGTTTGTTTATTATTTGTGGTTGGGTGGGAATTGAACCCACACTAACGCTACATATTTTAATTTATTTTTTACAAAAGTGTCGACAAAAATGTAAAAACTTACCTTAAAATCATCACGCCCCCATTATCACATGACTAGTATTGTGTTTACTCAACCATTTTTTGTGCCTCCGACAGGACTCGAACCTGCAAAACACTGTGTCTAAAACAGCCGTGTATTCCAATTCCACCACGGAGGCATAATTTTAACTTATATGTTTTTACAATTTACATAATCTTTGCGCATTAATATGTTCAATGACAGGATTTTAACCTGCTGGTCTAAGTTAAATATTGTCGGCCAGGTAGGAATCGAACCTACACAGTCTTATTGATATTGCGAGAGATTTACAGTCTCCGAAGCTCACCACCTGCTCAACTGACCGAATTTGTACCCTTGGATGGATTCGAACCACCGATTTCTTCCTTGTAAAAGAAGAGCCTTAAACCACTAGACTACAAGGGTATTAATATGTTTTTTTTTAAGCGACATATCTACTTTTTGTTTTCCAAACAACTCTTGGTGTTTGCCTATGTATAGATTTTCTTCGTCTATCGGCATAAGATTTCCTTAATTCGTTTACCATTTTTTAATTATTATTATTTATTTTTAATTGTTCCCTCGGAGAATTTTGAAATCTCGACCCTACCGTTAAAAGCGGTATGCTCTGCCTCTGAGCTACGAGGGAGTTTATTGTACTGCCGAAGGGAATCGAACCCTCAACCTCCACCTTGAAAGGGTGACGACTAAACCAATTTCGTCCACGGCAGCATAAAAATTAGAATGACGTTTGAATGTCTTTTAAACCTCCTTCGGTGTCTAATTTTAAATTGTGGTCACTCCAGGAATCGAACCTGGCACACTTTGCGCTTCAAACAAATGCTCTACCATCTGAGCTAAGTGACCTAATTATTGTAGCGGAAGCAGGATTCGAACCTGCGACCTTCGGGTTATGAGCCCGACGAGCTGACCTAACTGCTCCATTCCGCAATTTATGTGGTCCCAGAAGGGCTCGAACCTCCGACTTTCTCGTTATGAGCGAGACACTCTAACCAACTGAGTTATGAGACCAATAATAGCAGTTCCACAGGGAATCGAACCCTGAGCCTATGAGAGACAGTCATAGATGTTAGCCGTTACACCATGGAACTATGCTCATAAGTAGCCCAAATCCCACCTACTAAAACCTACTAGACTTGGGCGAACTTATGAATTGTCGAGTGAGCAGGATTCGAACCTGCGACCTCTTGCTCCCAAAGCAAGCGTGATAACCAGACTACACTACCACTCGAATTACAGTTGAAGAGTATCGTACCAATTACAAATAGGAACTCTTTTTAACTGTATTTTTAATAAGATGAGAAGCTATTTAATTTTGCAGATTTATAATAGGAACTTCTTTTATCTTATTTAGATATGCAAATATAAACATTTATTTTATATATACAAAATTATTTTTATTTAATCCCACCATCCTCTATGTTTATGTTGGAAATAATTCCAAAGTATTCTTTCGGCTTTTTTTTGTTTTTGATGAGCTTTTTTAAATTCAATATCCATTGTTTTATCGATTTCTTTTACCAAATCTTTATCATCTAAAAATTCATAATTATATTTCATTTCATATAACTTTTGACCTTTGTGATTTTCTGAATCAGTATCAACAAATTTGGTATCAAACAAATCTTCAATTCCAATGTCATTGTATTTATCTTTTAATATATCAAAATATTCTATAGCATAATATTCATCATATACCCTTTCATATAATTTTATAAAGAGTTTAATTTCTTTAGCTGTGCTTTTAGAATTTAAAGACATAGCATCATCACTTTCTAAATGTTTAATTAATCGTTTTAATTGCACAATCATTAAATCTGTAGAATATCTATAATCAAAATCATATGTATTCCAAATTATAGGAATATATTCTATAAGTCTTTTTAAATTTCTAAAAAAAACTTTTATGCGCCATTTTATATCATCCATCATTTCCTATATTTTAATTTTTTTGAGGGCATAGTAGGATTCGAACCTACGAATAGCTGGTTTGCAATCAGCTCCCTTAGACCACTTGGGTATATGCCCATAACGGGTGGGTCAGCTCTATAATCTGCCCACCGAGACCATTTTCATATACTAAGACTTCACAGTATAGAGGATTAAATGACCCTTTTTGCACTCGGCACAGGACTCGAACCTGCAACATGTGGGTTTGGAAGCCACCGTTCTGCCAATTGAACTAACCGAGTATTGTTGAACCTCCGACAGGACTCGAACCTGCAACTGTCTCGTTAGAAGCGAGATGCTCTTCCATTTGAACTACGGAGGCAAATTACCTGAATTTCGTTTCAGGCAAACGTGAACCGTGAATATTAGAAGATGTTCATGGTTCAAGCCTTTTTCTAGGCTGCTATTGCAACGTTTCCGTTTACTTATTTATTAATCTATTTTCATCTACTATTTTTAAAGTCAAAACCAAACATCCCCTTATATTTTTATTATTTTTAATTGTGGAGATGGGCAGACTCGAACTGCCGTCCTTTAAAACGTCTATGAACGTCAAACAATTAATAATTGAACTTTTGATAGGACTCGAACCTACAATCTCATCATCCGTAGTGACGTGTTTTTCCAATTAAACTACAAAAGTATTTTTTGTGCCTTCGACAGGATTCGAACCTGCAAGCCGAAGCGTTAGGGCTTAAACCTAATGTGTTTCCCAGTTTCACCACGAAGGCATGTCATTTTTTGGGAGAATGATGGGATTCGAACCCACGCCTTAAGAACCACAACCTTACGTGCTAACCACTAACACTACACCCTCCATTTATGTAGTTCCCATAATCTACATGTATTAGTCTAAAGTTTAATTATAGGTTGACTAAATTATCCTCCATATATAATGACATTATATATTTGAAACCTAATGGTTTTAATTGCGATTGTGGTAGGACTCGAACCTACAACCATTCGATTAACAGTCGAAAGCTCTAACCAATTGAGCTACACAATCATTATTTTTTGCACCCCCACCCAGAGTCGAACTGAGACCCCAAGGACCAAAACCTTGTGTACTAACCATTGCACTATGGGGGAATGTGAGATTCTTCCATCTCTTAATATTAATTTAGGTTATCTCGTGTTACTTCAAGAACCACTTAATTAATACTACTTTTTTTATTATTCCAATATGTCAAAGAACCAATTACTTTGCAAATATAAACATTATTTATTAATAACAAAATGTTTTTTTATAAATTTAACATTTATATTTTGCGGAGAGAGTGGGATTCGAACCCACACGCCACCCAAGGGACCTACAGTTTTCAAGACTGTTTCCGTTACCCAGAATCTTTCGGATTACCTCTCCAATATTTTAAAGAACTTTCGTTGTGCAAATATACAACTTTTTTTTATATAAAAAAATAAAACCCTTAATTTTTTACTTTTAAGGGTTTTACTTCATTTATAATAGCAATTAATTTAATTTTTGTTTTTGCCACATGAACACCCTATACAATTATGCCCCATAAATAAGGCAATCGGACAATCCGTTTCCTGTCTATAGGAAATTTTATTCGACCATATGTTTAGTTTATTACTCATAGCTTTTATTATAAATATAGGCTTGTTTATAAAAAGTCAATATTTTTTTAAAAAATTTTAATTTATATCAATTATAATATGTCCTACATTATAATTTAAAATCAAAAAACCTTCCAATAATCTTGGAAGGTTTTTTTATAATATCATTTTTCATTTTCTGATTTCAACATTTCTTTAAAAATATGGGTTACCATTCCAACTTCCCATCCATTACCAGTTGCTTTTATAGTTTGATTATTGCTTATCACATCACAATAATTATCAGGTAAATTCATCAATCTACATCTCTCAACTTTGCTATAATTTCTATAAGGTAATTTTCGATTAAAAGCGTCAGGGTGTCTACCTACATCCATCGTTGTTAATACTGTATCTTTTGCAACTGTCGTTAGACAATTACTCTTATCTCTATTAGTTGCCCTTACTTCTAAACATTGGGTTATAGGTATTTTTTTATCGTTATCTTTTCTTTTACCCCTATCATCTAATCTTCTACCTAATATTGTTGCTTTATTCAATCTTCTACCTCTAATTGCGCTAGGACCAATCATTTCGTTATCTTCTAAAATATCTTGCAATTTTATTTCTTGGTCAACAGGTTCATTTATATTAAAATTTGCCCAATATAATCTAACCCTATTTTGAGCTGAAGTTAATTTACTGTTAAGTTTTTTAGATTCTACACCTAACTGTTGAGATATTATGTCTTGATATTCTTGTTTCATCACAACATTTTCAAGAAGAAAATATTTAGGTTTTATTTCTTTTAATAACCTCACAAATTCAAAAAACAATTTACTTCTTGGGTCATCAAAATTTAGTTGCTTTCCGCTGAAACTAAATCCTTGGCAAGGAGACCCTCCCATTAACAAATCAATTTGTGGTAAGTCTTTTCCATTTAATTCCTTAACATCACCTAATTGTATTGTATTGGGGTGGTTATTTTGTGTTACCTTAATTACATGTTTATCAATTTCAGATGCGAAATATTTATTTACTTTAATATTTGCTCTTTCTAATGCTACTTGACCACAACTAATCCCATCAAATAAAGAAAGAACATTAATACCATTATTAAAAATATTATTATCCATATTTAAATTTAAATTATTGCAAATATAAAATAATTTTTTTTTAATATACTATTTATATTAAATATTTATTAAAAAATGAAATTAAATTTGATTATTTTTATTATTTTGTTAATACCATTAACTAATTTCGCCCAATTAAATTCAAAAGGTCAGCCACCTAAAGAAATATTAAAAACTTTTAATGTAGAACACTCTAATTCTGAAATTAAAATTTGGTATTGGGACTGTAAACTTGTTTGTTATGTCGGTTTTTTTGAAAAAGAGAATAAAATTAAAGAAGTGCGTATAAGTATGCACGGAAAAAACATTAAAACTATATCTCATATTAACAAAAAACATTTGCCAAAGAATATTGCCAAATGTTTTATATGAATTAATTTATAAGTTCTCCTCGACCCATTTTTCTACTCTTTCGCAAGCATCGACATCCCTTCCCTGATACCAAACACAAACATAAAGTATATCTTTTTTTAATTGTTCTAATTCTTTTTTTAATTGTTCTAATTCTTTTTTATCCATTTCTTTTAATATTTTTTTGCTGATAATAACTCCATTAAGGATTTTATTTGGGAATCATTTTTGCATATATCAATCATTTTAAGTATTTGTTTTTCGTTAAAACCTCCATAAGGTCTAAACCATTCTCCATCAACAAACTTGCACCATAATACAATATCTGATGTTGAAAAACCTTTCTTACTGCCTGGTGTGTGCGAACTACTCCCAAACGCTAGTTCAATAGGTAACTCTTCTTTTGTGGTTTTGGTTCTAAAAGCTTCTCTAGCATTTTTATTTTTAAATTTATCAACTTTTTCTTTAAAATTCATCATTAAATTTTGATTTTACTAATTCTTTTAATTTTCTTATGATATTAGAATTATAAGGTTCTCCTATAATATTAAATATTTTATTTTGAACATCATTAACACTTAATCCTTTATAATTCAGTAATTTATATTCTTCGGCAGCTTGTTTATTTGAATAAACTTTTAACACATTGAAACCTTTTAATTTTGAATTATGAAAATCTTCTGTTTTTGCTCTATTTAATTTTATTTCATAATTATTTTTATTAATCCAATAGTACCTGTCACCTTCAAAAATATCAACACCATCTTCTGTTTCTAGTAAAACCTGTTTGCAGTGAGAAATATTTTCAAGATAATCATAACCTTGGTAGTAAACACGAATTTTATTATCCACTAAAGAAATTTCATAAATTTTATCATTAATATGAGGGTAATTTGTGTTTTCAATCCTGTCGCCAACAGTAAATACTTCTGAATCATAAAGTCTTTTAACTGAATGAATACTCCAATTATTTTCTAAACAAGCTTTTAAATTACTCTCTCCTTCTCTTAAATAATTAAAATGTCCTTTATATTTATAAAAACCGTCTCTTTTGTCTAAATAGCATAGTTTTTTATTGTCTTTATAAATCAAAGATAATATCTCATAATCTTTTTTAACTACTTCTTCTATAAGTTCATAAGAACCTGGAGTAACTATTCCATGTAATTCTTTTCCCCAAGGATGACCATTTTTTGTGAAATGCGTTATTAATACTTTTTTAGGGTTAGAATTACAATGAATATATTTTAATATATATTCTTTACCAACTTCTAAATTTAATGGGTTTGGGTCAACATCTTCATCTTCATCTTTATCTAATAAAGTTAAATGTTTTTCATTGCTAACCATTTCATCAGTATAAGCTGTTTTCTCCATTGGTTTATACCAACCATCTTCTTTTTTAGTATAAATTGTGTTAGTCTGTGAATTATATACTTTAGTACCAATAGGATAATCAACCATTTCTTCCCAATATTCAGGGTACTCTTCAACCTCCTTTTTTTCTAATATTGTACAATTATCACTAACAAATTGTCCTAACTTATCCTCTTTTACAATACTACCGACTTTTAATTTATTAGTCGGAAAGTCTTTAATTAATTTATATTTTTTCATATTATATGTTTATAATATTTCCATTACTTGTCAATATACCAAATTTTCTGTCAGTAACTACTGAACCATTGGAGAATATTGTGTCTAGTTTAGGTATTTTGCGAGTACCAGAATTGATTATATTATTGTTATTATGTATGTGTCCAAAACAATGTAATTTTGGGTTAATTTCTTCTATTATGTTTAATAAAGACTTATCACCACACATAACAATTTGCCTATCATATCCAGTGGAAAAATCTAACATACCTTTGGGTGGACCATGGGTTATTATAATATCAACATCCCTATCAATAATGTTCTTCCAAATTCTATCTAATTTAGTTCTATCTTTATTCCATGCCCAACCATTTCCATAAGTAGGTGTTAATGGAGAACCGAATATTTTTAATCCGTCAATAGTAACATGAGCATTTTCAAGATATATTATACCATAACTTTCAATTTCTTGTTTAGTTATATAATTTTTCTCAATGCTAACATCGTGATTCCCTGCAACAAATATTTTATATTTAGCCTCTATTTGTGAAAACCATTCAATGAAATTTTTAACTTCCACTGAATTTAATATTGGGTTTTGTGGGTTAGAACAATCACCACTAAAAATTATCATATCAATATCTTTAGGTATTGATAATAGTCCGTGGTATGTATGTGTATCGCTTATGTGCCAAATTTTCATAATTATTTACTTAAAAATTTATTCGATATTACTTTAAAAGATATTTTATTATCTTTACTTCTAATAACAACGCCTTCCCTTTCTGCCATAGGATTCATAATGGACTTAGATTCTGCCATTAATAATAAATCATCCACTTCTGAAGGTAGTTTATAGCCTGGGGCTACAGTTTGTGGTACAGATTGTAGATTAAAGTTTTCGATTATTTTATTAAATTCTTCATGAGATTTTTTACAAAAATTATCGATGTCAAATACATTAAAAAACCTGACAGTATGACCTTTTATTTTATATCTATTTTTTTGGATACCTTCACCTATTAATTCACCCTGTAAGGCAATATTTTTACCAAAACTTTTTAATTTATTCTCCAAATCTAACTCTATCGCAACTTTCCATAAAGTATTATCTTTATCAGGTTTCAATTCCATATTTCTGCTACACACACCAAACTCCCCTTCATTATAATAACAAGTGAAGCTTGAACCATCCAATTTTTCTGTAATATAAAACTCATGTTTGATACTATCTTTTGACCACTGATTAATTTCATCAACTAAATTTTGGCAACGTTCCTCATCCGTTTTTTGTATAAAACTAGGGAATCGACCTTTAACTGTTCCACTTAAATTTGCGGGTATAGGAGGTTCGTACTTAACTATTCCTAATAAAGAAGTTACGTCATCACCAATATTTAGATTTTCTACATTAAATGAACCTTTTTTTCTATTTATTATTTTTTGCGCATCTATAAAAGGTATAATTAAACCTTGGGAAATTTGATTTCTTAATCTAATGGTTCTTAAACGATAACCCTCTGTATCGTCAACTAATTTTTTATATGAACTTTTTCTTAAAAATTCGAATTCAGGTTCAATAGGTAAAAAAGAATCTATTTCACAATAAACAACTTTATCACCTATTTTATGCTTGACATCTTTTCCGACAACAACTTTCCAACCGTCTATATGTGCCAATTCTATTCTGTCAGCACCTTTTATAGGTGTTAAATTTTTAATTTCTCTAATTGTAGCTAATTTTCTCATAACATTTTTTTTAATTCTTTAATTTTTTCCATTATATCATGTCTTCTATAACCTGGTTTATTTGGATGTTCTATATGCTGTTCTAGTATTTTTATAGCATACGCTATTTTTGATGCACATTGTTTCTTCATAATATTAATTAAAATGGGTTATATCTTCAAATATTTCTATTTTAACATTTTTATCTTCTTTATCAAACCATCTATATTCTCCTGTTTTTTTAAAATATATTTCTATGGCTTTGTTAGTCACTTTTTTAACTATTATCGCTTGCAAACCTTCAAAACATCTTTCATAATCTGAAAGATTAGTTATTAAATATGTATGTTTTTCTTTTAATTCTTTCATTTTATTAATATTTATTTGTTAAAATACGCAACTGAAACAAGACAAGTAACTTTGCAAAACATAAACTTAATTTTTGATATACTGATAATTTACATTAATTTTAGTGCTTCAAATAATCCTTTTTCTAATGCTTCTTCATAAGTGTTATAAACTACTCCACTTAATAAAATTAAATCATAATCATTATCAACTCTTTGGTTTGAAAATCTATAGTCTACAAAATATTGATTTTTAGAATTACTTATAACAATTATGTGAATATCATGTTCTTCTCTTAACCATTTTTGAAGTAACGATTGTGTTGGTGCTGTATAACCTTTATTAAATCTAAACTTTTCACTATTATCTTTATAGTGTAAATCTGAATTTTTAAACCATAGTACAGATGTAGATTCGTATGTTTCTTTTCTATTTCCATATCTTAAAACTGTATTAAAAAGTTGTTTTGGCTCGTCTACACTATAAAATGGTTTTTCATTTACATAATGAGATGTGCAAATTTCATCAAATCCTTTTTCTTTTGCTAATTTAGCTGTTTCAAAACTTACTAATTGTTCTGTCATAATTATTTATTTTAAAAATGGGTTATATCTTCAAATATTTCTATTTTAATATTTTTATCTTCTTTATCAAACCATTTATGTTCTCCTGTTTTTTTAAAATATATTTCTATGGCTTTGTTAGTCACTTTTTTAACGACTATCAGTTGTAAATCTTCGAAATATTTGTCATAATCTTCAAAATAAGTTATTAAATATATATGATTTTCTTTTAATTCTTTCATTTTATATTAATTATTAAAATATTTTTCTTTAACCATATTAAAGTATTTTTCACAAAACCTACCATATTCAAAAGCTCCGTGTATTGTAGTTAACCAGAGGTGTGTCCCATAAAAATCGTTAGCCAAATCTTTAAATTTTTGACTATTAAAAGGACAGTAAATAGTACCTTCTTCATCTTTAGTAACTGTTATGTCATGTATTGTAGTTACTACTTTAACTATCTTAGCCATATTAAATTAATTTTAGTGCTTCTTGTAGCCCTTTTTCTAATGCTTCTTCATAAGTATTAAAGTTGATAGATATTGTATTTTCAAACATATTATCACTTTTTCTATTGTCAATAATTAAATGTTCAAATTGCTTTTTTAATAAAACAACCTCATAGTTATAACCATCTAAATCACTAGAAGATAATTCTACACTAATTTTATGTTTTTCTCTTAACCATTTTTGAAGTAATGATTGAGTTGGTAGTTCGTAACAATCATAACTACTATTAGATAAATCACCTAAATCTGCTCTTCCGTTTACAACATAACTCTTATCAAAAGTCATTTCATCTTTCTTCCATCCAAATGGACCAGAAGTCCCGTCTTCATGGTGTTTATTTTCAGTCTTATAATGTACTAAACATCCAAATGTTCCAACGCTAAATCCTTTTTCTTTAGCTAATTTAGTTGTTTCAAAACTTACTAATTGTTCTGTCATAATATTTTTTATATAAATGTATTTGTTGGTTCTTCGAAGTCTTCTTCATCTGTATTAATTACCACATAAATTTGGGCTTTTTTACCATTTTTTAATTTAAAAATATCACTATGCGAACCAAAACCGCAAAGATATGGTTTTTCCAAAAGCTCTTTTTTCGCTTTCTCAATTTCTTGAATAATGATTTCGTTTCTATTTTTATTATCCATTTCTAATTTCTTTTAATAGTGATTTTAAATGCTCATCCAAAGCACTAACTCCATGTATTTTTTTAACGCTTTCGATTAGTTCGTCACTTATCAATGCCGAACCTTTTGGATTATTATTTTCGTCTAAAACTGTCAATTTAACTTTATACATAATTTAATTGTTATATATGCAAATATACATATTATTTATTATGTTCACTATAAATTTTTGTTAAAATTTTCCCTTTCGGGTGTATATTGTTACTACTTTGAAAAGAACTGGTTCTTCAAGTCAGTATGTTGTGATTCCCTTTCGGGTGTATAGTATTACTAACTTAAGCTATAGGTGTAAAACCAGAGTTTATGTTGTGATTCCCTTTCGGGTGTATATTGTTACTACTTGCCTCTATGCACGCGAATATTGAGACGTGGTTGTGATTCCCTTTCGGGTGTATATTGTTACTACTCCCATTAAGATAACTGAGCATATCATTATAGTTGTGATTCCCTTTCGGGTGTATATTGTTA